>FLNV01002088.1_pt1 | contig 38805 bp, 29 predicted proteins | sample 1140351 | NCBI WGS metagenome assembly FLNV01 (sample SAMEA3878207, study PRJEB12797) | bioreactor metagenome | biome: Moose rumen | place: Sweden | collected 2011-10
TTGGCTTCGCCTCTACCTGAAAATTGCACTTCTATCTTGAACTTAGGACAATTTCTCTCAATATTACGAAAATATGTTTGGCTATTCGAAGGTTTATAAGTAATTTTGTCGCCAGATACAGATTAGCATGAAGAAGGTAAAGAACAGCGAACTGTTGTTATCATATATCCGTGAGGGGCGAGTCATGACCCAGAGAGAGAAACTCTGGCTCATCATCAGTCTCAGTATCCCCTCTATCCTGGCACAGATATCAGCAACGGTGATGTTCTTCATCGATGCCTCGATGGTTGGCCACCTCGGTGCCAAAGCGTCGGCAGCCATCGGTCTGGTAGAGACCACAGGATGGCTGATGGGCGGCATGGCCCATGCCGCATCCCTCGGATTCTCAGTACAAGTGGCGCATTTCATCGGAGCCAACGACTTCGAGGCAGCGCGTCGCGTACTCCGTCAGGCTCTCGTATGCTGTCTCATCTGGGCCCTGATAATCTCTACTACATCACTTGCCATCGGTCCTTTCCTGCCATACTGGCTTGGGGGCAGTGAAGAGATAGCCAACGACGCCTCACTGTATTTCATGGTGATAGGAGTTTGCGGCATATTCTTCCAGATGGAAGGTCTTGCCGGGTCGATGCTGAAATGTTCGGGTAACATGAAGATACCATCGATGCTGAATATCGGCATGTGTGTGATGGACGTGGTCTTCAACTACCTATTTATATATATATTAGGTATGGGGGTCGTAGGAGCTGCCATAGGCACAGGCTGCGCAGAACTCATCACAGCCATCCTGATGCTTTACTTCCTCCTGGCAAAGTCACCCATGCTCTCACTGAAGGGTCGTCCGGGTTCATTTAAGCCCAAGGCCGACACCGTTGGCACGGCATTCAAGATAGGCGCCCCGATGGGACTGCAACACCTGTTGATGGGTTCTGCCCAGATAGTGAGCACACTCATCGTAGCACCCCTCGGGACCATCGCCATCGCAGCCCACTCACTGGCGATAACCGTTGAGAGTCTCTGCTACATGCCTGGCTACGGCATTGCCGAGGCAGCCACAACTCTCACCGGTCAGGGGATAGGTGCCGGACAGAAACTGCTCACCCGGTCATTCGCATATATGTCCGTGGGACTGGGCATCACTGTGATGACCGTCATGGGAGTGATGATGTGGACCTTCGCCCCGGAACTGATGAGTATGATGTCACCTGTCGACGAGGTGATCGCCCAAGGCACGGAGATACTACGTATCGAGGCATGGGCAGAACCGATGTTTGCCGCCGCGATAGTAGTCAACGGTGTGTTCATCGGTGCCGGTGACACCATCATCCCTGCCATCATGAGTCTCGGTTCCATGTGGGCCGTACGTCTCACTCTGGCAGCCACACTGGCTCCGAGATACGGTCTGAAGGGTGTGTGGACTGCCATGGCCATCGAACTGACGTTCAGGGGCAGCATCTTCCTGGCAAGGCTGTTCAAAGGAGGATGGGCGGAGAAGCTGAAGATGAAATAATAAATAAAAAAAAATATGCGAAGGATAGGTTTTTTGATGTATTTTATTGGCTGTTGGGTGCTGACTGGTATGGCACAGACAAAGAATACAGAGGTGTTGTTTGAGACCACAGAAGGGAACATACGTATAGCTCTCTACGACGAGACACCCCAGACACGCGACAATTTCCTTAAGATAACAAAGATGGAGATCTACGACTCACTGCTCTTCCATCGTGTCATCAAGGATTTCATGATACAGAGCGGTGACACCAACAGCAAACATGCCAAACCCGGACAGCTCCTCGGCACCGGTGACTTCGACTATACCACTGAGGCCGAGTTCCGTCTACCGAAAATCTTCCATCGTCGTGGTGTCGTAGCAATGGCCCGTGAGGGGGAAGACAAAAACCCGGAGATGCGCAGCTCTGCTTGTCAGTTCTATATCGTATGGGGTAAGATCCTCAACGACGCCCAACTCTCCAAGATACAGGAACGTCTGGACTCTGCCACCCATGGAAGAGTGAAAATGACCCCTGAGATGATAGAGACCTACAAGACCATTGGAGGCACACCGCATCTCGACGGACAATACACTGTCTTCGGAGAGGTGGTGGAAGGGATGGACATCATAGAGAAGATCCAACAGGTGGAATGTGACAAGAACGACCGCCCCCTGAAGGACATAAGGATACTGAAAGCCACTGTCACCAAGGACCTCCCACAGGCCCCGAAACCCAAGACAGCAGCAAAGAGTACAGGGAAACGCAAACCCGTAAGACGCAGATAAACAGACATACAGGTACAAAAAAATAACCGCTCTCGGATCATCAACGACTCAGGAGCGGCACCAACAATCTATGAATAACTAAAAACCTTTTTCTAAGTAAGCGGTTCCGTCATCACGACGTCGCCTTCACTGTTATCCTTACTTTTTACAATCTTTATTACCTCTGTAATAATACCTAACCAATCAAAACTTAAAACCTAACTTCTAATTACTAACAATCTAACTAACTTTTACTTTCTTTATTCAATTAACTCTAACCAAAACGAATCTTTTTCCTAATTAATTTTTCTTTCTGAAAACGTCATCATCTCTGATTGACGATGCAAAGGTACGACGATTTTTGATATCCGCAATGGATTATTACCGTTTTTTGCGAAAAAAGGGCCTTTCTGTTGACATAAATCAACTGATTGTGTGCGAACACACCTATTTTGTGCCCGCAAACACCATAAAATCCCACCTTTCAGTCACCAACACCCCAAATCGTCATTTCCCAAACAAAAAAGACATTATTTTCCCAAAATATTTTGTTATATCTTATTTTTAATGTACCTTTGCACGCATAATATATATAAAGTGGACAAAATAGGGTTTACATTATTAAATAGGATAAAGACCCCCGAAGACCTGCGCAAGCTGAAGGTGGAAGAACTGCCACAGCTGTGTGATGAACTACGGAAAGACATCGTAGAAGAGGTGGCGGTAAATCCAGGACATCTGGCATCCAGTCTCGGAGTTGCCGAGATCACCATTGCCCTGCATTATGTCTACAACACCCCCGAAGACCGTATTGTATGGGACGTAGGACATCAGGCTTACGGACATAAGATCCTCACAGGACGCAGGGAACAGTTCTGCACCAACCGCAAACTGGGAGGCATCAAACCTTTCCCCTCCCCTACCGAGAGTGAATACGACACCTTCGCCTGCGGTCACGCGTCAAACTCTGTCTCTGCAGCCCTCGGAATGGCTGTGGCAGCACAGTTGGAGGGAAAGACCGACAGACATATCGTGGCAGTCATCGGTGACGGTGCCCTGAGCGGAGGACTGGCCTTCGAAGGACTAAACAATGTATCGTCATCACCCAACGACCTACTTGTCATCCTCAACGACAACAATATGTCGATAGACCGTTCTGTGGGAGGAATGAAACAGTATCTCCTCGGACTGAACACCAACAAGACATACAATGCAGTAAAGTTCAAAGCTGCCCGTTGGCTCAACAGCAAAGGGATGATGGATGATGAGCGTAAGAACGGTATCCAACGACTTTCTAACGCCATCAAGAGTGCCATCGCTCACCAACAGAACATCTTCGATGGCATGAACATACGCTACTTCGGACCCTTCGATGGTCATGACATCAAGGAACTGGTACGCATACTACGACAGCTGAAGACGATGAAGGGTCCCAAGCTGCTCCACCTGCATACTCAGAAGGGTCACGGTTATGCTCCGGCAGAGAAAGATGTCACCACATGGCATGCCCCGGGGAAGTTCGACCCGGAAACAGGTGAACGAATCGTTGACAAAGACCCCAATAAGCCGCAGAAATACCAGGACGTGTTTGGTCATACCCTCCTGGAACTAGCTCGGCAAAACCCGAAGATAGTAGGTGTTACACCAGCCATGCCTTCTGGCTGTTCCATGAACATCATGATGAAAGAAATGCCTGAGCGCACCTTCGACGTGGGGATAGCAGAAGGTCATGCTGTCACCTTCTCCGGAGGAATGGCGAAGGATGGTCTTATCCCCTTCTGTAATATCTACAGTGCCTTCTCGCAACGGGCCTTCGACAATATCATCCACGACGTGGCACTGCTCAATCTCCACGTGGTGTTATGTTTCGACCGTGCAGGAATAGTAGGAGAAGACGGAGCCACCCACCACGGGGCCTTCGACCTGGCAGCACTCCGTCCTGTACCCCACCTCACCATATCATCACCCATGGACGAGCATGAGCTCAGACGACTAATGTATACTGCACAGTTACCCGACAAGGGAGCCTTCGTGATCCGTTATCCCAGGGGAGGAGGCGTACTACTCGACTGGCGCTGTCCTCTCGAAGAGATAAAGGTAGGCACGGGCAGGAAGATGCGGGATGGCAAGAATGTGGCAGTGCTCTCCATCGGTCCGATAGGCAACGAAGCGCTTCTGGCAGCAGAAGAGTGTTCGTGTGCGATGTACGACATGCGGTTCCTCAAACCCCTCGACGAGACGATACTCCAGGAGGTGGCAGAGAGTTATCAGCGTGTCGTGACAGTAGAGAACGGTGTCAGGAACGGTGGTCTTGGGTCGGCAGTACTGGAATGGATGAACGATCATGGCTACCATCCTGAGATCATCCGTCTGGGCATGCCCGACACGGAATTCGTGGAACACGGCACTGTCGAGGAGCTCCACAGGATTGTGGGCATCGACAGAGAGAGCATCAAGGCTGCCATCCTTGGAAAGAAACAATAAACAAGTCACGGATATGAAGATAGTTATCGTAGGAGCAGGTGCCGTAGGAACCCACTTGTCGAAGCTATTGTCAAGAGAGCATCAGGACTGCGTGCTCATCGACGATGATGATGAGCGTCTGGCAGCCCTGAGCGAATATGACGTCATGACATACAACGCCTCCCCCACAAGCATCCAGGCTCTCAAGGAGGCGGGAGTACCACATGCAGACCTCTTCGTGGGAGTCACCCCTGAGGAGACGACAAACCTCACGGCCTGTATGATAGCCCACAGTCTCGGTGCCAAGAAGACTGTGGCACGTATCGACAACTACGAATACCTCAAGCCCAACAACAAAGAGCTCTTCAGGCAGATGGGTATCGACTCACTCATCTACCCAGAGGTGCTTGCTGCCATCGACATCAACAACGGTCTGAAACTCTCCTGGGTTCGTCAGCGCTGGGATGTGCACGACGGAGCCCTGACACTGCTGGGCATCAAACTGCGTGAGGCAGCAGAGATACTCAACCAACCCCTGCGTGAGCTCTGCGGCCCCGACGACCCCTATCATGTCGTAGCCATCAAGAGAGACGAAGACACCATCATCCCGGGAGGTCTCGACGAACTGAGGGTCGGTGACCTTGCCTACTTCATGACCACCCAGGAGTATATACCTTATATACGTAAGATTGTCGGCAAGGAACATTATGCCGACGTGAAGAATGTCATCGTCATGGGAGGCGACAAGACTGCCGTACGTGCTGCTCTCACCGCCCCTGACTATATGAACATCAAGATAATAGAAAAGGATGCCCGACGCTGCGACAGACTCAACGAACTCCTTGGCGACAGAGATACCATGGTGATCCATGGCGACGGCCGTGACCTGGAGCTGTTGGAGGAAGAGGGTATCCGTAACACCCAGGCTTTCGTGGCCCTCACGGGTAATGCGGAGACCAACATCCTTGCCTGTCTTACAGCCAAACGACTGGGGGTGAGGAAGACGATAGCCATGGTGGAGAACCTCGACTATGTGAAGATGGCCGAGGAACTGGACATTGGCACAATCATCAATAAGATGACCATCGCAGCGAGTCATATCTTCCAGATGATGCTCGATGCGGATGTCGACAACCTACGTTCGCTGATGCTCGTCGACTCCGAGGTGGCTGAGTTTACCGCTTCAGAAGGGTCGAAGGTAACCAGGCGACCGGTGAAGGACCTCGGTCTGCCTATAGGCACTACGATAGGTGGTCTTGTCCGTAAGGGGCATGGAATGCTTGTCAACGGCAACTCCCAGATAGAGGCCGGTGACTCTGTGATGGTGTTCTGCCATGAGGCGAAACTCAATCAAGTGGAGAAGTTCTTCAAAAAGAATACGATATGGTAAACTTCCGTATCATCAGTAAGATCATCGGTTCACTGTTGTTCATCGAGGCATTCTTCATGGCCTGGTGCGTTGCCATGGCAGCCTATTTCCATGAAGACGACCTCCTGGCATTCCTAGTGTCTATGCTGGTGACCTTCGGGAGCGCCTTCCTCTTCCTGTTAGGCGGTCACAAGGCAGACAACAGCCTTAGTCGTCATGATGCCTTCGTAGTGGTGACGGCCGTATGGGTGGTCTTCTCAATCTTCGGCATGATACCCTTCCTGGTACACGGCTGTATCTCCAACCCCACAGATGCCTACTTCGAGACAACATCGGGCTTCACCACTACCGGTGCGAGCATCTTCGATGATGTAGAGATACTACCCCACGGCATCCTCTTCTGGCGTTCGCTGATGCAGTGGATAGGTGGCCTGGGAATATTGTTCTTCACCATCGCCATCCTACCCTCACTCGTTGGCGGCAGCGTGAAGGTGTTCGCTGCAGAGGCCACTGGGCCTATCAAGGCGAAGATGCACCCGCGACTCTCCACGACAGCGAAATGGATATGGAGCATCTACCTCCTTCTAACCCTTGGCTGTGGACTGTCCTTCTGGCTGGCAGGGATGAACTGGTTCGATGCCATCAACTACTCTATGACCACTACCGCAACGGGAGGATTCTCCATACACAACGACTCCCTGGCATTCTTCCATGATGCAAAGATTGACTATATCGCGATACTGTTCCAGTTTCTGGCAGGCATCAACTTCACCTTATTATATACAAGCATATTCAAGATAAGACTTGCCTCTCTGTTCAGGAACTCGGAGTTTAAGTTCTATATCATCATAGTACTGTCGGCATCTGCCTGTATCACGACAGTGCTCTTCACACAGTCGGGCTATGACCTCGAACATGCCCTTCGCAGTGGTCTGTTCCAGGTGGTGTCGTTCATGACGACAACGGGAATATTCAGCGACGACGTGGCGCAATGGCCTCATATCACATGGATCATCCTGGGAGCAGTGATGTTCACTGGTGCCTGTGCGGGTAGCACGAGTGGCGGTTTCAAGTGCATACGTGCCGTGATGACACTCAAGGCCCTACGTAACAACTTCCGTCAGATACTCCACCCCAACGCTGTCCTACCGGTGAAGATCAACGGTCAGAGTGTATCTCAGGAGAAAATTGTGGCTCTGTTCTCTTTCCAGACACTGTTCATCCTGATGATACTGGTGACTGCTGCCATAATGATCCTCTCTGGAACGGACATGGTCAACAGCGTCGTCATCGCCCTGAGCTGCGTGAGTAACATCGGACCCTCGCTGTCAACGGACATAGGGGAAAACATCACATGGTCGGCCATGCCCGACTACGTGAAATGGATCCTTTCCCTGCTGATGCTCATGGGACGTCTTGAGATAATGACGGTGCTGGTGCTCTTCACAAGGAGCTTCTGGAAGGAAAACTGAAAAACCAAAAATATTTAAGATAATGTATAAGTTCGAACCATTATTAAAACAGACCATCTGGGGAGGTGATAAAATCATCCCCTTCAAACATCTCGACTCCACCCTGGAGAATGTGGGAGAGAGTTGGGAGATATCAGGAGTAAAGGACAACGAGACCATCGTCAGCAACGGTACACAGAAGGGTAAGACCCTCAACCAACTTGTCCGTGAGATGAGAGAGCAGTTAGTAGGCAAAGACAACTACCAGCGCTTCGGGGATGAGTTTCCCCTGCTCATAAAGTTCATCGATGCCCGTGACGACCTCTCCATACAGGTGCATCCCGATGATGCCACAGCCCTTCGTCAGGGTAAGAGCCGGGGAAAGACAGAGATGTGGTACTGTCTTGAGTCAGCCCCCGGAGCACAGCTATACAACGGCCTGAAGAAGAAGATCACCCCTGAGGAGTATAAGCAGATGGTCGACGACGACACCATCACCGATGCCCTGGCACGTTATGATGTCCATGAGGGCGACGTGTTCTTCATCCCCGCAGGACGTATCCATGCCATCGGGGCAGGCTGTTTCGTGGCAGAGATACAACAGACGAGCGACGTCACCTACCGTATCTATGACTTCAAACGGAAGGACAAGAACGGCAACTACCGTGAACTCCACACCCAACTGGCATCTGAGAGCATCGACTATACCGTGCTCGACAATTACCGTACCGACTACACCCATACGGAGAATGAAGGCATACAGGTAGCCTCTTGTCCTTACTTCACCACTGCTGTCTACGACCTCACGGAAGCCATGACACTCGACTACTCCGAACTCGACTCGTTCGTGATCCTCATTGCCGTGAAGGGTGAAGGGAAGATAAGCTGTGATGGTGAGGAACTGTCATTCCGGATGGGCGACACGGTTCTCCTGCCTGCCACGACGAAGGAGGTGAAGATAGAGGGTGAGGTGAGGTTCCTAGAGACGTTTGTCTGAATCCAGATAGTTCCTTATGTCATCCTGGACTCGACGGAACTGCTCTGAGGCCATATAACCGCTGTTTTTCTTCAGCATCACCTTGATGTCCTGTAACGAGTTCTCGTAACAGGTCATCTCATTACGTTTCTGTGTCTTATGGGCCACAGCATGGTATATCTCGTTCTGTCGCTCCTGACGCAACAGGTTGCATACCTTCGACAGTATCGGTGCCACCACAGTGTCAAAGATATGATGTCCCTGCATATACAGATAGGTGGTCTTCGGGGTGACGCCCAGTAACCTGATATCATCCTTAGTCTGCAGATACTCATCCTTGGCATCAGGGAAAAGGCGTTGCAACTCATGGATCTTCGTGCTGACCTTCCTCTTCACGTTGGCTATCGAGAGCTCGGGCTTATACACATTAAAACCTCCAGGGTCAGCAATACGGTTGAAGTCGGAGATAGAGAACTTAGGGTAGTTGCCGTTGCGGTATAACATCACTGACCACACCAACAGTGGGAAGAGAGCCTCGCTCAACTGGCTGAAATACTCCCTGAAGTCAAAGATACGATGGTCGTTGAGTGTCACCGACACACATACGTTATGCAGGGAGGGGGCATAACACTGGTAGTTCTCTATGGCATAGACATAGGTATGGAAGACATACGGGCTCTCCAGCACCTTCTTCGACTGTTGTGTCCTTCCCTGCATCAAATAGTCGTAGTCGGCATCCACACAGGCAATCATATCCTTTCCCAGGGGTTCTCCCTCAAGGAAATTCATGAGTACCGACTTCTTGCCTCTCGTGAGGTTGGCCTTCGAGGGGAGCATCACCTCGAAATACCTCTTGTCGTCTTCAAAGTCAGAGAGTACCGTACGCCAGAAATAGATATCATCATAGCTCTCGACATAGGCGACAATCCTACGTCTTGCCTTCTTCGACTTCAGGGCATTGGCTGCCTCGAAATAGTTACTGTTGATATTATCCTTTAGTCTTCTGGACATAGGCATATACCAGTTGATCCTGATAATTAGGATATCTTAGAGGGTGATATCACTCACCTCTGTGACACTGTCCACCCATCCGTTCATGACGATGGCCGGTGAGTGGGTTGTGAGTATGATCTGAACGTTGGGGTTCAGTTCTATGCAGAGATCCACCAGTCGTTTCTGCCATTCCATATGCAACGACACCTCCGGCTCATCCATAAAGAGCACGTAAGGCTGGTTGTCCTCCACAAGAACAGTGAGCAGGATGATAAGTATCTGTTTCTCACCACTCGACAGGCGGTAGGGCAACAGCACCTCACCGATCTGGGTAAACTGCAACTCGTTGGCAGTACGGATAATTTTCTTTCCTGTATCACTGAAAAGCTCATCGACGATATCCTGGAAGCGGGTCTTCTTCTGTGACATCTGTTGTGCGGCCTCAGCATCACCGGCCTGCAGCTTCTCGATGATACGGTTGCCTATATTCACCTGATAGTCAAGGTATTTCCTCTGCAGTTGAAACAGCTGCATGTCGAGCAGTGACCCTGCTCCGACACCTGCCAGGGCCGACATGGCCTGGGTAAGGAAACCGGTGTTCTCAGAGAATGTCTGTTGCAGGTTGGAGTCCAACGACCGTATGAGGTCGTAGCGTATCCATTTCGCATCCTCAGGCACAACGTCGAGCTTCACGCCCTTGAGCATGTGACTGGGGAACTCACCTCCTGCGGCCAGCCCCTTCACCACCTTGTTCAGGATGGTGCTCTTTCCCTGACCGTTGCTACCGCTGAGGATATTCACCTGTCGGTTAAGCTCCCAGATGACATGTTTCTTACCACTCCACAGTGAGTCAATCTCTATTCTTCTGATGTAGTCAGCATACTTAGGCATAGTGATACAGGTTTTCGGTTATTTCTTTCGGGCCTTAAAGGAAGGATGCACGTCTCCGGGATGCCAGAAATCCAGAAGGGCGATATCAAAGATGAGGTTACTGTAGGCAGGTATCGATCCTGACACAGTGGTGCCATAAGCCAACTGATACGGCATATACACACGCCAACGGTCACCCTTGTGCATGTTCATAAGGGCAGTGCTGAATCCGTCACGCAGACTGCTGGTGATGGCAAAGTCGGTCATGCCGGCTGTCGACCAGCTGAAATCACCAAGATAGGTCTGCTCAAACACATAACCCTCACTATATGATGCTGTGGGGATAAAACGTCCACGATATGCCACACGGGCGGTGTCGTTGTACAGAGGACTGTCGTCACCGCTACCCGTCTCCAACACCTGCACATAGATATAGTCAGCGTTGGTGCCAGTCGCAGCGGCATTCTTGGTGAAAGTCTTTATCTTACGCAGACTGGTGTTTGCCGCCCACTGGTCGACAGCCTCATCATTACGCTGCTGCCAGTTGTCATACTCACCGGCCTTCACAGACTCCTCGCTGCACGACCACAATAAAGGTAAAAGGGTAAAAAGGTAGAAAGGTAAAACCTTCAACCAGCCCTTTACCATAATATTGATAGTATTCATTTTTTTACTCTTTTACCTTTTTACCTTCTCATCACTGCAGTTTCTTCAGTAATGATACGATGCTTACCTTGTCCTCGATGATAGAGTTGAGTTCGCTGATCTTCACACGCTCCTGTTCCATGGTGTCACGGAAACGCAGGGTCACACAACCATCGGTGAGGCTGTCATGGTCAACGGTCACACAATAAGGAGTACCGATGGCATCCTGACGACGATAACGCTTTCCGATAGAGTCCTTCTCGTCATACTGACAGTTGAAGTGGAACTTCAGCTGGTCGATTATCTCACGGGCCTTCTCAGGCAGACCGTCTTTCTTCACCAGAGGCATCACGGCACACTTCACAGGAGCCAGGGCTGCAGGCAACTTCAGTACTACACGGCTCTCACCGTTCTCCAGTTTCTCCTCCTCGTAGGCGTGACACATGATACTCAGGAACATACGGTCAACACCGATAGATGTCTCGATTACATACGGGGTGTAGCTCTCGTTGGTCTGGGGATCGAAGTACTTGATCGACTTACCAGAGAACTTCTCATGCTGGCTCAGGTCGAAATTGGTACGAGAGTGGATACCCTCCACCTCCTTGAATCCGAACGGCATCTTAAACTCGATGTCAGTAGCGGCGTTGGCATAGTGAGCCAGCTTGTCATGGTCGTGGAAACGGTAGTTCTCTGCTCCGAAGCCCAGGGCCTGATGCCACTTCATACGTGTCTCCTTCCACTTCGGGAACCACTCCAGCTCAGTGCCTGGCTGTACGAAGAACTGCATCTCCATCTGTTCAAACTCACGCATACGGAAGATAAACTGACGGGCCACAATCTCGTTACGGAAAGCCTTTCCTATCTGTGCGATACCGAAAGGAATCTTCATACGACCTGTCTTCTGTACGTTCAGGTAGTTTACGAAGATACCCTGAGCGGTCTCAGGACGCAGGTAGATCTTCATAGAAGCATCTGCACTTGCACCCATCTCAGTAGAGAACATCAGGTTGAACTGACGCACGTCGGTCCAGTTGCGTGTACCGCTGATAGGACATACAATCTCCTCGTCGAGGATAATCTGCTTCAAAGCCTCGAGGTCCGGGCCCTGCATAGCCTCAGCATAACGGGCATGGAGAGCGTCACGCTTCTCCTTCGTCTCCTTCACACGCTCAGAGGTCTCCAGGTACTTAGCCTCATCGAAGCTGTCACCAAAGCGCTTACGGGCCTTCTCCACTTCCTTCTGGATCTTCTCGTCGTACTTGGCTATCTGATCCTCTATCAGCACGTCAGCACGATAGCGTTTCTTTGAGTCACGGTTGTCGATAAGGGGGTCATTGAAGGCATCGACATGTCCTGAAGCCTTCCATATTGTAGGGTGCATGAAGATGGCACTGTCGATACCCACGATATTCTCGTGAAGCATGGTCATAGCCTTCCACCAGTACTGTTTGATATTATTCTTCAACTCTACACCGTTCTGTCCGTAGTCATACACGGCTCCTAATCCATCGTAGATCTCACTTGAAGGGAATACGAATCCATACTCCTTACAATGACTCACGATTTTCTTAAATACATCTTCTTGTGCCATAATAAACGTTTATTTTGCAATTTTGGGTGCAAAGTTACAACTTTAAATTAAGAATTAAGAATTAAGAATTAAGAATTAACATAAAATCATAGAAAATCCCCGCCCGGAGGCGAGGATTAACTAGATTTAGTTGAACATATAACGTATCGTGAACATTATCTGATATGTAGATGCCACATTCAGATAATCCTGATATGTCGTGGTGTTTCGGGCTCCATTGACTAGATTGTAAGTGTAACGACCTTTGCTGTCGTAAGAGAGCAATGCATTATTTGTCACCTGCTTATAAAGTCCCCAGTCTTTGCAAAGGAAGTTCGGCAGGTTAAGGATATCAAGACCTAACTGTAAAGCGTGTTTGGTCTTGCCAATCTGGATATTCATATCTCTCACATACTTGAAGTCGATCTGATGATGCCAAGGCATCTTTGCTCCGCCTCGCTCTGCATACTGGCCCTTACGATCCTTAAGGTAGTCATCCTGGTTGATAAACTCCCAGAAATCATCACGCTGCTGCTTAGCAGTATACACCTCACCATTGACTTTATATGGGTTCCACTGCTTTGTACTGCTGTTATACAGTTCTTCTGCAAATTCCCAGCTATCGAGTTCCTGACGTGAAGCAGGTACATAAATAAGGTTACCAGGTGCCAGAGGATCACCATTGACACTGCTTGAGAAAATATATGAATAACGGCTATATGAATAACTGCCAAGGTAAGCATACTGATAACCATCGTATACAAGACTGAAGGTAGAGGTAGCATTCTTCGACTCCTTCAACTTGTAGCTTGCAGAAAGCAGCAGTCTACTTGGTGCTACATAGGTAGCATAGCCTAACTCATTGTCGTTAACTGCATTTATGGAGTTACGATAGTTGTTATAAGCAGAAGAAACCTGATCACCGATTCCCTCACTATAACTCTTTGCCTTTGAGAGGGTGTAAGAAGCAGAGAGGTCGAGACCAAAGTCGAACGACTTACGCAACTGTGCTGTCAATGACATATAATATGCCTTTGAACCTGCATTCTCAAGAACGTAAGCAGAATGATTGGCATCATAGTAGTTCAGCTTATGACGCACGTCTCCATGACCCATATCGATAGTAGAAGTTCCGTCCCAATAGATGTCGGCATTGGAGACAACGACTGGATTCAGGTCGCGGTTATAGATACCTTCCAAAGAGAAGTCAATGTCGCCAGGAAGTTTTACATCCAGAGCCAGCGACATCTTCCATGTCTTTGGCATACGTAGATCTTCGCTGAGGATAGTAGGACTGCCAGGAATAGTCGTAGAACTTGTTGCACCTATCTGACGCAGCATATCGTTCTGGTCTGTGGTCAGAGTAGGCATCAACGGAGTCTTTCCTGCAGCGATGGCATCCTGATAATTCTTCTGGGAATAGATAAACGATGTCTGTCCCATACCTGAGTTGCCCACTGCAGAAACAAGCCAAACGAAAGGCATACGGCCTACGAAGATACCCGTACCTCCACGTAGGATAAGGCTGCGGTCACCCTTTATGTCCCAGTTGAAACCTACACGTGGGGAGAATGACAGGCTGGCATCGGGCACATTGTCAGTACGGAAATGACGACCACCGAAGTCAATCTTATAATAATCCTCGTTGAAGTTATTCTTCAAGCTCGGATAAGAAGGCAACTCGAAACGTGCACCAAGCGACATACGGAAACGGTCGCTGATGCTCCAGTTGTCCTGCAGATAGAGCGACCACTGATTGGTTGACATCTCTGAAGTAAACATCGAATGAGCATCGTTGTTACCGTATGTGATTCCAAACAGACGAGTCTGCTCTGGTCTGAACACTGCCGCCCAGTTGCCTGCTGCCACCTGCTCAGGAGTAGCCTCAAAGGCATAGTATCCAGCTGCAGCCTGAGCGTAGCCATTGGCTGCGAAGTTGTGCTCATACTGAAGTCCTCCGAAGAGGTTATGCTTTCCAAGCTGAATGTTCACCTCATCGGTGATAACGGTATTCTTAGTCTGTGCGAGATTACCATAAGTAAACACATCGCCCATCATAGCCCATGTAGGATAATGACCTGAGCCGTCGCTCATCACAATCTCAACCACAGGGGCAGCAACATCATACTCATTGCTACGTGGCTGATCCTGGAATGAATATGTACCACGGAGAGTGTTCTGCAACTTTCCGAACTTACTGTTCAACTCGGCAGCGATTGAAGTGAAACGGTACTCTGCATAATAACGGCTTGAGAGAGAAGACATTCCGTAATCAGTATTGCTACCATACGAGTTCTGGTTACCGCCATAGATAAGTGTAGCACGGTTACTGCCGATGCTACGTGAGGCAGAAGCAGGGCTTGAAGACTTACGGTTAGACTTGGTGAAACGGACATTAAACTTATGGTCTTCGTTAATATTCCAATCCACACGTGCCAGAATGCGATAAGCAGGAGTCTTGACATTATAAGCCTGCCATGGACCTGTGGTCATGCCGTATGTCTTCTGCATATAGTTTGAAAGACTCTCTAACTGCTCAATCTGAGGACGACGGTTAGTAACCGTATAAGGAGTACTTCCGTCACCAGCCCGTGCAGCAGGACCTGCCGTCACATTATCCTCAATCTCACCATTTACAAAGAAGAAGAGCTTGTCCTTAAGGATTGGACCACCGAGTGAGAGTCCGTAAGTATCGTTATGACCGTCATCTACACCCAAGGTTGTAGTGCCCACACGGTTACCTCTCAGTGATGTGCTGGTGATATAGGTATAGGCAGAGCCCTTGAACTCGTTTGTTCCGCTCTTTGTTACAGCATTGATACCACCTCCTGTAAAACCGCTCTGACGTACATCGTAAGGAGTGATCGACACCGTCATCTGCTCGAGTGCATCGAGAGATATTGGGGTACCGCCACCAGGCAGAGGACTTGATCCCAGACCAAACGCATTATTGAATGAGGCACCATCGATGGTGACACTCGACTGACGGTAGTTACCACCACCGATGGCCATACCACTGGCAGAGCTCGACTGTGGAGTCATCTTCATGAGGTCTGTCATAGAACGACCTATAGTAGGTATAGCTGCCATCTGCTGGGAGTTGAGGTTTGTAACAGCTCCGCTACGGTCAGAACGCATCGTGTTGTTGGCCTTTGCCACGACAAGCACCTCCTGGATCATCTCACTACCTTCTGTCAGGGTAGCGTCGACAACCGTTGTCTCACCAAGGGCAAGCTGATAACCGGTAAACTTACTTGTCTGATAGCCTATATACGACACTTCCACATCATAAGGGCCACCTGCACGCATACCAGTAATGATATATCGTCCGTCGATATTTGTCACAGCACGGTAGATGGCACCACTACGAGTGTCTTTGGCAGTAACGGTAGCACCGATGGCTTCCTCACCATCAACCTTTACAACACCTGTAATAGCAGATGTTGTCACCTGTGCAAAGGCCGACAGGGTAAATGTCAGCAGTGAGACAACAACCATCATCAAACTCTTTCTCATCATATCATAAATTACCTTTGTTCTTTTTCGATTGCAAAGGTACGCAATTATTTCTATTTAACAATCTTTTCGGCTTTTTATTTCAAAAAAAACTCCCGATATCTTGCGACACCGGGAGTCTTTATCTGTTTAAAGTGTTTTTACTCAGCCTTTTCTACTGCGAAGAAGATACCTCCATTAACCTGAGGAGTATCCTTATAGGTAGACTTGGGACCGATGACAGTAAGCTTGTCACCCACAGCGATGTTGTTAGCTGCGACAGCACCCTTACGGGCATCGCCTGTAGCACCCCAGCCGGGATAACAGCCGTAGACATATACTGTGCTTGTACCATCGGTGATATACAGGTTGCCGTATGTGTCATTGGCAATTTCAGTCACAGTACCGGTAACCTTGTAGTACACATTACTTGCATCAGCCTTTGTAAGGAAGTCAGTGACAGATACCTCCGTAACAGCATGGTCAAGACTCTCGAATGTTCCGCTGACCATCTGCGGGCTATCCTTGTAAGCACCACGCTTACCAACGACAGTAACGACATCACCCAGCTTTGCACCAGCCTCAATAAAGCCTTCTACACGGTAGATAAGGGTTGAGCCGGAGTAGTCAGAGATATAGAAGCTCTTGCCCTGTTTGTCGCTTGCATACAACTCAGTGATAACACCAGTCAGACGGAACTGTGTGTCACCTACCTCGGCAGCGAGGAAGCCAGAGATTGGGCCTTCGATGATGGCACCCTTCTGGTTGATAGTAGCCTGAGAGGTGTACTCCTTCGAACCATCAGTGGTCTTAAAGGTAACGGTGGTGTTACGGTCACCTCCTGTGTTTGCTGCAGCACGGAAGGTAATGGTAGGTGTTGTACCTACTGTAGAAGCGACAACGCCCAACCAGCTCTGAGCCTCTGCAGGAATCTCAACGGCCACACCAGAACCCTTACATGTGAGGTGGGCAACGATCTCACCACCCTCAAGAGGTAATGTGTCGGAAGCCTTTCCTGCTACTGACAGGGAGTCACACTTGATAAGTGACTTGACAATCTTTACGACAGTGACATCGACAAGTTCTACAGTACCGTTATAGGTGGTCTTCGGACCCTCTACGGTCACCTGGTCACCTACTTCCAGTCCAAGACTCAGGAAGTTCTTTGTTGCTCCCTTGGCATCGAGTGTACCATAGATATATACCTCACCGGTACCATCGTTAAGATACCAGTTACCGTATGTGGTGTTGGCAATACTGGTAACAGTACCTGACACACGGTAGGTCTTGGAGTCAGGACCGGCGATAACCTCAGCACAGGTGGCTGTTGATACTGTTGCGATACCCTGAATGACGTTGATACGCTGTGTCTTACCATCACATGTCAACAGCACCTCAGCTGTACGACCCACACCTGCCGCAGCAGTGAAGGTGACAGTGCCACTGCCTGTTCCTGATGATGGAGAGACAGTCAACCACTCCGGAGCGTTGGCAATCTGCCAACTGCCGGTTGTCGTGATATCGATAGATGTAGAACCGCCATTGGTGTTAAGGGCTACGTATGAAGAAGATACGCGTATCTCGTTCAGATAGGTAGGATCCTTATCATCAGAACAGCCTGTAAACATAGCAGCAACGGCTACTACGAAAGACGGAATGAAATATTTCAGTTTCATATCTTTACTTTTTTACTTTTATACCTTTTTACCCTTAATTGAAGAAGTACTTGATACCGATAGAAGCATACCAGCACTGGCTGAGTGAGTAGTTCGGCTTCCATGTCTCGGTGTTAGCATTGATGGAAGATGGTGTCGAGAAGGTGGCATAGCCATCGGCATCAACACCCTCGTACTTCAGGATACGGGCCTCACTACCGATCTCTGGGTTGAGATACTTGGCAACACCCCAAGAAGAGTTGAAGAAGTTAAGTACGTTCTTCATGTCAAAGCTGAGCTGAAGGGTATGCTTTGTGTTACCGATATTCAACTTGAAGTCATGCTTGTAAGCGAAGTCTACACGGTGTACCCATGGAGAGTATACACTGTAAGCCTCAGCATACTCGCCCTGATGACTCTTCAGGTAACTGTCGTTATGAACGAAGTCCATGAAACGGATAGCATCGTCGTTGGATACAAAACGGAACTCCTTGTTGGCTACCTGCTCGTCTGTCGGGATATACAGTGCATCGTAGTTGTAACCGTCACCGTTCATATCGTTGACAGTCATATAACCGTAGTTGTAACCTCCACGCCATGTCTCGTAGATAAGGCTGTAGTGGTTGCCGCACTTATCGTGGATGGTAGCACTGGCAACGACACGGTCAGGAGTAACATACTGTGAGTTGTGGAGTCTGATATTGTTCGGACCCTCAACAGTAGGAACGTATGTGAAGGCTGACTCAGCAGCAGAACCCGGCATACCGGTGATCTCCTTGCTTACAGTGTGAGTATATGCAGCTGACAGACTCATCCACTCGAATGGCTGGGCCTTAACCTCGAGGTTGGCACTCCATCCGTAACCCTTGCTGGTGTTCTCCAGGACGAAGGCCTTGGTGTTGGTGCGGTAGCCTGCAGGATAGATAGGACGGTTGTCAACACCGTTGAAACGTGCGAATCCGCCTACGCTTGGGATACTCCAGTCAGAGATAGACACTGCGTTGATGGTCTTGTTGAAGATAGCCTCGGCAGTGACTGTCAATGGGAAGGATACTGGCACCTGGTAGTCTACGGCGATAGAAGACTTCCATACCTGTGGCATCTTGAAGTCAGGGTCAACACCGTTGACAGCTGAAGGAACAGTTCCGTCAGCAGGAGAGACAGTGGTAGGATAGCCCAGGCTGAAGAGCTTGTTCTGGAGAGCCTCGATAGATGTTATCGGACCACCGGCAAACTCATCCATAGAGAATCCCTTCGCAGCAGCGTTCTTGGCGTTGATCTGTGCCTGGTACTGTACGAGACCGCCGTTGGTAGGCATGTTGGTGAAGAACACGAGAGGCAGACGACCTGAGAAGAGACCGGTACCACCGCGTACCTTCAGACTCTTGTCACCGAACACGTCGTAGGTGAAACCGAGACGTGGAGAGAAGGTGATGCTGTTCTTTGGCCACTTACCTGTGTCGATATGACGTCCCTCGTAATCGAGGTTCAGGATGGCGTTGTTGGTCATCAGGTCACTGTTGGTGAAGAACAGTCCGTCAACACGCAGACCATATGTGAGCTTCAGCTTGTCAGTGATGTTCCACTCATCCTGTGCATAGATACCTGGACGGTTGAACTGTACTCGTGCAGCTGGCTTTGACTCACCGTCATAACCGTAGGTAAGACAAACAATCTCTGGGGTCTGGTTGAACAGCTGTTCAACGCTCATGCCATCCTCCCAGTTATAACGATAGTAACCTGTACCATTACGCATATACTGGTTGTCGGCCATCTGATGCTCGAAGGTGATACCTGCCATGATCTTGTGGGCACCGGCATAGTATGTAACGTCATCCTTGAAGTTCCAGATGGTATTGTGTACAGCGTTGTTCCATGTAAACAACTCATAACCGAGGGCCATGTAGTTGTTGTCATCCTTCGTGATATCGATGAACGGGAACGTAGCTGAATCAGAACCACGAAGGTCGTCGAGCTTAGACAGTGTGAACAGGAACTGGTTAGAGAGGTTGTCCGTCAGTCGGCTGTTAAGGTCGATGGTCCAAGAGTGAACGATATTCTCCATGGAATACATCGAGTTGGCAAACGACATAGAGTATTGTGACATACGTCCTCCACTCATACGTGTTCCTCCATCCATCGACGATGCGTTGGGTGAGTTCCACACATTATTCTTTGTATAGTTATAGCGCAGTGCCAGATGGTGCTTGTCGGTGATGTTCCAGTCCAGACGGGCCATCAGCTTGTAATTGCTCTCATCGGCAGGGAAGCTGGTCCATGAACCGGTATCATAGCCATACTTGCTGGCCATATAGTTCGACACGGCCTCAAGGTCTGAGTTCTTTGTACGTGAGATATAATTGGTAGCATCAGCCACACCGTCGTCAGAACCTCTCCAACGGTTAACGATTGACGGGATCTTTATCATCTCACCGTTGACGAAGAAGAAGAGCTTGTTCTTGATGATCGGACCACCCAGGGTAAAACCGTAGGTCGTGGTCTGGGCCTTGTCACGTGCACCAGCGATCTGCTGACGATATACAGCGTCACCCTGCATATTCTCGTTCTTGTGGTAGATATATGCAGAACCCTTGAAGGTGTTGGTACCCGACTTCGTGATGGCGTTGACACCACCTCCGATGAAGTTGGTCTGACGTACATCGAATGGTGAGATTACAACCTGCAACTCCTCGATGGCATCGATAGAGATAGGGTTACCACCTCCCGGGAGGTTTGAGCTAAGACCGAAGTTGTTGTTGAAGTTTGCACCGTCAACGGTGAAGTTGGCTGTACGACCATCGCTACCTGCGAAACTCATGCCGTTGCCTCCATAAGGAGACAGACGTGTGACGTCAGTGATAGAACGGCTTACGGTTGGCAGATTGGTGATCTGCGCATTGTTGATGTTGGTTGCAGCACCGGTCTTCTCTGCGGCAAACTTCGAAGCCTTACCGCTGATGACTACCTCTGAGAGCTGTGTGGCATCCTCTGAGAGCCATACTGCGAGGTTGTAGGTCTCAGCGAGCTGAAGGACGATGCCCTTGACAGTCTTTGGCTGAAAACCTATGTATGAGACCGTCACGTTGTATGGGCCACCAGTACGCATACCGTTGATAGAGAAACGGCCACTGGTGTTGGTCACTGCCGTGTAACGAGTACCTGAAGGCTCGTGTACAGCTATGACAGTAGCACCGATGACTTCTTCGCCCTTCTCATCCTCGAGGGTCACCTTTCCTGCCATACTTGAAGTTGTGATTTGGGCCATAGCCGTCAACGAGAGTGTCAACAGCACGGCAACCAGAAAGAACAATCTTTTCTGCATAATTTAAGAATTGTTGTTAATTAATTAATTAGGGTTCGCACCCGTTATTTACTTTTTACGGTGCAAAGGTAAACAAAAGATTTGAATTACTGTTATAATTCACCAACTTTTTTTAAAATTAGTAAAATTACTTGCGGAAATGGACAATATCCAAAAAAAGAGGCGGAATTTAGTCTTCCGCCTCTATGTCTTCGTCGTATTCGAAATCGTCCAGATCTTCGATATCATCTTCATCGATATACTCTATATCCTCGTCTTCTCCCTCGTCGGCCAGTTCCTCTGCAAAGCGGGTCATATCCTTGTCCCTGTGCACCAGCGAGTCCTCTGAGGTAAGTGCCTGCAGTTTGTTGCTCTCGGCATTGAGTTCCTTCCAGAGCACGTCCTTCAGTTCCTCAAGTCCAAAACCCGAGACGGCAGAGATGAACACCACTGGCAGGTCGTCGGGCAGTGTCTCCCTGAGCATCTCCATAAGCTCTTCGTCAAGGAGGTCACACTTCGTCACAGCCAGTACCCGGTGCTTGTCGAGCATCTCAGGATTAAACTGCCTCAACTCGTTGAGCAGAATCTCGTATTCCCGTTTGATGTCATCGGTATCTCCGGGAACCATAAAGAGCAGGAGCGAGTTTCGTTCGATATGACGCAAGAACCTAAGTCCCAACCCCTTACCTTCCGAGGCTCCCTCGATAATACCAGGTATGTCGGCCATTACAAACGACTTGTCGTCACGATAGCCCACGATACCCAGTGAGGGTTCCATTGTGGTGAAGGGATAGTTGGCTATCTTCGGACGGGCGTTGGAGAGTGATGACACGAGTGTCGACTTTCCCGCATTGGGGAATCCCACAAGACCCACGTCTGCCAGGAGTTTCAGTTCCAGGATGATGGTCATCTCCTGCATCGGTTCTCCTGGCTGGGCATAACGGGGAGCCTGGTTGGTGGACGTACGGAACTGGAAATTACCCAATCCCCCGCGACCGCCTTTCAGCAACAGCACCTCCTGTCCGTCATAAGTAACATCGCAGACATATTTTCCCGTCTCGGCATTATACACCACAGTACCGCAGGGCACGTCGATATACACATCCTTACCATCAGTACCATGACACTTGTCCTTCCCCCCGTTGCCACCATGTTCGGCAAAGATATGCCTCTCATATTTCAGGTGCAGCAGTGTCCAGTAGTTATGGTTGCCTCTCAGATAGATGCTGCCGCCCTTACCCCCGTCACCGCCATCAGGACCGCCATTGGGGTTATATTTCACATGCTTAAGGTGCATGCTACCCTTACCACCCTTTCCGGAGCGGCACATTATTTTTACATAGTCTACGAAATTACTTTCCATTATATATTATCTATGACTTCACAGATATCGCCAAAGATACGGTCGAGCTCTCCCATACCATCGATATGATGATGGAGACCCTCCTTTTTATACCAGTCGATAAGTGGCTGTGTCTGAGAGTGATAGACCACGAGACGCTTCTTTATCGTCTCCTCGTTGTCATCAGCACGACCGCTCTGCTGTCCTCTGAGGATAAGACGTTTCATCAACTCATCCTCAGGCACGTCGAGTTCGATCATCGCTGCCACCCTGTCCCCACGTTCGTCGAGCATCTTCTTCAGAGCCTCTGCCTGTGGGATGGTACGTGGGAAACCGTCGAAGATAACCCCTTTATGATCCCCGAAACTGTCATACACTGAAGCGAGGATGCTCACCATCAGTTCGTCGGGGATGAGGTTTCCCTTGTCGATATAACTGGCAGCAGTCTTACCCAACTCACTACCCTTCTTAATCTCTGCACGAAGCACGTCTCCTGTGGAGATATGGTTAAGGCCGTACTTCTCAATCATCTTATCGCTCTGTGTTCCCTTCCCAGATCCCGGAGCGCCAAAAATCACAATGTTTTTCATTTATCTTTTATTTAAATTTTGCATTTACTTTAGTTGTAGTTAAGGAGTTAACTCCTTCACTCCTTAATTCCTGCATTTTCATTCCTCAACAATCGTGTACACGTCCTTCAGTCCTCTTCCCTCCTGATCATAATCCAGTCCATATCCAACAATAAAGTCATCAGGAATACTAAATGCCACATACTCCACGTCAACCGGTTCCTCCAACTTATCCGGCTTGACAAACAATGCACAGATATGCACCGACTCCGGGTTACGGGTACCCAGCGACTCTATCATCTGTCTCATCGTACGACCGGTGTCTACGATATCCTCAACGATGATGATATGACGTCCTGAAATATTCTCATTCAGTCCGATGACCTCATGAACCTTTCCCGTGGAGGTAGTACCCTGATATGATGCCAACTTCACGAAGGATATTGTCGACTGGACCGTTATCTCACGATACAGGTCGGCAGCGAAGACAAACGAACCGTTGAGTACACAGAGGAACAACGGGTTCTTACCTTCAAAATCCTTGTTAATCTGCTCTGCCACGGCCTTCACCCTACTCTTTATCTCTGCCTCGGGAATGGACACTCTGAAACTTTTGTCCTTGATTTTAACGATGCACATAACACAAAAAGACGAAATTTTCGGCAAAATTACTAAAAAACCCACAAATTTCATTGATTTTATCGGAAAAATTGTATTAATCTGTGTTAATCCTTGTTATCTGTGGCTCTTTTTAATTACTTTTGCACTATGAAATTGTTCACAGGCGCCCAGATACACGAACTGGACAGATATACGATAGAGCATGAACCCATCAAATCCATCGATTTGATGGAGAGGGCTGCGAAGGCCATCACCACAGCCATCACCTACGAGTGGCCGAGTGCCACCCCTGTCATCGTCTTTGCCGGTCCCGGCAACAATGGCGGCGACGCACTGGCAGTGGCCCGTATGCTCTCCGACAAGGGATACAGCGTACAGACATTCCTCTTCAACATCTCCGGCCATCTCTCTGAAGACTGCGCGGCCAACAAGGCGCGTATGATCGACAAGAAGATAAACGGTTTCGTTGAGGTGACCGACGAGTTCGAGCCCCCACGTCTTGAAGATGGCATGCTCGTTGTCGACGGCCTCTTCGGGTCAGGACTCAACAAACCCCTCGCAGGGGGCTTCGCCTCGCTGGTGAAGTATATCAACAGCTCACCCGCAGAGGTGGTGAGCATCGACATACCCTCAGGACTGATGACTGAGGACAACAGCTATAATATCCGTGCGAACATCATCCGTGCTGACCTCACACTGACACTGGAACAGAAGAAACTGTCATTCCTCTTTCCGGAAAACCAACAGCTCATCGGACGACTGAAGGTACTCGACATACGGCTCAGTAAGGAGGGGATGGAGAAGATTGAGGCCAACTACACCATAGCCGAGGAGAACGATATCCGTCCGCTGCTTCTCAAACGCAACCCCTATGCCCACAAAGGCAACATGGGCAACGCCCTCATCATCGCAGGCAGCTACGGCATGGCAGGTGCCTCTGTCCTTGCCACACAGGCATGTCTGCGTTCGGGAGTGGGAAAGGTATATGCCCACACTCCGAAACAGAACAGTATGATACTCCAGATAAGTGTTCCTGAGGCCATCATACAGTTTGACCGCGACGAGACCATCTTCTCTGAGGCTGTCGACACAGAGGACTTCGACGCCTTAGGCATAGGTCCCGGACTGGGCACCAGTGAACAGACGGCAGTGGCACTCATCTCACAGCTACGCCGCTCGCAGTGTCCTATCGTTGCCGATGCCGACGCGATTAACATCCTGGCCAACCACAGAGCATGGATGCAGCAGTTGCCTAAGGGTGTCATCCTCACGCCCCATCCCAAAGAACTCGAACGGCTCGAGGGTCACTGCAACGACAGTTACGAACGACTCTCCAAGGCGCGTAACCTCGCAGAACATATCGAGGGCTACGTCATCCTCAAGGGCCATCACTCTGCCCTCTGTCTTCCCGATGGTCATGTCATCTTCAACTCCACAGGCAATGCCGGTATGGCAACAGCAGGCAGTGGCGACGTACTCACAGGTATCATCACCGGACTGCTTGCCAGGGGATACAAACGTCAGGATGCCTGTATCATAGGTATGTACCTGCATGGACTGGCAGGGGATATCGCGGCACGGGAACTCGGAGAAGAGAGCGTGGTGGCGAGCGATATAATAAGGTATCTGCCACAGGCGTTCAAGAAGGTAAGGGAGTGAGATTCAAATAAAAAATAAAAAATAAAAAATAAAAAATATTCCAATGAATAGATTCGCAATACGTTTATCATTTATCATTTATCATTTATCCTTTATCCTTTCCCTTTCTGCTCAGACAAGCACCAGCCACTACACCCCCGGCATCACCAGCGAGGGCGCCATATACTTCCTCCCCAAGACTGCCATCCGTGTGACAGTACAGATGGAGAAGACGACATACACGCCCGGGGACTTCTGTAAGTATGCCGACCGTTACCTGCGACTGAAGGACGTGCCTGCCGAGCCCTCTGTGTCATACCGTATCACTGCCATCCGTCAGGAGGCTGTGGGCGTGGCCGACACCCTGAAAGGCTATGCGGTGAAGTTCGACGCCAAGTCAGTGGCAGCCAACATAGCACTGTCCAACGATGGTGTACTCCTGGCTATCAACGCCACACCTGTCCCTACCCCACTACAACCGGCCTTCAGACCTGCCCCACGTCAGGAGACACCCAATCCCCGACAGTTTATGAGCGAGGAGATACTCATTGCCGGCAGTACAGCGAAGATGGCAGAACTGACGGCAAAGGATATATACGAGATACGTGAGAGTCGTAACCTCCTCATACGTGGACAGGCGGAAAACATGCCCCAGGATGGAGCACAACTGAAACTGATGCTCACCCAACTCGACCAGCAGGACCGTTCGCTGACAAGTCTCTTTGCGGGCAGCATACAGAAGGACACCCTCGAGAAGGTCATCACCTTCGTGCCTGAGAAAGAACCCAAACAGGAACTGCTGTTCCGTTTCTCCAAGCGTCTGGGTGTCGTAGACAACGATGACCTCGCAGGTACACCTTATTATATTATAGTAGAAGATCTCCATAGCACCCCGTTGGCAGAAGTTGTGGAGAATAAGAAAAACAAACAGGAGCCGGGCATATATGTCAACGTTCCCGGCAAGATGAAGTCAGCCATCTTCAGTGCCGATGGCACCGTCTCCGAGGAAGAGTTCCCCGCAGCACAGTACGGCAACACCGAGCTGCTCAGTGGCGCTCTCTTCAATAAGCGCTACACAACGCACCTATGGCTCAACCCCGTCACAGGCGCGGTTGACCGCCTCGATGCAGAGCAGCCAAAATAAAAAAAATCCCCGCCGCTGGCGGGGATTGCTTATTTTGGTAAAGCTTAGCACTTGGCGAGCTTGCCATCAGAACCAAGCACGTTCACAATCTTGTGAATGTACATCTTCTTCATATTCTCACGAGCTGGCTTCAGATACTGGCGAGGATCGAAGTGAGCAGGATTCTCAGCCAAGTACTTACGGATAGCAGCTGTCATAGCCAGACGAGAGTCTGAGTCGATGTTAATCTTGCAGACAGCGCTCTTAGAAGCCTCGCGGAGCTGCTCCTCGGGGATACCTACTGCGTCGGGCAGGTTACCACCGAACTTGTTGATGGTGTCAACCTCATCCTGTGGAACAGAAGAAGAACCGTGGAGCACGATGGGGAATCCAGGGAGCTTCTGCTCGATCTCATGCAGCACGTCGAATGCCAATGGAGGAGGAACGAGCTTGCCAGTCTTCGGGTCACGTGTACACTGCTCGGGCTTGAACTTATAAGCACCGTGAGAAGTACCGATAGAGATAGCCAGTGAGTCACAGCCAGTACGTGTAGCGAAGTCGATAACCTCCTCAGGCTTTGTGTAGTGAGACTCCTCAGCAACTACCTCATCCTCAACACCAGCGAGGACACCGAGCTCACACTCAACAGTCACATCGTACTTGTGTGCATACTCAACAACCTGACGAGAGATCTTGATATTCTCCTCGTAAGGCAGTGAGCTACCGTCGTACATCACTGAAGAGAAGCCCATGTCGATACAATCCTTACAGAGCTCGAAGCTGTCACCATGGTCGAGGTGAAGCACGATCTCAGGATTCTCGCAACCCAGTTCCTTGGCATATGCTACAGCACCCTCAGCCATGTAACGCAGGATAGTAGCGTTAGCATAGTTACGAGCACCCTTAGATACCTGCATGATGACAGGTGACTTTGTCTCTACTGCAGCCTGAACGATAGCCTGCATCTGCTCCATTGTGTTGAAGTTGAATGCTGGGATAGCATATCCACCGGCAACTGCTCTCTTGAACATCTCGCGTGTATTTACGAGACCTAAATCCTTGTAGTTTACCATATTACTAAAAATTAATTATTTAAGTATTTAAGTTTTAAATGTTTATCTCATTTCCGCATGCAAAGGTAAGAAATAAAATGATAAATGATAAATGTTAAATGATAATTTTCCACCCCGCATCATCATTTTTTATGATTATTTTCAAAAACGCTCCCACATAATCCGCATTTTGCTAATCACATTTATCATTTATCCTTTATCCATTATCCTTTATTTACCCCAGCGTCCGCTGGTCTAAATACTTCTGCACCTCGTCCATATACTTATCCGTTATGGGCACATACAGATCCCCAAACACGATATTCCCCCTCTCGACAGTCCTCACCTCAGGCATCCTGATGACAAACGAGCGGTGGACACGCATAAACTCCGGACTGGGCAGGAACTCCTCCAGGCGGCGCATGCTGATCTTTGTAGACACTCTCTCACCGTTCTTCAGGTGGAAATGCACATAGTCCTTGTAGTTCTCCACATACAGTATCTCGTCGAGACTCAGGCGCTGCAGCTTATAGTCGGTCTTCACATAGATAGTACGGTCGGTAAGGTACGAGTCGAACTTATGCACCTGGCTGGCCCAGTCGACCACCTTCTCCGTAGAACGCACAAACTCCTCATACGAGATAGGTTTCAACAGGTAGTCGATGGCGTTCACCTTATATCCCTCGATGGCATACTGAGGGAAGGCCGTTGTCAGTATCACCTTTGTGGTGGATGGTATAATCTTCGCAAACTCCAGTCCACTGAGGTTAGGCATCTGGATGTCGAGATATATCACGTCAATCCTGTTCTCACGCAGGTCATGGATGGCATTCACGGTATTCGTGTAACTGCCGATAAGATTAAGATAAGGGGTCTTTGCGACATAGCTCTCCAGCAGTTCCACTGCCAATGGCTCGTCGTCGATAATGGCACAATTTAGAGTCATAACTTTATTTTTATGGTTGAAGTGTAGACCTTCCCGTCGTCACTGACACCTTTCACCCACTCATAACGGTTGGGGTACGACAGGTCGAGACGCTTCTGCGTCTGTTCCAGACCGATACCATGTCCGCTGCGGTCATGTGTCGACTTGGGATAATTAGAATTAGTGATAGAACAGATGAGCACGGAGGGATTCTCCTGGTGCTCAATCTTTATATGCACAAAACTAGGTTCACTCTGGCTCACACCGTGCTTGAAGGCGTTCTCCACGAGTGGCACGAACAGCAGAGGGGCAATCTTCAGCTCTTTGTCGTTCACGTTGTTAGTAAACTGCACGTCCACCTGTTTCGGCAGTCGTATCTTCATCAGACTGACATAACTCTCTATAAACATCACCTCGTTCTGCATGGGCACCTGGTCGAACTGGTTGTCGTAGAGCATGTGTCGCAGCAGTTCCGACAGCTGTTTGATGGCATCCTGTGCTCTCTTCTGGTCGAAGGCGGTGAGGGCGTAGATGTTGTTCAGTGTGTTAAGCAGGAAATGGGGGTTGATCTGCGAACGCAGGTTCTTCAGCTCCACCTCAGACCGTGCTGCCTCCACCTCAAGATGCGCCTCCTCATTATGCTGGATACGTTGTGCGAGGATGATGGCTGTAGCCACGGCTGCCGACATCGCCAGACTGAGGATGTCACGCATGATGAAGAAGAAGGTGTCGATGGATGTCTCCCTGAATGCGGGACCTATCTTGATAGGCATAAACAGACTGTTGGTAAATCCCACCCAGTTGTGCAGGAAGATACCAAGCACTACTGCCATGATAAAGTTTATCAGCATGTAGTACCTTCTCTTTCCTATCACGAAATACTTCGGAGTGAGCCAGAAGTAATTCACGTAGAACACCACCATCATCAGGAACGGCGACATGCAGTTCATCAGGTAGTGCAGCATCGACATACCGTTGCCCCTCAAATACGTCAAAGGCGATAAGAACATAAATGCCCATATCGCCACATGAAGGAACGGATATATATATCTATTCATGTCGTATCGCCTCTATCGGATCCATATTTGCAGCCTTCTGTGCGGGGATATATCCGAAGAGCACACCGATAAACACACACACGAGGAACGACACGTATATGCTCCATGCCGGTACACTCGACGGCATGCCTATGGCCGAGACGGCACTGCTCGCCCCCACCCCGACAAGTACTCCTATCAGTCCTCCCGTGACGGATATCAGCACCGACTCGATGAGGAACTGCAGTGATATCACCGGTCCTGTGGCACCCACGGCCATCCTCAAGCCAATCTCCTTCGTCCGCTCTGCCACCGACACGAGCATGATGTTCATGATACCTATACCTGCCACAAGCAGAGAGAAGGCCGCTGCCACCACGAGGATGATGGTCACCGTGTCCATCGTGCTCGACATCGTCTCCATCATCTCCGCCTGAGAACGGATGGTGAAGTCATCATCAGCATCATCCTTCAGCTTATGGTTGTCGCGCAGTATCTGCGTGAGTTCCTCGATGGCAGCGTCAGAGAGCTCCTCTGTAACTGCCGAACAGACGATACTCGAGAAGAATGTCTGTGCGTTGATACGTTTCATCACAGTGGTATAGGGTGCGATGATGACGTTATCCTGGTCCATGCCCCAGGAGTTGTAGCCCTTCGACTTCAGCACTCCCACGATACGCATGGGGATAGACTTGAAACGGATAGTCTTTCCTATCGGATCGGTGTTCTCTCCGAGCAGCTCCTTCACGATGGTAGTACCCACGACACACACCTTCGCTGCTTTCTTTATGTCTTCCTCAGTGAAACACTCACCTTCCTCCACCTTCCACTGTTTGATGTCGAGGTAGTCAACACTCTCGCCATACATAGAGGTGTTGGTATTGTTATTACCATAGATAGCCTGTCCTGAGGCCGTCACCTCTGGCGACACCTTCGTTACAAACCGCTTCTCACGCACGATACGCTCATAGTCGGCCATCTTCAGCGTCTGCATGGCCGAAGGGTCCTGACGCACACCACCACGCATGTCTGCTCCCGGACGGACGGTCAACAGGTTGGTACCCATCGTCGACAGTTCCTTACGTATACTCTCCTTCGAGCCCTGTCCGATGCTCATCATGATGATCACAGCAGCCACTCCGATGATGATACCCAGCATCGAGAGGAAGGAGCGCATCTTATTGTTCGCCACCGCCTTCAGGCTAACCTTTATCAGATTAAGTATGTTCATTTATCACGTTTATCATTTATCCTTTATCCATTATCATTTATCAATCATCCACCGGTGCCGGCAGCGCTGCCAACGCCTCTGCTGCCGACTTAATATTCGTATTTATCGTATCCTCACGTATCTTCCCGTCACGGAGATTGATATTCCGGCTACTGTATTCCGCTATCTCCGGGTTGTGGGTCACGAAGATGATGGTGTTACCCTGCTTATACAGTTCCTGGAAAAGCACCAGCATCTCGAAAGAGGTACGGGTGTCGAGGTTACCCGTTGCCTCATCGGCAAGCAACACGGCAGGGTCGTTGACCAGTGCTCTGGCGATTGCCACACGCTGCATCTGACCACCCGACATCTGGTTCGACTTATGATACATCCTGTCACCCAGTCCCACTGCCTGCAGGGCCTTGATGGCTCTCTCACGACGTTCCTCAGCAGATACCTCAGAGTTGTACATCAACGGCAGCTCCACATTCTCCAGTGCCGTGGTCTTCGGCAACAGGTTATAGCTCTGGAACACGAATCCTATCTTCCTGTTTCTCAGACGGGCCCTCTTGGTCTTCGACATCGAACGTACGCTGATGCCATCGAGCAGATACTCCCCACTCGTAGGCGTATCCAGACAGCCCAGCTGGTTCAGCAACGTAGACTTTCCCGAACCCGATGTTCCCTGGATGGTGACAAACTCACCCTCATATATCTTAAACGACACTCCCCTCAGAGCCTTCACAGTCTCCTCTCCCACCTGGAAATACCGTTTCACATTCTGCAGCTCAATTACAACCTTCCTTTCCTCCATCTCACCTCATCACGTTTATCATTTATCATTTATCATTTCAGGGCGCCCCAATATTTTTTATTTTTTATTTTTTATTTTTTATTTTGATTCTTGTTATTCCCTCTCGGCCTTGGCATAAACGGATTCCCCGCCTGCTGTCCCTCTTCCTGAGCACCGCCTCCAGAGATATCAAAGTCCGTCAGCACCTCTGTCCCCGCAGCGATGCCACCTGTAATCTCAGTGATAATACCATTAGTCGTACCAATCTCCACCTTATGAGCCTTAAACACGCTGCCCTCCTTTGTCCACAGCTTATGGTCTCCCTGGCAGTCCTCGATGCTCTCGCCCTTCTGCAGGAGAGCCTCATTAGGCTGGAACCGCAGTGCCTTGGCGGGCACAGCCAGTACGTTGTTCTTCTCGAGGGTGAAGATTGTGACGTTTGCCGTAAGACCCGGCTTCAGCTTCAGGTCGTTGTTAGGTGCAGAGATGACCACCTCGTAGGTGACGACGTTGCTCGATGTGGTAGCCTGCTGACGCACCTGAGTGACGGCACCCTCAAACCTATCATCGGGGAAGGCGTCAACGGTGAAGCTCACCCTCTGTCCTTCCTTAACACCACCTATGTCAGCCTCATCGATGTCAGCGATGACACGCATGTCGGTAAGGTCCTGTGCGATGGTGAAGAGCTCAGGGGTGTTAAACGAAGCAGCCACTGTCTGACCTTCCTCCACAGCCTTCGACAGCACCACTCCGTCGATAGGTGATGTGATGGTGGCATAGCCCAGGTTGGTCTGTGCCCTCTGCACACTCTCACGCGATGATGCCACCTGCTCCTTTGCCTGGATATACTTCAGCTTGGCATTCTCAAACTCATCAGCACTCACGAGACCCTTGTCATATAGAGTCTGGTATCTGTCGAAGTTGGCCTTCTGGTAGTCCAGAGAACTCTGCGCACTGGCGAGGTTGGCCTTCTGGGCATTCAGTTCACTGATGAGGTTGGTACGGTCCAACTCCGCTATCACCTGTCCTTTCTTCACTATCGAGTTATAGTCGACATACAACTTCGCCACGATACCCGACACCTGCGTACCCACAGTGACACTCGTCACCGGTTCGATAGTACCCGTAGCCGTTATCGACGTATGGATATTCTGGTTCTCCACCTTTGCGGTATCAAACGACACCTTCTCATCCTTCTTTCCTCCACCAATCAGCGCCCAAGCGACAACCACTACAGCCACCGCAGCTACTGCTATCCACCATTTCTTCTCTATCCTTTTCATATCTCGCGGCCAATATTTTTTATTTTATATTTTTTATTTTTTATTTTATTTCTCCTCCTCGGTAGAACTCCAGCATCTGCCTATTATACACCTCCGTATACTTCGCCTGCAACCTATTCTGCTGCGCCTGCATCAGATTGTTCTTGCCCGTCATCAGTTCCACGATATTCTTCAGTCCCAGCCGGAACTGCTCCGACAACAGGTAATAGCTCTGTTCTGCACTCTCCACACTGCTCGTTGCAGCCCTGTATTTCTCCTGATTGTTTGTGGCGTTAATCCAGTAATTCTGTATGCTGGTATACAGCGTCTTCTGCTGGTCCTGCAGGTCGAGCTGTGCCTGTAGCTGTTGTATCTTCGCCTTGTTGACGGCAGTCTTCGTAGAACGACCGTCATAGATGGGCACACTCACGCCCAGTCCGACAGACGAATTGACATTCGTCTTCATCTGCTCACCCCACCCATTGCTGTTAAGAGAGTTGGTAGATGTGGTGACACCCCCATTGACAGAGATATTCGGCAACCATCCTGCCTTTGCGATACGCAGGCTCACGTCACTGCTCTTCACGGCGAGTTGCAGCCGCTCTATCTCAGGACGGTTCAGCAGCGCCTCCTCATATACACTCTGCAGTGATGGTATCTCCGCATATATCCTCTCATCGGTGATATCAGGTATTACCACGTCGAAATCCTCCTCATCGGTAATCTCGAGGAGCTGTTTCAGCTGCAGTTTGTAGTTCATCAACGAGGTCTTGGCCTCAACGATACTATACTCATCGTTGGCTCTCTGCGAGGTCAACTGCGCCAGGTCAGCCTTAGCCATCTTTCCCACGTTCACCATCTCCCGGCCTCTCTCTTCGTTCTTCTTACTGGTCTCGAGCATCTTCTCGTTGACAGTAACGTTCTCTGTGAGGTAGAGTATCTGTGAATAGAGCTGTGCTATCTTCTCCTGGATACTGTTGGCAGTCTCCTGAGCGGAGAGCTCAGCCTGTTGCTCTGCGAGCTTGTCAAGCTTAACCGTATAATAGTTCCTTCCTCCGTTCCATACTGTCCACTGGGCACTGAGGTTGTACGAACCGTTATACGAGGTCTTCTCCACCGTAGTGTTCACCACACCGTTTGTAACGGTGGCTATGCCAGAGTCTTTCCATGGCTGATAACCCACGTTCTGACTTGTAGAGGCAGTAACGGAAGGCAACAGTGCTCCTTTCGCTCCTTTCAGCTCTTCCATAGCAGCCTGCTGTCTCAGCTGCTGCTGCTTCAAGGTGATATTGTTTGCCATCGCATAGTCGAGACACTCCTGCAGCGTCCACTGCTTCTGTGCCGTCACACCCGAAACGACAAACATCATCAAACCAAATAACAATAATCCTTTCTTCATCATCATTTACTTTTCCGCTGCAAAGATAATCATTTTTTGATGAAATAAGAAAAGAAAAGAGCATAAAAAAACGGTTGTCCGTCAGATTATTCAACGAACAGCCGATTTTGTTAAGCGAATTAGAGAGGGGAGAGAGGGTAAAAGGAGTTAGAAGGAGTTACCGCTTCGCTCATGGAGTTAGAAGTCAATACTCTGCTATACCAATATAAATACTCTGTTATACCAATATAAATACTCAGCTATACCAACTAACCAAATAGTCTGTTGAGTGTCTTGGTAATGACCTCTAACTCCTTCTAACTCCCCCTAACTCCTTCTCCTTCTAACTACTTCTCCGGCTCGATTGCCTTCCAGATTCCAGCCGCACACGCAGCCCCGACAAATGGCCCTACAATAAAAATCCACAGATTCGCCAGAGCAGTGCCTCCCTGGAAGATAGCCGGTGCGATACTACGTGCAGGATTAACCGAAGTACCTGTGTACCTGATACATACCAGATGCACGAGCACCAGCGACAGACCGATTGCCAGTCCGGCAAAGTTATTCGTTGCACCGTTTGTCTTTGACGTAGCGCCAAGCACTACCAGCACAAATACACAAGTAAAGATCACCTCAGCCAACAGACCTCCCAGCATACTTACGTTTGCCTGCAGGTCATTAGCACCTGTACCCTCGAGTCCAGGCACATTCTCCGTGAGGATAAAGAGCAGGAAACTGCCGATGAATGCACCGAGCACCTGGAAGAGCATATACATTCCACAGTCCTTGGCATTCATCCTTCCGCTCAGATAACATCCCAGTGTGATAGCGGGGTTGATATGGCAACCGGAGATACCTCCGATGGTATATGCCATAGCCACTACAGCCAGGCCGAAGGCGAAGGCTGTTCCCACCACAGCGGGGATATTGTCAATAGGATCACAACCCAGACTAACGGCTACGCCGCAGCCCATCAACACGAGCACCATCGTGCCCACCATTTCTGCTAAATACTTTTTCATAATTGTTCAGTTTATCGTTAATTAAACATTTGTCTTAACTCCTTAACTCCCTAACTCCTTAACTCCTTAACTCCTTAACTCCTTAACTCCCTAACTCCTTATTCACTCTCAAACCTAAATGCGCTGAAATTAGCATACGTCAGTTCCTCCTCCACCTTCTTCGTACAATACATTCCTGCCACAACACCCGTAAATCCCCCTACGGTCTCTGTGCTCAGCAACGTACAACTAATCTTAACCAGAGTCTTATACTTCTTTCCATCAGTAGAATACTCATAGAAATACTGGTTCCCGTCGCTCCTTACCCTGAGCCACGCCTCATATCCGTCAATCTCTTCATATGCGAATGTGCCTGAGAGGTCTTTCAACGCGGCTTTGAAGCAAACCTTCGTCTTCTCCCGGCTGCCCTGAAGGCATATCTCCGCATGTCCGTCGTTGATCTGATATACCGTAAGCCCGGCCTCATCGCCTGAATACGACTCCCGGAAGTCCACGAATGTCTCCATCAGTAAGTTTTGTCTCTCCTGACGACGACCCACGAATGTCGGCCTGTCATTCTTCGTCAGTGACGACGTCGAACCATACAGGCGCAGTCTGTTGCTGTAGATTTCATACTTTGCCGAGTCTGGGTTCTGGATATACACCCACTCAGGACCTAACGGCTTGTCGAAGGTATACTCCGTAGGCAGTTGAGGCATCTTCACCTCTGGCAGTGTCTTCACCTTCATGAGGGTGTCGATGGGATTTCCCCCGTTCACCACTGGCCACTGTCCCTTCTTCCACTCCACTGGAGCGAGGTATGTCTCACGCCCTAAGTGGTGATACGAGCCCCCGAAATTACGATAGGCGAGGAATGTCACCCACCACGAACCGTCCTTTGCCTGTACGAAGTCACCGTGTCCTGTGCCCTGTATCTGCATCGACTGTCCGAGCATGTTACAGTTGGTGAGGATAGGGTTCTTGGGATTGCCCACATACGGGCCGTAGATATTCCTGCTTCGTGCGATGGTGAGCTTATGAGCCAGTTCGGTACCGCCCTCAGAGATAAGCAGGTAGTACCAACCGTCTTTCTTATACAGATGCGGTCCCTCGGGATATCTGCCCCCCGTGCCTCGCCAGAGCGCCTTACTCGGGGTGAGCTGTTTTCCTGTCTTCACGTCTATCTCACAGAGCATGATGGTATTGTCAGGGTTCGACACCATATAACACTTGCCGTTCTCAAACCACAACGAGGGGTCGATACCCTGCTGTTCCAGCCACATAGGCTCGCTCCAGGGGCCTCGTGGGTCTTTTGCCGTAACCATGAAGTTACCCCCATTGCCCACGTTGGTGGTTATCATATAATATGTGCCCTCGTGATAACGTATGGTCGGGGCGAAGATGCCCAACCACGATGTTGCGCCCTTCAACGGCAGCTGGCTCTCCCTGTCGAGCACATTGCCGATAAGCTCCCAGTTCACCAGGTCCTTGGAGTGATAGACAGGCACTCCGGGGAAATACTGGAACGATGAGTTCACCAGATAGAAGTCATCCCCCACCCTGCACACGCTCGGATCCGGATGATATCCTGGGATAACAGGATTCCGCAACTGTGCCCACGATCCTATCGTGAGCACCATCATCGCCATTATCAAGAACGCTCTCTTCATACCTTATTATATATATAATATTGTATCTTACAATCGTGCTTTTTTGACTTGGGGTCGTAGTTAATACCCACAAGAATCACTTTGCCATCATATTGTACTACCTTTCCACAGTACTCTTTCCGGTGGATCTGATCGATGGCGGCATCAGCAGACTGATTGCTCTTCAGTTCCAAAAGGATGGCAGGCTTATCTACATTCTTCCGCGGCATAAGCACTAAATCCGCAAAGCCCTTGCCTGACGGGAATTCACGATGGAAGGTATAATCATTCTTGGCATAGTAAAAAGCGATACTCAAAACACATGCGAGTGAATTCTCATTGTTATAGCTCAGGATACTGGTGTTTTCATCATGAGCAGCATCCACACCCTGGGCTACAGCCACTTCATCTCCATCAATTACAGCCTGAAGGAGTTGTTCCGACTTGCTGATGGCTTCAGTAACGATATCCCAATGGCTTTCTGCCACTGCATTAATCATCTCGCCTGCAACTTCACGATTTGGGACATAACACTCACTTGTGTCCCAGTCGTATGCCAGATACCCCAAATGGATAAGAACAGTTAAAACGTCATCCTTGCTCCTCACCACCGACATATCGTTTTGGAATCCGGTTGGATCTACCTTGCACCGCCCTCCGCCTACCATTTTGATAATATCGTCTTTAAGCCCTTTATAATTCATCTGAATATAAGAGGCGATAGCATCGTAAGCACCAGTATTAGCCCAGTAGCTTCGGCATCTGCCTTCCCATAGGGCCTGCATAACGGAATTTGGATTGAATATTGACGGTTCATCACCTATCTTATAACCGTCGTACCACTTTTCCATCTCGTAGAAATCAGCACTTTCCTTCTCGCACAGAGCCAGCACCTCAGATTTTGTAAATCCAAAGAAGCCTGCCAGACGACCAGGATTAACCATCGAATACTCTGTGAAATTATTCAGGGCAGACTCGGTCTTGTACTTCTTAACAGGAAGGATACCAGTAAGATATGCACCAGCAAACACCTGTGACGACTGTCCGCCCTTAAACATACGGCGGAGCCAGTTGACATAATTATCCATAGCAGCAGTACCAACCTTGAATTCACGACATATTGCATCCCACTCGTCAATGATAAATATGAACTGCTGCTTTGTATGGCCTACTACACGGGAAAGATAATCCATCAGGTCATCTTCAGCCTTTATAGGTATTTCAGGATATGCATCATGAATATCAGCAATGATTTTCTCGTTTAGCCTGTCAACAATATCCTCTCCCTTGTAACGGGTCACGAAATCTGAAAGATCAAGGAATATCGTAGGATACTTGTTAAGATGCTTTTCAAACGATTCATCCTTAGCTATATTCAAGTCTTCAAAAAGAGCCTTTGAGTCGCAAGATTCGTCATAGTAAGCATATAACATCTTAGCTGCCAATGACTTTCCAAAACGTCGGCAACGGGTAATACAGCTAAAACTCTTTTCTGTGAATAATGTCCGGTTTATTACACTGATGAGTTCAGATTTATCCACATACTCGCTATTTCGAGCACGTTGGAATCCTGTATTGCCTACATTTATGTATATACCCATTAACCCAATACTCTATTTCAGTCGCAAAGATACGAACTATTTTTGAAACTTCCAAATTATAAAGCAAAAAAATTTCTCCGGTTCCCTTAGTCTCTTCTATTCGTTCGGATAATCTCTTCGATTCATTCAGATAGTTCCTTATAGGGTATGCAAACGTCACGAACCACGTACGCCGCCTATCCTATCAGGGATTAAGTGCCTGGCTAAAAACCTTACGCCTTGGCCCGAAACACTTTACGGGCATACGCAAAATGCTTTACGCGTACACGCAAAATAAGACATACTTTCAAGCCTTGGTGCACCATTAGTAGCACGTCAGTAGCACCATAGTAGCACCATTTTAAGACATCCTGCACCTAACAAACATCTGAATACAAGCAAGTTACATGCCTCAGTAGCACGAGGTGCACGATATTTCTATTTTAAACGTATGATGCATTAGCCACATGGCCAGTAATCTCTCTTTAGTCAGTCGGGGGGGACAGGCGTTCTGTGGCGACAAGCCCAGAACGCCTGTCCCCCCCCCGACTGTCGTAAAAATGTAACTCCGCGCAGG
>FLNV01000744.1_pt1 | contig 38702 bp, 35 predicted proteins | sample 1140351 | NCBI WGS metagenome assembly FLNV01 (sample SAMEA3878207, study PRJEB12797) | bioreactor metagenome | biome: Moose rumen | place: Sweden | collected 2011-10
GGGCCTCACGCCGTCGGCCAGGCCGCGGTTGATGGTCATCAGGTTCTCGTGGCGGTTCATCTCGTTGCCCACCACCTGGGCCGGTATCAGGTCCAGCTGGGCCAGCAGGCTGTCCTGCTGCCTCATCACCAGGCTGGTGTCTATGCCTCGGCGGGCCAGTATCTGGCTCATGGCGTTCAGCCTGGCCTCAAGGGCCAGGTTGCGGCGTGTCAGTGCCGCGTTCTCCTGACCCTGCAGGAAGAATTTCTCCACTTGGCTCCGCCACTCGAGCAGTTGCCCCACGGCAGTGTTCGACGTGCTGACCCACGCTGCCGTCTGGTAGCTGTTGCCGCCAAACAGCAACACGCAACTGACCGCCTCGAGTACGAGGAAGAGCAGCCAGTGGAAATGGCGAGCGAGAAAGCCAAGCAGGTTGTTCACAATTTACAATTGATAATTTACAATTGATAATTGATAATTGATAATTGACAATTGATGGTTTACAATTCGTAATTCGTAATTCGTAATTATCAGCTTACCTCATCAGAAACTGGAATCGGCCCACGTTCTTCAGGGCTATGCCGGCACCCTTGGCCACGCAGTGCAGCGGGTCTTCGGCCACGATGAACTGTATGCCGAACTTGTCGGTCAGACGGCGGTCCAGTCCGCGCAGCAGAGCGCCGCCTCCGGTCAGGTAGATGCCGCTGTTCACGATGTCGGCGTACAGCTCGGGCGGCGTGTTCTCCAGAGCCTGCTGTATGGCCACCTCTATGCGTGCCACGGTCTTGTCCAGACAGTGGGCTATCTCCTGATAGCACACAGGCACCTTCATGGGCAGGGCGGTTATGCGGTTTGGCCCATCCACCACATAGTCCTCGGGCGCCTCGTCGCCCAGGTCGGTCAGGGCCGAGCCCACGTGTATCTTGATACGCTCGGCCATGCGCTCGCTGACCTTCACGTTGTGCTGCGACGACATGTACTGCTGAATGTCGCTGGTCAGGTCGTCGCCAGCCACCTTGATACTGCTGTTGCTGACGATGCCGCCCAGGGATATGACGGCAATCTCGGTTGTGCCGCCGCCTATATCGACAATCATGTTGCCGTTGGGTGCCTCTACGTCTATGCCTATGCCCACGGCTGCGGCCATAGGCTCGAAAATGAGATAGACGTCGCGTCCCTCGGCGTGTTCGGCCGAGTCGCGCACGGCGCGCAGCTCAACCTCGGTGGAGCCGGAAGGCACGCCTATGACCATGCGCAGCGACGGCGCAAAGAGCCTGCTGCCACGGTGTACCATCTTTATCAGGCCGCGCATCATCTGCTCGCAGGCCGAGAAGTCGGCTATCACGCCGTCGCGCAGGGGGCGTATGGTGCGTATCGAGTCGTTGGTCTTCTCGTACATCATCTTCGCCTTCTCGCCCACGGCTATCATCTTGTTGGTGTTGCGGTCGAGAGCTACCACCGACGGCTCGTCAACCACTATCTTGTTGTCGCTGATGATGATGGTGTTAGCTGTGCCAAGGTCCATGGCCAGCTCTTGTCTGAAACTGAAAAATCCCATGTCTTTATAATTTTTTTCATTGAAGATTGAAGATTGAAGATTAACAAAGCTATAGTCACTCTTCATTGTTCAATGGTTCGCTCAGCCCGCTGCCTGGCTCGCCCGCGAATGGTCAACGTTCAATCTTCAATCTTCAATCTTCAATTTTCAATCTTCAATGTTCAATGTTCAATCGCTCTCCGAGAACCATTGGCAGATGGCGGTGTCGTAGTGGCTGCTGACGCTGAAGGCGCGTGTGGCCAGCAGACGGCGGTCCTCCTCGTCGGTCTGTGCGCCGTTCTTCTGCAGCAGCTCCATCAGCACGGGGTACTCGGCCTTCGACGGCACTATGACCACGTCCTTGTAGTTCTTTGCAGCGGCACGTATCAGCGAAATGCCGCCTATGTCTATCTTCTCTATGATGTCCTGTTCAGAGGCACCGCTCTTCACTGTCTGCTCGAAGGGGTAGAGATCTACGATGACCATGTCAATCTCGGGTATCTCGTACTGCTTCATCTGCTGCTGGTCGCCCTCGTTGTCGCGGCGTGCCAGTATGCCGCCGAACACCTTGGGGTGCAGCGTCTTCACGCGTCCGCCCAGTATGCTGGGATAGGTGGTCAGGTCTTCTACCTTCTGGCAGGGCACGCCCAAGCTCTCGATGAAGGCGTGTGTGCCGCCGGTGGAGAGCAGCGTCACGCCCTCTTGGTGCAGTTTCTTTACAATCTCGTCCAGTCCGTCCTTGTGATAGACCGATACCAGTGCTGTCTTAATCTTCTTCATGTCTCGCGTTGTGTCTGATTTGTATTTGTCTGTTTGCGGGCTGCAAAGTTATGAAATAATCTTCATAGTAAAGCAAGATGTTGAAGAGTTTTTTCATCACTTGCGTTAAATTTGTTTTCTGTCAATAGGAGGTTTACTCCCCAACTCCCCAACTCCCCAACTCCTCAACTCCCCAAATTAACAATGGATATGAAAAAGGGGCAAAGGAAAAGAAATGGCAGAATTGTTTGCTTGTTTCGGAAAATTATTCTTACCTTTACCGCCCGAAACAACAATAGGTATAAACAGACAATAGGTATTATGGCAGAAAACCATTCCATCGTTGGACTCAAGATCAAGTCTATGCGCGAGTCCAAGAACATCTCCATAGAGGAGATGGCCGAACGCAGCGGTATGTCTGCGGCTCAGATTGCGTCGATAGAGAACGACCAGTACCTGCCCTCGCTCGGTCCGCTCATCAAGATAGCCCGTGTGCTTGGCGTGCGCCTTGGCACCTTCCTTGACGACAGCGACGAGCTGGGACCCGTGGTGTGCCGCGCCTCGGAGAGTACAGACGGCATCAGCTTCTCGAACGGAGCGGTAGAGACGCGCCAGAACATGGTGTATCACTCGCTGGCGCGTCAGAAGGCGGGGCGCACCATGGAGCCTTTCGTCATAGACGTGCTGCCCAGCGAGGAGCGCAGCTTCAAGCTCTCGGCCCACGAGGGCGAGGAGTTCATATACGTACTGAGCGGTGAGATGGAGATAGCCTACGGCAAGGACACCTACCACCTGAAGCAGGGCGACAGCATCTTCTACGACAGCATTGTGGAACACCATGTACACGGCGTGGCAGGCAAGTCGGCGCGGATACTGGCGGTGGTGTATATACCATTTTAGAATTTCAGAGTTATGGCAGAACCATTGGCAATGAAGGACGCCCGCCTGTGGGAGCGTACCTTGGGCGACTGGCTGGAACACTGGGCCACCGAGACACCCGACAAAGAATATATTGTATATAGCGACCGCGACCTGCGCTTCACGTGGAGTCAGTTCAACGAGCGCGTAGATAGCCTGGCCAAGGGCCTGCTCGCCATAGGCGTGACCAAGGGCTCTAACGTGGGTATATGGGCCACCAACGTGCCCGACTGGCTCACCTTTCTCTATGCCACGGCAAAGATAGGTGCCGTGCTTGTGACGGTCAACACCAACTACAAGCAGGCTGAGCTGGAGTATCTGTGCAAGGACTCTGACATGCACACCCTGTGCATAACCAATGGCACGTGGGAGTGCGACTATGTCGATATGACATACAAGATGCTGCCCGAGCTGCGCAACTGCCAGAGGGGACATCTGGAGAGCGAGCGCTTCCCGTGCCTGAAGAATGTGGTGTATATCGGCATGGAGAAGTATCGTGGCATGTACAACACTGCCGAGCTGCTGCTGCTGGGCCGCAACATAGACGACGAGCGGCTGCTGGAGGCAAAGCGCGGCGTAAGCTGCCACGATGTGTGCAACATGCAATATACCAGCGGCACCACGGGCTTTCCCAAGGGGGTCATGCTTACACATTATAATATTACGAACGACGGCTGGTTCACCGGACAGAACATGGGCTTCACCCAGCAGGACAAGCTGTGCGTCTGCGTGCCGCTGTTCCACTGCTTCGGAGTGGTGCTGGCCACGATGAACTGCCTGACCCACGGCTGCACGCAGGTTATGGTGGAGAAGTTCGACCCGCTGGTGGTGCTGGCCTCGGTGCACAAGGAGCGCTGTACGGCCCTGTACGGCGTGCCCACCATGTTCATAGCCGAGCTGAACCACCCCATGTTCTCTATGTTCGACATGTCCAGTCTGCGCACGGGCATCATGGCCGGGTCGCTCTGCCCCGTGGAGCTGATGAAGCAGGTGTCGGAGAAGATGTTCATGACCATTACCTCGGTCTATGGACTGACAGAGTCGTCGCCCGGCATGACGCAGACCTGCCTGACCGACAGCTTCGAACAGCGTTGCACCACCGTGGGCCGCGACTTCCCCTTTGTGGAGGTGAAGGTGCTTGACCCCGAGACGGGCCAGGAGTGTCCCGTGGGTGTACAGGGCGAGATGTGCTGCCGCGGCTTCAACGTGATGAAGGGCTACTACAAGAACCCAAAGGCCACGGCCGAGGTGATAGACGAGAATGGATTCCTCCACTCGGGCGACCTGGGCGTCAGGGACGAAGAGGGCTACTACCGTATCACGGGTCGCATAAAGGACATGATAATCCGAGGCGGCGAGAACGTCTATCCGCGTGAGATAGAGGAGTTCCTCTATCACATGCCTGGCATAAAGGACGTGCAGGTGGCCGGTGTGCCTTCGCCCAAGTATGGCGAGCAGGTGGGTGCGTTCATTATCCTGAACGACGGCGTGACGATGGAGCCCGAGGACGTGCAGGAGTTCTGTCGCGGCAAGATAGCACGCTACAAGACGCCCAAGTACGTCTTCTTTGTCAAGGAGTTCCCCCTGACTGGCTCGGGCAAGATACAGAAGTTCAAGCTGCGCGAGATGAGTCTCGACCTGTGCCGTCAGCAGGGCATAGAGGTGGTGTAAGTTGAAGATTGAAGATTGAAGATTGAAAATTGAAAAATGAAAAATGACAATAGACAGTTCTCTAATCTTCAATCTTCAATTTTCAATTTTCAATCTCTAATCTTCAATCTTCAATTCCACAACGGTGCGCAGCCCCTTGATGCGTTCGTCCCTGACGGCGCTGAGCAGGCCGGCCACGGCCTGCCGACTGACGGCGGCGTAGGCATGGTGCTCATAGACGTCTATGCGTCCAAGCTGTTCGGCCCGCAGACCCCCTTTCTTGCACAGGAAACCTACAATGTCGCCGCGCGAAATCTTGTCGCGGCGACCTTTTCCTATATAAATGGTGGCCATGGGCGGCAGCAGCAGCCTCTGTCTGACGTTGGCGTTCTCGGGAATGTACTCGGTGGCACCTGCCGCGGCCAGCTCTTCGGGCAGCCGCTCGCCTGGACCGAGTATGAAATAAGTGTTGCCCGTGGCCTGCCAGCGTGCCGTGCGGCCGCTGCGGTGTATGGCGGCAACCGATGTCTCGGGCAGATGATAGTGGACGATGGCCTGCACATCGGGTATGTCTAATCCGCGCGATGCCAGGTCGGTGCTGACCAGCGGACACAGCGAACCGTTGGCAAAGAGGTATAGCTGCTCTTCGCGCAGGCTCTGCTCCATGCCTCCGTGCATGACGGCGGGCATGAAGCCGCAGCGGCGCAGATAGTCGGCTGTGCGCACCACTGACTGCCGCAGGTTCAGGAAGACAATGGCTTTCTGCCCCGCCAGGCTGCGTAGCAGTGCGTTCAGTGTGGCCAGCTTGTCGCGGTCGGCGCTACGCACGGTGTATGTCGCTATGCGCTGCTGGGTCTGCCTGTCGGCCTCTGTGTGCTGCATGGCCTTTTCGGTGGCCACTATGCGCTGCACATTGTCCAAGCGGACGAAGGAAGGTATCTGTGCGGCGTCGGTGGCAGAGAGCAACACGCGTCGCCTGACGTCGGGCAGACGCTGCAGCAGCCTGCTCATCTCGGCCTCAAAGCCCATCTCCAAGCACTTGTCGAACTCGTCTATCACGAGCCACGCCACGCCATGCGGATTGATGTTGCCCTTGCTCAGGTGGTCGTTCAGTCGGCCGGGTGTGCCGAACACCACCTGCGGCCGTTGCAAGCGCATTTGCCGGTGTTCGTCCATGGCGGGACGACCGCCATAGACGCTCATCGAGCGCAGGCCAGTGCCCATGCGCTGCATGACTTGCTGGCTCTGCATGGCCAGCTCGCGACCGGGCACCACCACCATAGCCTGCACCGCGTCGGTGTCTGCATTCAGACGGCTGCACAGCGGCAGCAGGTAGGCCAGCGTCTTGCCACTGCCCGTGGGCGACAGCAGCACCACGTCGCCATGGCCTTCGCCGATGGCATGTCGGGCCTCTTCCTGCATTGGACTCAGGTGGTCTATGCCCAGCTTCTTCAGTATATCTACGCTATTCATTCTTCGCTATTCACTATTCGTTCTTCACTCTTTACTTCGTTCAGCAGTCGGCGCGCATCGCTCAGAATGTGCTGAAACTCTGGTGCGGCTGAGTATCCTGTGTGTTTCTTCAGCATGTCCTTTATGTCCTGCTGCGAGTGGCTGTAGCAGGCTATCTCGTTGCGCTTCTGCTCTTTGTGGCTGCTTGAGCGCAGTATCTCAGTCTGCCGCTGGTTGCGCAGTATGTTGCACACCTTGCTCAGTATGGGGGCTGTCAGCACGTCGAACACATGGTGGCCCTGCATATACAGGTACGTACGCTCGGGCAGAACGCCCAGGCGCTTCAGGTCGCGCTCCACGTCGGCCACCTCGGTCTCGCAGCCTGGGAATTGTCGCTTCAGCTCGGCTATGCGGTGGCGCACCTTCTGCGTTACGCGTGCCACCGCCTCGCCTGGCGACTTGGTCGTGAAGCGGCCTGGGTCTGTGGCCTTGTTGAAGTCGCTGATGGAGAACTGCGTGTGGCGCCCGGTGCGGTAGGCCCACACGCTCCAGGCAAACAGTGGGAAGCAGGCGCGGGAGAAGTCGCTGAAGAAGCGCACAAAGTCGAATACCGTATGGTCGTTCAGTGTGGCCATGACACACACGTCGTGCAGGGCAGGGGCATAGCACTGATAGTTCTCTATGGCATAGACGTACGTGTGCAGCACGTATGGCGACCGCAGTATCTGGCGCGAGGTGGCGGTGACACCCTGCAACAGGAAGTCGTAGTCGGCATCCACACAGGCTATCATGTCGGGGCCGACCTGCGTACCCACGAAGTTCATCAGCACCGATTTCTTGCCGCGTTCCAGCTTTTGCTTGGAAGGCAGCATGACCTCGAAGTAGCGCGTGTCGTCTTCCAAGGGCCCGAGTACGGTACGCCAGAAGTATATGTCGTCGTAGCTCTCCACGTATGCCACGATGCGCCGCCGTGCCTTGCGCGCTGTCATTCCGTTGGCTGCGCGGAAGTAGTCGCTCGATATGTTGTCCTTCAGTCGGCTGCCCACGTGTCAATCTTCAATTTTCAATTTTCAATCTTCAATTCTCAATCGTAATGTCGCTCACCTCGGTCACGTGGTCCATCCAGCCGTTCATTATTACGGCCGGCGAATGGGTGGTCAGCAGTATCTGCACATTGGGGTTCAGCTCCATTATCAGGTCTATCAGCTGTTTCTGCCACTCTATGTGCAGGCTCACTTCGGGCTCGTCCATGAATAGTACGTATGGCAGCCCATCCTCGGTGAGCGCGGTCAGCAGTATGAGCAGCATCTGCTTCTCGCCGCTCGACAGCTGATATGGTGTCAGCACATCGCCACCCTGCGAGAAGCGCAGCTCGTTGGCGTCGCGCACCAGCGTCTTGCCCGTCTCGCTGAACAGGCGTTCCACCATGTCCTGAAATTTGGCCTTGCGTGCCGATGTCTGCCGGGCTTCGTCCATGTCGCCACGTTGCAGGGCGGCTATGACGCGGTTGCCTATGTCAACCTGGTAGTTCAGGTACTTGCGCCCGAGCTGGTACAGGCGGAAGTCGAGTGCCGACACTATCTGCTTGTCCATCAGCCGTACGGTGTCGGCGTCAAGTACCGGGTTGTCCATAGAGCGCACGATGTCATGGCGCAGCAGAGTGGCGCTTGCCGGAGCCAGTGTCACCCTGACGCCATGGGGCAGGTTTGACTGGACGTTGCCGTCGTGGTCAGTGACGTGTCTCAGCACCTTGTTCAGTATGGTGGTCTTGCCCACACCGTTTATGCCGCTCAATATGTTGACGTGGCGGTCCAGCGACCACACCACGTGCTTGCCACCGCTCCACAGCGCGTCTATTTCTATCTGCTTGATATAGTCAGCATATTTCTCCATAGTTCTTATGCTTCAGCGTTTGTTGTTTCCCTCTGGGCTGCAAACTTACGAATTATTTCTGAAACACGCAACAGCGGTACACATAAAATTTTTCTCCTTGGCTTGTTTTGCAAAGTCGAACAGCGACTGTGGCAGATGGCAGTAGCCAGTAGGGTTCTTGTCGAGATAGTCCTGGTGATACTCCTCGGCTGTATAGTAGTTCTGCAGGGGTAGTTTCTCTACGGCCAAAGGCTCACTGTAGTTCTGCTGTACCTCACTAAACACCTTCTCGATGATAGGCAGGTCTTCGGCACTGGTGTAATAGATGCCGGTGCGATAGCGGGTGCCCTCGTCATGTCCCTGCTTGTTGAGGCTGGTAGGGTCGATGGCCTTGAAGAACATCTGCAGCAGAAATTCCAGGCTGACCACATCGGGATTGTACTTCACATGCACCGTTTCGGCATGTCCGGTGGTGTCAGTATATACTTCCTTGTACGTCGGATTGTCGGTATGCCCGTTGGCAAATCCAACCGACGTGTCCACCACGCCCTCAATCTGCTTGAAGTAGTGTTCTGTTCCCCAAAAGCAGCCTCCAGCCAGATAGATGTCCTTGATTTTCGTCTGCTCCGCCATACCGTTAACCAATGATACTTTCATAAGCAACTTATACCATTTTGTTCATTATCAGGCCGCAAAGGTAGCACAAAAAGTTGAGAACGCAGCAAGTTCTTGTGCTAAAAGTGTCTTTCATAACAATAAACATTGCTAATAGGCGTTATAAATAAGTGAGAAGACAGCATAGTATGCTAAGTAAGATATGGGTACCTACATAAATATTGGCAATTTCGGATTTCAAAGTGCAAGGAACAGCACGTATGTTGACAAGTCAGAAACTGTGGCTGTCATCAATAGCACCATCAATACAAAGCGCCGATTCAGTTGTGTGACACGCTGCCGTCGGTTCGGAAAGTCGATGGCTGCGGAAATGTTGTGCGCCTATTACGACCAGTCGTGCGACTCGCGAAAGCTTTTTGCTGATTTGAAAATTGCAAAAGAGTCATCCTTTGAGCAGCACCTTAACAAATACCCTACTATTTTCGTTGACTTTTCAGACTTTGTCACACGCTATAAGGATGACACCATCATCCAGCATGTCAACGACGAACTGAAATCGGACATTCATGATGCCTATCCTGATGTGCCGGTCGAAGAAGATGATGACCTGATGGCACTGCTTATTCGCATCACCTCGATTAAGCGACAACAGTTTTTCTTTATAATAGATGAGTGGGATGCCATCTGCCGCGAATTCAAGACCGGCACGAAGGCAATGGACAACTATGTCAGTTGGCTGCGACGCATGTTCAAAGGAGGCAATTCCTCGCAAGTCTTTGCCGGTGTTTACATGACAGGCATTCTGCCCATCAAGAAGTATAAGACGGAGTCGGCTCTGAACAATTTCACAGAATACTCCATGGTGAACCCTGGCCGACTGGCAGGATTCTTTGGATTTACAAAGTCGGAGGTAAAGAGTCTTTGCGAAAGCGAAGCTGGAGACTTTGACGAAATGGAGAAATGGTACGATGGCTATAAGATAGGCAATGAACCTTCCATCTTCAATCCCAACTCCGTGATGCAGGCGCTATGGGAGGGACGTTGTCGCAGTTTCTGGGCCAGCACAGGGGCCTACGATGCTGTTGCAGCGTATATACAAATGAACTATGAAGGACTGAAAGACAACATCGTAAAAATGCTTGGTGGCGGACGCTGTCCAGTAGATCCGACTGGTTTCCAGAACGACATGTCTGTCATCCGAAGCAAGGACGACGTACTGACGGTACTGATACATCTGGGATATCTGGCCTACGACTGGGATACCAGCGAATGTTACATTCCGAACCATGAGGTGGCCGGAGAGATGATTAATGCCATCAAGAACAACCACTGGGACGTTGTAGTCAAAGCGCTCGAGCAGTCGAAGCAATTGCTGCAGGCTGTGCTTGACAATGATGCAGAATCAGTGGCAAAAGGTATTGGTGCGGCTCACGACGAAAACACCAGCATACTGAGCTACAACGACGAAAACTCGCTGGTCTGTGTGCTGAGCATTGCGTTCTACGCAGCCCGCAACAACTACATTGTCCACCGAGAACTGGCTACAGGCAAGGGCTTTGCCGACCTGGTGCTGATTCCGCGTAAACATGTGAACTCCCCAGCCTTGGTTATTGAGCTAAAATATAATCAGGATGCCGATACCGCTATCAACCAAATCAAGCGCAAGGAGTACCCAGCCAAGGTGGCCGGGTACACAGACAATCTACTGCTTGTTGGTATCAGTTATGAGCCCAAAGACAAGAAACATACATGTCACATAGAGAAATATACGCAATAAAGTGCAACCATTTCTCGTTATGCAAAGAAAGAATATCATGGAAGAAAACATATATTTTCCAGACAGAAAGATTACGTTCGACGACTTGAAGTTCGTTTGCTACATGATAGAACGGACAGCCCGCCGCATCAAACAGCCGAACGTCTATATTGTGGAGCATCTGGGCAAGGAGGAGCTTATGCGTAATCTCTCCCTCGCCGATGTTCTACACAGCGAGAACCCCGATGATGTCTCTGACCGCTGGATTTCCGAGTATCAGTTGAAAGACGGAACCACCGATGTGCTAGATGTTGACAAAACGCTAACCCCTGTTCCCCCGACCCCCATCCAGATGGGCAAGGTGTATGCCCGGCTCATCACATCCATACTGAATAGCCAGGAGAACACTGCCGACGGCATCTTGCGTGTTTACCACTCCCCCATCTGCCAACAACTCGACAACTACAACTGCTCGGCCTACTACGAACCCTCATATTTCATCACCAGAGCATACATCCAAGGTAATTTTAACTAATCTGACATAGAAGCAGAATCGTGGAAGAAAAAAATATCTTGTTTCACGGCAGCAACGTCATCGTAGAGCATCCCGAAATCAGAGTTTACGGACACTTCAAAGATTTCGGCTACGGGTTCTATTGCACACGTTATGAGCAACAGGCCAAGAAATGGGCACTAACCAAGAATACAGAACACATCGTTACTCGATACGACTACACTTGGCAAGAAGGATTAAAGCTTTGCGCATTTCCTGAGATGACTGACGAATGGCTTGATTTCGTAGCAGACTGCCGCAGGGGAAAGGAACACCAGTATGACATCATAGAAGGGCCGATGGCCGATGACCAGATATGGGACTACATTGAAGATTTCGTGGCTGGCAACATCTCCCGCGAAGCATTCTGGGCCTTAGCTCGTTTCAAGCATCCCACCCATCAGATTGTCTTCTGCACGCCAGCGGCCTTGAAATGTATTACATACAAAGACTATTTCGCAATATAAGAAAAGAATATCATGGAAGAAAACAAGATAAAGCAGCCCGAGGTGATAGACCTGCGGGTAGTGTTCCAGAAGATATGGGCCGGCCGCAAACTGTTCTATAAGGTGCTGCCGGTAGTATTCGTTCTGTCGTGTGTCTATATTTTCAGTCTGCCAAGGTTCTACACTTCCGAAGTCAAGTTGGCGCCGGAGATGGAGTCGGCTATGACAGGAGGCAGTCTGGGTGCGCTGGCCTCATCCTTTGGTTTTGACATCAGCGACATGCAGACCACCGATGCCATTTCTCCTATGCTCTATCCCGACCTGATGGAGGACAATGGATTTGTGTATAGCTTGATGAATATCCAGGTGGTCAGTCAAGACGGTGAGATCAGCGCCACCTATCACGACTACCTGCAGAAATATCAGAAAAAACCTTGGTGGTCCGTCCCTATCGACTGGCTGAAGAGACTGCTTCCCAAGCCAGAGGACAAAGGCGGCAGCAATGGGCAGTACGACCCCTATAACCTATCGAGGAACGAAGACGGACTGTACATGATGGCCCGTTCCAATATTGATGTTATGATTGACAAGAAGACAGGTGTCATCACTATTAGCGTGAAATCGCAAGACCCCCTTATCTGTAGGACAATGGGCGATTCCATTCAGGAGCGCTTGCAGTTCTTCATTACGCAGTACCGCACCAACAAGGCTCGCAACGACTATGAGTACTACAAGGAGCTGACCGCAAGCGCCAAGAGCGAGTACGACAAGGTGCGCCGTCATTATGCCAGCCTGGCCGATGCCAGTACCAACATATCCCTGCAAAGCGTCAAGCTAAAACTGGAGGACGTTGAAAACGACATGCAACTCAAGTTCAGCGCATACACGGTACTGAACAATCAGCTGCAGGCAGCCAAGGCCAAGGTGCAGGAGAAAACACCTGCCTTCAGTGTGATAAAGGGTGCGGCAGTGCCGGTAAAGCCTGCAGGGCCAAAGCGCATGATTTTTGTTGCGGGAATGCTGCTTTTAGCTGCTTTATGTATTTCTTTGTTGTCTATAAAAGACCTGCTATTTAGAGAATAGCATCACATGCGTAATTATTCTTCTCACTATGATGATGGCGAGAGTGCAAAGTCTAAACGCATTGCGTCTAACACTATTGTACTTTTCATACGAATGTTTGCCATCATGGTCATTAACCTGTATGCTGTAAGAGTTGTTTTACGGGCATTAGGCGAGGTTGACTATGGCGTTTTCAACACCATTGCGGGCGTTGTGCTTACCAGTTCTTTTCTTGTCACAACTCTTGCCATTTCAATACAGAGGTTTTTTTCGTATGCCCTTGGCGAACAGGACAGTGATCGCCTCTCGCAAATCTTCACTGTCAGCATGAATATTGTTGTCATGCTTGTCGTGGCCTTGGTTGTCCTCTTTGAGACCGCGGGACTATGGTTCGTCAATACCCAGCTGACCATCCCTCCTGACCGTATCGACACCGTGCACTGGATTTTCCAGTTTGCAGTCCTTACACTCGTATTCACATTTATGCAGATACCCTATACTGCGGCCATCTTTGCCCACGAGCGTATGGGAGCCTATGCCTTCATTTCACTTTTTGAATGCCTGGGCCGTCTGTCCGTGGCCATCGCAATAGCATACTTGGTAGTTGGTGACAGCCTGCTCTGCTATGGTGTCGGCCTGCTTGTGGTTGCCTTTCTCGTGTTTGCAGCCTATGCAGCCTATTCGCGAAGCCATTTTGCAGAATGTCACCACGCCGGTACTGTTGACAGGAAGCTATACAAGGAACTCATCTTGTTCTCGGGATGGACCACCTACAGTGCTCTTTCTGGCATGTCGATAGTCCACGGCAACACCATCCTACTGAACATCTATTTTGGGCCGGTGGCAACAGCGGCATACGCCATAGCAAATCAGATACACAATGCCATAACAGCCCTTGGTAACAGCATTGTCATTGCCTTCCGCCCTGCGATGGTGAAATCATACGCGGAAAAGGCTTACTCCTATCTCGACACACTGTTCTATGTCAGCAACAAGTCTTTACTCTATCTGCTGCTATGCGTATCAGTACCACTGATTGTAGAGATGCCCATTATACTTGATTGGTGGCTGGATGGAGCATCAGCAGAGATGACACTGTTCTCACGACTTTTCGTTGTGTTCATGCTGGTGCTGACGATGCAACAACCCATAACTACCATTATACAGGCATCTGGTAAAATCAAGAACTATACGCTTCTCGTAGATAGTATCACACTTCTCTGTCTCCCGCTCACTTGGATGCTCTACCATATTGGCGCCCCCGACTATAGCTGTTTTCTGGTCATGCTGTTTGTGTTCTGCACTGCCCACGTTGTAAGACTTGTATGTCTGCGCCACCAATATCCTTCATTCTCCTACATGGAGTATATTTGGCAGATTGTCCTGCCTGGCGGTGTGGTATGTGCATTTTCGCTCGGTGCGGCATGGTGGCTGCACAGGTATATAGACACTCCGACAATCAATTTCTTTTTGGTTTTTGCAGTGTCTCCGTCAGTGACGTTCCTGACAGCATACGCCGTAGGACTGACAAGCAAGGAGAGAGAGTTGCTGAACACTTACGTAGCAAGGCTGCTTAAACGCAAGGGCTTATGATAACAGGCTATATTGTCATAGCGCTCTTTCTCCTCACTTCAATTATGTCTCTCTTGGAGCGATATTTTGGGGAGTACAAGAGGTATGCCTATTTCTTCCTTGGCATAGTACTTGTCCTTGTAGCAGGCCTGCGCGAAGTTGGAATAGACCCTGACTCGCTCAACTATGAATACACATTCCTGAATCACGACAGCTCATCATCATCTATAGCAGACAGTCTGGAGGTGTCTTATCTGCTGATTTCGTCGCTTCTGAGTATTTTCACCAACGACGTACATTTTCTGTTCCTCCTCTATGCATTTCTCGGACTGACTTTCAAGTTCATGGCTCTACGGCGGCTCTCGGAGTTCTGGTTTCTGGCAGTCACAGTGTATATAGGCTACTATTTCATATCGCATGAGATGATGCAGATTCGCACAGCAGCTCTTTCCGGACTGTTTCTGTTGGCACTTTACCATCAGGCTGAAGGCCGGAGGCTGACTGCATTCCTGCTTATGCTCGCCGGTTCGTTTTTCCATTATTCTGGTTTCATGTTGTTGCCACTGCTGTTCCTTTCATCTGACTATATGTCCCTGAAACGCCGCCTCCTGTGGGTGGCTTTGCTGCCGGCTTCCTACGTTGTGTTCTTTTTGGGGCTTAACATTCTGCTGTCCTTAGACATACCGTTTATAGGAGCAAAACTGATGACTTACCAGCAAGAAGAAGAAAGCGGTTTTGGTGTGGGATATGTCAACGTGTTCCGTCCCCTGCACCTCTTCTCCATTGTGCTTATGGCCTACTTGGTGTTTTTCTACGACACCATCGCCAAAAAGAGCAAACACTTTACCTTGCTGCTGAAAGTGTTTATCCTGGGGCTGTGCTCGTACGAGATTCTTGCTTTCCTGCCCGTCCTGGCACAGCGTGTCAACATGCTGCTACTTGTCGTCACCATTCCTTTGTACACATATATCTGCTACACCATACGCCCTTTCTGGGCAGCTGTCCTTGTAGTGATAGTCGTGGCTTTCGTGTACCTGAACTATGGCTTGCCACTGATAAATACATTCCTTCTTTGGAACGGATAGACTTATAATTATTGCAAGATATGATTACGCGACTATTTAGATACATAACCATAAGAATATACACCATCTGGCTGCGTCCAAGGTTTTCTCATTTTGGCAAGAAGTCACACATAGGATGGCGGGCCATGAAACTTGTGGGTCTGAAATATATTTCTATTGGCGATGGAACCTTCATAACCCCAGGCGTTCAACTGACAGCATGGGATGCCCACGACGGCCATCGTTATACTCCATCAATAGTTATCGGGAACCGCTGCGAAATACGGGAGAACTCACATATCACTGCCATCAATAGTATCCGCATAGGCGACAATCTGCTCACAGGTACCAACGTACTCATCACCGACAACAGCCACGGGCAGAGCACCCGCGAACACATGAGTCTGCCTTACCACGAGCGTCCGATGTACAGCAAAGGCCCTGTAGTCATCGGCAACAACGTTTGGCTGGGCAATAATGTCTGCGTGATGCCGGGCGTTACTATTGGCGATGGGGCTATCATTGGTGCAAACAGTGTGGTAACCCACGATGTGCCTGCATACGCTGTGGCAGCAGGAATACCGGCAAAGGTCGTCAAACAGTTATAGGGACATGCCAAGTTCCACCACAAACAAATAGAAAATGGAAAGATTCTTCAATGCTGTAAGAAAGGTCGTTGCAAATGTGGTTTTGCAAAAAAAGTCAGCCATTTTCAGTTTTTTTTTTCGAAAACGGCTGATTTTTTTTGCAGTTAAAAGATAAATACGTACCTTTGTTGCCAAGAATCAGAAACTATATGGCATATCAAAGCATCATAGGCAGGAATGAGGAAATCAGGCAACTGGGAAAGTTGCTAAAATCCTCTCAATCAGAGTTTGTAGCCATTTATGGACGCAGACGTGTGGGGAAATCCTATCTTGTGGAAGAAGTATACAGAGACAGGATTGTGTTTAGAGCTGTCGGTTCCTTTATCAAGGAGAAGGATGACCGAACCTACAAGCGGATTCAACTCGACCATTTCTATGAGAGTTTGCTGGATTGTGGAGTCTCAGAAGAAACGCCGCGACCAAGTAACTGGCGTGAGGCTTTTCGCCTGCTCAGAAAATATCTGGAGGGATTGCGCACAAAGCGTCGTGTTGTATTCCTTGACGAACTACCCTGGCTTGCCGGACCGCAGTCGTCGGAAATGATTACGGAACTCGGCTATTTTTGGAATTCCTGGGCTGACCGTCAGCGAAATATCGTGTTGGTGGTATGCGGCTCTGCTACCAGTTGGATGCTTGACAATGTTATCCGCGATTACGGTGGCCTGCACGGACGGCTCACAGCAACAATCCGTCTTTTGCCTTTCACGTTGATGGAATGTGAATCGTATTTCAAGAAACATGGCTTCCACCTCTCCCGATATGAGATAGCAGTGGCGTATATGGCTTTTGGTGGCATACCTTATTACCTTGACAGGATTGACAATGAGAAAAACTTGTCGGAAAACATTGATAATTTCTTCTTCCGCGACAGGAAGATTGACCAGGAATTCAAAGATGTCTATACGGGTCTGTATGCCACTTCTGAGCGATATGTGGACGTGGTCAAGGCTTTAGGGACCAAATTCTATGGCATGACTCGCAAGGAGTTGGCTGAAGTTACTGGGATAGAACTTGGTGGCACATTTAGCAAGATACTTGACAATCTTCATGAATCTGGTATAATCCGCGAATATCCCCGCTATGGGAAGGAACGCATGGAGACCGTCTATCAACTGAAAGACTTCTTCTCTATTTTTTATCTGCATTTTATATATGGAAAGGGTGCTGAGAGGGGAAACTGGCGCAGTATGCAGCGTACACCTAGCTTTTACGCCTGGGCTGGCAACACATTCGAAATACTTTGTGTCGAACACTTGTCACAGATGAAAGATAAACTGCGAATTGCGACCGTCAACCGTAATTATTGCTGGAGAGGTGCTGCGCCTAATGGCCAAACGGTACAGATTGATCTCGTGCTGGAGTGGAAAGGCGAACGGACAGACTATCTCTGCGAAATGAAGTTTAGCGAACATGAGTTCACCATCAGCAAACAATACGAAGGAGAGTTGGAAAAGAAGATTGACGCTTTCCTTCACAGCAAGCAGCATACAAAGACTCACTCACTACAACTTGTGATGGTAACTACGAATGGAGTTACGAAGAATGAACATGCAAAGGATGTGAACCAGCAGATTTTGCTGGATGACTTGTTCGGACTCCAGCCGCTGGCATAGTTTTGTCACTTCAACTGATACGCCATCACCCAGTCGAAGCGCGTCTTCTGCGGAAACAGTCCCACAAATTTGGTCGTATAAGAAAAAATGTGTAACTTTGCAACCCATATTAATAAGGACAACATGAAACCAAGAATCATAGGGTTATATCTTCCACAATATCATCCCATTCCTGAGAACGACGAATGGTGGGGAAAGGGATTCACGGAGTGGACTAACGTTGCACAAGCCCGTCCGCAGTTCCGAGGCCACTACCAGCCACGCATACCTGCCGACTTAGGATTCTACGACCTGCGTCTGCCCGAAGTGCGCGAGCAGCAGGCAGAGTTGGCACGGGAGGCAGGACTGGAGGGGTTCTGTTACTATCACTACTGGTTTGGCAATGGCAAGCAGTTGTTGCAGCGGCCCTTCGAAGAAGTGCTGGCAAGCGGCAAGCCCGACTTCCCCTTCTGCCTCTGCTGGGCCAACCACGACTGGACGAACAAGACGTGGCAGAAGGGAAACAGCCTAAGACGCGACTCCATGATTATGCAGATGCACTACGAACGTGAGGATTATATGCGCCATTTCAATTATGTATTGAAGGCATTCCGTGACCCACGTTATATAACAGTGGATGGCAAGCCCCTCTTCGCTGTATGGGAACCACGGGCCATACCCGACACCCGCCAGTTCATAGATCTTTGGCAGCAACTGGCATACGAGAGCGGCCTGTCAGGCATCCATTTTGTCGGCTATACACAGAACTCTTCTGGGCGCTCTACGAAAGATGGTCACGTAAGTCTTTGGGATTCCAATCAGGCCGCTGAGCGCTATCAGGAGGTTCTTGATTTGGGTTTCGATGCCGTCATGTCTGCAGGTTTGGGGCGTGCACAGACCATTGTTAACGGCAAGTGGAAAAAGGCCTTGTTTTTTGCTGCCAACCATACGTTTCTGCCCATGTCGTTCCGTGCCGACTATGCCAAGGTGATGCGCCATTACTATGTGGAGGAGGATGGCTGGGAAAATGTCTATCCAACACTGATGCCACAGTGGGACCGCACACCACGCGCAGGCATAAAGACCGACCCGCTGGTGAACAGCACTCCTGGGAAATTCCAAGTAACTGTAGAGGAGGCCGTTAAACGAATACAGAAGAAACAGCCAGAGCACCAAATACTGTTCCTGAAAGCATGGAACGAATGGGGCGAGGGCAACTACGTAGAGCCTGACTTACAATTTGGGCATGGCTATATACAGGCTATTCGTCAGGCCATAGAGAAAACATCGGTTTAAGCATGAAGAAAGTTGCAGTATTAGGGCACTTTGGTTTTGGAAAAGACAAAGCCAACGGACAGACCATAAAAACCAAAATTGTTGGTGCCGAACTAAAAAGACACTTTGGTGAAGACGAGGTTACCTTCTATGACACTATGGGAGGAGTGAAGTTTTTACTGAAATTGCCCTTTGTCCTCATACAAATTCTCTATGGGCATAAAAATGTAGTTTTGCTGCCGGCCTATAAGGCTGTCTGTATCATCGTACCCGTTATTACATTGTTAAACGTCTTTTTCAGACGTCATCTGCACTATGTGGTCATTGGCGGCAGGCTGACGAAGCTTATACACAGTTTCCCGCTGCTGAAGACGCCACTGCGCGGGCTCATCCAAATCTATCCCGAGACGCACATCATGCAGAGGGAGTTGGAAGAAATGCGCATCGGCAATGCAACCGTAATGCCAAACTTCAAGCATATAGACATCATCGCTGAAGACAGCATGCCGCATTTCGCAGATTTCCCTCTTCCGCTTGTCACCTTCTCAAGGGTTGAGCGCACCAAGGGCATTGAAGATGCCGTCAATGCAGTGAAACTCTGCAACAACAAACTTGGACGGAAGGTTTACACATTAGACATTTATGGGCTAATTCAGGAAGAAGAATGGTTTAAGCAGGTGATGGAAAAGCAGCCAGACGAGATAAGGTATTGCGGACTGGTGCCTTTTGATAAGAGTACAGAAACGCTGAGCAAATATTTTGCCTTGCTTTTCCCTACCTATTATGCAGGCGAGGGGTTCGCAGGGACAATTATCGATGCCATGGCTGCTGGCCTACCGGTCGTAGCAAGCGACTGGAAAGCCAATCCAGAAATCGTCAAGGAAGGTGAAACGGGATTCCTGTTCCCTGTTCATTCCGTTGAGGCGATGGCAGACATCCTCATCCGATTGGCAGAAGCACCAGAAGCAACGAAGAAACTGCGTCTTAGTTGCATCAAGGAAGCAAGGAAATATCAGCCAGACATCGCTATACAGCCACTCTTCAGGCATCTTGACTTGATGTAAAAAGTTGTATGTGCTACCTATGGACAGCAAAATGTTAAAAGTGCTGTCTATCAAACAGCAATTTGATAGGCAACTTTCAATAGCGATAAGAAGTGAAAATAAACTTTCCAAAGTTTTTTTCTTAAGGTTTTAGACTTTCCATTATTTTTTTTATATCTTTGCAACTTCCTGGTGAATCACAAATATTTGTTTGAAGTAGGTGGCAAGAATAAGACTTTTGACCAGATAAAAGGTCTGCCTGACAGCTACCTCGCCATAGACAGCGTGGAGACCGGGTATGGTGACAGAATTCCGCTGTGGATGTTTGGACTGCTATATTAAGTATCGAAGGTCTGCGGGCATCGTTAAGTAGCGTTCAAATTATTCCTAAAGACTTCTTGCTGAAAAGATTGACTTCTACACGACAGGAGCTTACGGAAGGCATCATCGCCATCGAAGCGTGTGGAAATCAATAAAAGAACTACACACCGCTATTTTTTCTGGTACACCCTCACCCAGTCGAACAGCGTCTCATATACTTTGTTCGTCTGTGGCATAAAGTAATCATAGCCACCCATACCTACACTTTGGTTAAGCACGATGAAGAGGGGATAGTCGAACGACCACTGGCCTTCTGCAAGCAGGACTGGGTCTGCAGACTTACGATATTCACCCACCTTCACCCCGTCAACCGTCCAGACAATGTTCTCAGGAGTCCATATCACCCCATAGACATGCCATTTAGTGACATCACAGGAGTAATTGAAAGTGTTACGTTGTCCGTGCTTCTTGCGGCTCATCGTCAGTTGTGAGTGAGCAGTATGAGCCGAAATCTTCCTGTTGCCAAATACTTCCATGATGTCAATTTCGCTATACAGTGGCTGCTCTGAAGTTTGCCACGTCCTAAGCCAGGCTGCAGGAAAATTGCCGACTCGCAAATTTGTCTTCATGCGAACTTCTATCTTGCCATAACGAAACTCAAACTTGTGCCTTGTGAATACGGCCCCTGTGAGCATTCGGGCAGAATCGGCGGACAGTGATTTGTTGGGGATTGCCCGACAAACAAGTTTTCCATTCTTGATGAAGGTCACCGCAGACGAGTCGGAGACCCAGCGGTTCCATCCAGCATTCGACCGTGGTGGGCACGACCACGTAGCCGTGTCGGGCCTACTACCATTAGGCATGTTGAACTCGTCGGAAAAAATCAGCACATAGTCAACATCGTCAATGACATTCCTGACAATGCTTGCTGTGTCGGCGGAAAATAGGAACAGCATCAAAACGGCCCATGTTATGTGTTTTTTCATGTCTTGAAACAAAATTTTGCTGCAAAGTTAAAAATTTTTCTATTATTTATTATGTTTGTTGCAAAAAAAACGTACCTTTGCCGCCATAATTACAGAATATGAAGAAGATAATGCTTGTCTTTGGCACTCGGCCTGAAGCCATAAAGATGGCTCCGCTTGTCATTGCCTTGAAAAAAGATCCGATACATTTTGACACTTTAGTCTGTGTAACGGGTCAGCACCGCGAGATGTTAGACCAGGTGCTCCGCATATTCGGTATTAAGCCCGACTACGACTTGGACATCATGCAGCAGGGGCAGGACCTCTACGACATCACGTGCCGCGTACTCACCGGCATGCGCGACGTGTTGGTTCGTGAACACCCAGATGTGGTGCTGGTACACGGCGACACCACCACCAGCACCGCTGCCGCTCTTGCCGCATTCTACCAGCAGATTCCCGTGGGACACGTGGAGGCTGGGTTGCGCACGCACAACATCTACAGCCCATGGCCAGAGGAGATGAACCGCCAGCTGACAGGACGCATAGCCACCTACAACTTTGCTCCGACACCCCTTTCAGAAAAGAACCTGAAGGAAGAGAAGGCACATGGAAAGATTATTGTTACCGGCAATACCGTTATAGATGCGCTTCACCTGGTGGTTGACAAACTGAAAAACGACAGCCACCTGGCAGAGACACAGGCAAGCGTCCTTGCAGAGGCAGGCTACGACGTTGGCAGACTGAACGAAACCGCTGACGGCCGACAGCGCAGGCTGGTGCTTATTACAGGCCATCGCCGCGAAAATTTCGGTGATGGCTTTATCCGTATGGTGACAGCTATGAAGGACCTATGTGTGAAATACCCGGATGTGGATTTTGTTTACCCCATGCACCTCAACCCCAATGTGCGTAAGCCAATACACGAGGTGTTCTGCCCGGAAGAACCAGACCCGCAGACCGTGAACCGAGAACTGATAAACCGCAAATATCCAAATTTCTTCTTCATAGAGCCGCTACAGTACTTGGAGTTTGTGTTCCTGATGGAGAAGTCGCATATAGTGCTTACCGACAGCGGCGGCATTCAGGAAGAGGCGCCCGGCCTTGGAAAACCCGTTCTGGTGATGCGTGAAACTACAGAGCGCCCGGAAGCGATAGGGGCAGGAACCGTACACCTTGTAGGCACCGACTATAATAAAATCGTCACTGAGGTAAGCGACCTGCTCGACAATGATGAGTCATACAGCAAGATGAGCCGTGCAGTGAACCCTTACGGTGACGGTAAAGCTTGCGAGAGAATCGTCAAAGCATTAATAGCAGAAGGTTAAACAAAAAAATAAACGAAAAATAATATGAAAGCATGTTTTATGGGCTTGGGCTACATCGGACTGCCCACTGCCATAATTGCAGCAAAACATGGTGTGGAGATTGTCGGTGTTGACATCAATCCACAAGTTGTAGAGATGACGAATGCCGGAAAGTTGCACTTCATAGAGCCTGGCATGGAGGAAATGCTTCAAGATGTTGTCAAAGGAGGCATGTTGCATGCATCGACGACTCCGAAAGTATGCGATGCCTATTTTATGGTGGTGCCTACCCCCTTCAAGGGCGACCACGAGCCAGACATATCGTATGTAGAGTCGGCCACACGAATGGTACTGCCCCTGTTGAAGGAGGGCGACCTGTATGTCATTGAGTCAACATCGCCCGTGGGCACTACAGACAAAATGGCCGACCTTATCTTCAGCGAGCGCCCGGAACTGAAGGGGAAACTGCACGTGGCATATTGTCCAGAGCGGGTGTTGCCGGGAAATGTTATATACGAGTTGGTTCACAATGACCGCGTAATAGGCGGCATGGACGAGGCTTCGACAAAGAAAGCGCAGGAATTCTATGGGCAGTTTGTGAAGGGCACGCTTCATCCCACCAACTGCAAAACGGCTGAGATGTGCAAATTGACAGAGAACAGCAGCCGCGACTCTCAGATTGCTTTTGCCAACGAACTAAGTATCATTTGCGACAAAGCCGGTATCAACGTATGGGAGCTGATCAATCTGGCCAACAAACATCCTCGCGTAAACATTCTGCAGCCTGGTTGTGGCGTGGGTGGCCACTGCATCGCTGTTGATCCTTATTTTATTTCAAGCGAATTCCCCAAAGAAGCCCGCATGATAGCAATGGCTCGCGAGGTCAACAACTACAAGGCCGACTGGTGTGCAGAAAAGGTTCAAAGCGCCATGTTGCGCTTTGAACTGGAGAATAGGCGCAAACCAGTAGTGGCCATGATGGGACTGGCCTTCAAGCCCAATATTGACGACCTGCGTGAAAGTCCCGCAAAATATATCGTCACAAAAGTGATGCAGGGTTGCAACAATGCCAGCATCTTGGTTGTCGAACCTAATATTCAGGAACACAAGGTCTTTAAGTTGACAAACTACAAGGAAGCCTATGAAAAGGCCGACATTGTCGTATTCCTGACAGGACATGCTCCATTCAAGGAGCTGGAATGGCGGGCAGACAAGGTTATTCTGGACTTTTGTGGCATTATGAAGAAGTAACCTTGAAAAATACATTGAAAATGAAAGTCCTTATCGTATCGTTCTACTATACTCCCGAGATGGGAGCGGCACCTTCGAGAATAACCAACATGGCAGAGGGTATGGCAGCAGAAGGATGCGATGTGGACATTCTTACATGTCTGCCAAATTATCCGAAAGGAAAGATTTTCGATGGCTATACCCGCTGCTATTCCAAAAAGGAATCCATTCGTGGCATAAACGTTTATCGATATTGGACTTATGCAACGGTTTCGAAGAACCCCTTTGCCCGCATGTTTGGCATGCTGTTCTTTGCGCTGGACATCTGGGTGTTTGGCTTGAAATGCCGAAGGGTCAAAGGCTATGACAGGATAATCATAAACACCCCCCCACTGCTTGTCGCCTTTTCTGCCATGTTGCTCTTCAGGTGCATATACAGGAAATGTGCAGTGCTGAATGTATCTGACCTGTGGCCGATTTCCGCCTTGGAATTGGGAGCTGTCAGGAAAGAAAGTTTCTCTTACAAGTTCATGCTGTGGATGGAACGATTCCTGTACAGGAACACGTCTGCCTACCAGGGACAAAGCCAACAGATCATAGACCACATAGAGTCGTTCAAGTTCAAGAAGCAGCATTTCCTCTACAGGAACCTGCAGCCTCGGCAACAATTGCCGACTCAGGAGGTAGGGGACAGGAATTGCTTCAGGATTGTTTATGCAGGTCTGCTTGGCGTAGCTCAAGATATTCTTGGAATTATCCAACATATTAATTTCAAGGAAATAGGCGCAGAACTGCATATCTATGGAGGCGGGAATCAAGCAGAGGCTATCCAACAATATATAAGCGGGAAAGACTGCGGCGTGGTGTTTCATGGCTATCAGCCCAAACAGGCCATCAACAGCGTGCTTGGATGCTTTCACGCTTCTATAGTCCCATTGGCTGTAGCCATAACAGGAGCTGTTCCATCTAAGATATTCGACTTGCTACCTCACGGAACACCTGTGTTGTTTGCCGGTGGTGGCGAGGGTGAGACCATAGTAAAACGCAATGGATTTGGTCTAACCTCTAAGCCTGGGGATTATGAGTCGCTAAAGGAGAACATACTCATATTGAAAACAATTCCTGAAGGTGAGTATCAATCTTTCCGCCAACGGTGCACAGAAGCCTCACAGTCAGACTTTTCGTTCGATAATCAGATTGAGAAATATTGCAATTTCTTGAAGCAGATACCCTGTACAAACATACATTCATAGCCTGTGACATCTTTTCTCGTGATTATAACAATAATGTGAGTATTTTTGCGTTTTTTAATAAAAAACAAGTATGAAAAACAATAATACTCCAAAACGTAACAAGGAGAAAGAAAATCCACGTTTTATAGCCGACGGCATGAACGAGTTTGAGCGCAACACAAAGCGACTAATAGACTTGTTCATGGCGTTGGTGTGCCTGATAGTCTTTTCCCCGCTGTTCCTTGCCTGCTACATTGCCGTGAAGCGTGAGGACGGCGGGCCTGCCATCTTCAGTCAAGAGCGCATTGGCAGGTTTGGGCGGCCGTTCTACATCTACAAGTTTCGCAGCATGAGGGTGGATGCCGAGAAGGACGGACCGGCCCTTTACAAGCATGACAACGAGGATCGCATGACTCGGGTGGGCAAGTTCCTCAGAGAGCACCACCTTGACGAGCTGCCACAGCTGTGGAATGTGGTCAAGGGCGACATGGCTTTCATTGGGCCGAGGCCAGAGCGGAAGTTCTATATCGACCAGATATTGGAACGTGACCCGCGTTACGTCTATCTGTATCAGATAAGGCCTGGCGTGACCAGCTATGCCACGCTGTACAACGGATATACGGACACAATAGAGAAGATGCTGCGCCGACTGGAACTGGATCTCTATTATCTTGAACACCGCTCATGGTGGTTGGACTTCAAGATACTGTTTCTTACATTTGTCAATATTGTGTTCGGTAAGAAATTCTGACAAATTTATATTAGAGGAACAAAAGAGTTGTGGAGGTAAAGTTGGAATGACCTTTGTTTGGTCGCCCACTTTACCTCCACAACTTCATACTGCGCTTGCAGCGGTTGTAGGTTGTCGCATCGTGCGTGGAAATATCCAGTAGCAGCTGCGGCAGACTACAGCAGGTTCTTCTGCTCTATGTCCTTGAAGTACTTGTAGGTGCCGTGCTTCAGCTCGTCGGTGGCAGGCTCGTCGGCCACGATGATGGCATGCTGGTGTTGCTGCAGGGCCGAGATGGTCCACTCCTGGCAGACGGCTCCCTCCACGGCGGCCTTCAGGGCGCGGGCCTTGTGGTGGCCGTTGACCAGTATCATCACCTCGCGGGCGGCCATCACGGTGCCCACGCCCACGGTCAGGGCCAGCTTGGGCACCTGGTTCACGTCGTTGTCAAAGAAGCGCGAGTTGGCAATGATGGTGTCGGTGGTCAGCGTCTTGACGCGGGTGCGCGACACCAGCGACGAGAAGGGCTCGTTGAAGGCGATGTGGCCGTCGGGGCCGATGCCGCCGAGGAAGAGGTCGATGCCGCCGGCCTCGGCTATCATCTCCTCATAGTGCTTGCACTCGGCCTCCAGGTCGGGGGCGTTGCCGTTCAGTATGTGTATGTTCTCCTTGGGACAGTCGATGTGGTCAAACAGGTTGCGGGCCATGAAAGAGTGGTAGCTCTCGGGGTGGCTCTCGGCCAGACCCACGTACTCGTCCATGTTGAACGTCAGCACGTTCTTGAACGAAACGCGGCCCTCCTTGTTGGCCTTCACCAGACAGGCGTACATGCCTTCGGGCGAGGAGCCGGTGGGAAGACCGAGAACAAACTTGTGGTCGGGCGTGGGGTTGAACTCGTTGATGCGGCGAATGACATGCTCTGCGGCCCATTGCGACATCTTGGCGTAGTCTGGTTCGATAATGACTCTCATAATTGTTTTTCTGTGTTAAAGTGAATATTAAGTTCTCAAAAACGGCAGCAAAAGTAAGAAAAAAATATTTTCCCACAAACGACAACTTGATTTTTTTCATCTATAGCATGTATTGCTTAACATAATTTTGCACCAATTCTTGCAAGGCTCAGGATTTTGTACTACCTTTGCCCCCGAATTCAACCGGCGAGACAAAGAACACATACATATTTATGACAAGAGACAACGATATTTTCCAGCTCATTGAGCAGGAACACCAGCGTCAGCTGAAGGGCATCGAACTGATAGCCAGTGAGAACTTTGTAAGCGACCAGGTGATGCAGGCCATGGGGTCCTGTCTGACCAACAAGTATGCCGAGGGCTATCCTGGCAAGCGCTATTACGGTGGCTGTCAGGTAGTGGACCAGGTGGAACAGGTGGCCATAGACCGCGTGTGCCGTCTGTTCGATGCCGAGTATGCCAACGTGCAGCCTCATTCAGGCGCACAGGCCAACGCCGCCGTTCTGTTGGCCGTGCTGCAGCCTGGCGACACCTTCATGGGCCTGAACCTGGCCCATGGTGGTCACTTGAGCCACGGCTCGCTGGTCAACACGAGTGGCATTCTCTACAAGCCCGTGGGCTACAACCTGAGCCGCGAGACAGGCCGTGTTGACTATGACGAGATGGAGCAGCTGGCCCTGGAACACCGGCCCAAGCTGATCATTGGTGGCGGTTCTGCCTACAGCCGCGAGTGGGACTACCGTCGTATGCGTGAGATAGCCGACAAGGTCGGCGCCCTGCTGATGATAGACATGGCGCATCCAGCCGGACTCATTGCTGCTGGACTGTTGGACAATCCCGTGAAATGGGCACACATAGTCACCTCAACCACCCACAAGACCCTGCGCGGCCCGCGTGGCGGCATCATCCTGATGGGCAAGGACTTTGAGAATCCATGGGGTCTGAAGACACCGAAGGGCGAGGTGAAGATGATGTCGCAACTGCTCAACTCGGCAGTCTTCCCCGGACAGCAGGGCGGACCCCTCGAGCATGTCATAGCTGCCAAGGCAGTAGCATTCGGCGAGGCTCTGCAGCCAGAGTTCAAGCAGTGGGCCCGTCAGGTGCAGCAGAACGCCAAGGTCCTGGCCGACGAGCTGGCGAAGCGTGGCTTCACCATCGTGAGCGGTGGCACCGACAACCACTCTATGCTGGTTGACCTCAGACAGAAGTATCCTGACCTGACAGGCAAGGTGGCAGAAAACGCCCTGGTTGCCGCCGACATCACGGTTAACAAGAACATGGTGCCCTTCGACACACGCTCGGCTTTCCAGACCAGTGGTATCCGCTTGGGTACGCCAGCCATTACCACCCGCGGAGCCAAGGAAGAGCTGATGGTCCAGATAGCCGCATGGATAGAGGAGGTGCTGAATGCACCCGAAGACCCGACTGTCATAGCCTCGGTGCGCTCACGTGTGAACGAGAAGATGAAGGAATTCCCGCTCTTTGCATACTAACTTGCTGACCAACAAAGTCTGCGCGCAAGGACACCCCTGATGTCCTCGCGCGCGTACATTTATTAATATTAATTAAGCGAAAATAATTTGGCCAGTTGCAAAAAAAGCAGTATCTTTGCAGCGAAATAAGGCGAAAGAAATGAGCGTAACACTCCCTCAAGTGCTGGCAGCCCTTGAACATTTCGCGCCTCTGCCCCTGCAGGAAGGTTGGGATAATGCCGGCCTGCAAGTGGGACTGACAGAGGGCGCTGACGTGTCAGGGGCTTTGTTGTGCTTAGACGTCACCGAGGCCGTGGTCGATGAGGCTGCGGCGCGAGGCTGCAATCTCGTAGTCAGTCATCACCCGCTGCTCTTCCGTGGCCTGAAGCAGCTCAGCATGGCGGATCCAGTACAGCGGGCCGTGATCAAGGCTGTGCGTGGCAACATTGCCGTGGTGTCCATGCACACCAATATGGACAATGCCCCAGGCGGTGTCAACTGGATGATGGCTCGCAGGTTGGGGCTGGGCAAGTGTCGCTTCTTCGGGCAGGAGAAAACCTGCAAGGTGAGTGTGCCCGAAACGGTAGCTGTAGGCGTGGCTTCCGCAGCACAGCGGGAAGTGGCCGGAGCGCCAGGCGTGATAGGCGTGCTGCCAGAGCCTGTGCCGTCGGCAATGTTTGTCAAGGCCGTGAAGCAGGCCTTCGGCGTAGAGTGTGCCATGTGTAACGAGCTGCTGCGTCGCCCTGTGCATACTGTGGCACTGTGTGGCGGGGCTGGCGATTTCCTACTGCCAGAGGCCGTGAGTCAGCAGGCAGACGCTTTCATCACGGGCGAAATGCACTACCACCAGTATTTCGGCTACGAGCAGCTGTTGCAGATATGTGTCATCGGCCACTATCAGAGCGAGCAGTACACCATCCAGCTCTTCAGCGAGATACTGGCCAAGGCATGTCCAACTCTGCCAACCTACATTGCCGAGACCAACACCAATCCGATAATATACCTATAAGGGAAAAGTGAACAAACTAATAAACTCATAAAAAATAACAAAGACATGTCAACAAGAAAAGAATCGGTAGAAATGCCTGTCGAAGAGAGACTGAAGACCCTCTTCCAACTACAGACCGCACTGTCGCAGATTGACCAGCAGCGGGCCCTGCGCGGCGAGCTGCCTTTAGAGGTGCAAGACCTTGAGGACGAAATTGAGGGTCTGAACACCCGCATTGAGAATATACGCAACGACGTGAAGGAGCTGGAAAGCGCCATCACAAACAAGAAAGGCGACATAGCTAACGCTCAGGCCAGCGTGGAGCGATACAAGCAGCAGCTTGATATGGTGAAGAACAACCGTGAGTACGACACGCTGTCGAAGGAGATAGAGTTCCAGACGCTTGAGATTGAACTCTGCCAGAAGAAGATACGTGAGGCCCAGGCGGCCATTATCGAGAAGAAGGAGGAGCTGAAGAACAATCAGGAGGTCATAGAGGAACGCCGTCAAGACCTGGACTTGAAGCGCACTGAGCTGGACGAGATCATGGACGAGACGCGTGCCGAGGAAGACAGGCTGAAGGACAAGGCCCACCAGCTGGAACTGAAGATTGAGCCGCGCCTGCTCACATCGTTTAAGCGCATCCGCAAGGGTGCACGCAACGGTCTGGGTATCGTATATGTGCAACGTGATGCCTGTGGCGGTTGCTTCAACAAGATTCCGCCCCAGCGCCAGATGGACATACGCATGCACAAGAAGATTATTGTGTGCGAATACTGCGGCCGCATACTCATCGACCCCGAGCTGGCTGGTGTGAAGGCTGAGGCTCCCGTGCAACAGGATACAGAGAAGAAGCCCGTACGCAAGCGCGCCATCAAGAAAGCAGCTACATCGAAAAAGGCCACTGACGCCAACGACATGGAGTGACTCTGTGGCAATTGACCATTGAACATTGACCATTGACAAATAGATAAATGAACGAAGAAGAACTGAAAGACGAGCTGTTGGAGCAGCAGGCTGCCGCAGAAGACTACTCGGCGAGTAACATACAGGTATTAGAGGGACTGGAGGCCGTGCGCAAGCGCCCCGCCATGTATATCGGCGACATCTCGGAGAAGGGTCTGCACCACCTGGTCAACGAAACCGTGGACAACTCTATTGACGAGGCCATGGCAGGCTTCTGCACACACATCGAGGTGACCATCAACGAGGACAACTCCATAACCGTGCAGGACAACGGCCGTGGCATACCCGTTGATGAGCATGAGAAGATGCACAAGTCGGCACTTGAGGTTGTTATGACCGTGCTGCACGCCGGAGGCAAGTTTGACAAAGGCTCCTACAAGGTCTCAGGCGGTCTGCACGGCGTGGGTGTGAGCTGCGTCAATGCGCTCAGCACCCACATGCTGTCGCAGGTCTTCCGCGACGGACATGTATATCAGCAGGAGTACGAGAAGGGCAAGCCACTCTATCCCGTCAAGATTGTTGGCGAAACCACCCTGCGTGGCACGCGCCAGCAGTTCTGGCCCGACCCCACCATCTTCACCACCACGGAGTATAAGTATGACATCATCGCCAACCGTATGCGCGAGCTGGCCTTCCTCAACGCCGGCATCACCATCACCCTGCGCGACATGCGGCCCGACCTCAATGCCGACTCCGCAACTCCTCAGCTCCCCAGCTCGGCCTCGCCGCTCGGCTCGTCCGAGAACTCCCCGGCTCCTTACAAGGAGGAGGTCTTCCACGCCAAGGAGGGCCTGAAGGAGTTTGTGCGCTACGTGGACCGCCACCGCACCCACCTCTTCGACGATGTCATCTACATCAAGACCGAGAAGCAGGATACCCCCATCGAGGTGGCCATCATGTACAACACCGACTACAACGAGAACATCCACTCCTACGTCAACAACATCAACACCATAGAGGGAGGCACACACCTGGTGGGCTTCCGCACGGCACTGACGCGCTCGCTGAAGAAATATGCCGACGGCGACCCGCAGATAGCCAAGCAGATAGAGAAGGCCAAGATAGAGGTCTCGGGTGAGGACTTCCGCGAGGGACTCACCGCCGTCATCTCCGTCAAGGTGGCCGAGCCGCAGTTTGAGGGCCAGACCAAGACCAAGTTGGGCAACTCTGAGGTGGCAGGTGCCGTGCAGCAGGCCGTGGGCGAGGCGCTCTCCAACTACCTGGAGGAACACCCCAAGGAGGCCAAGCTCATCTGCGACAAGGTGGTGCTGGCCGCCACCGCACGCATCGCAGCCCGCAAGGCCCGCGAGAGCGTGCAGCGCAAGAACCCCATGGGCGGCGGCGGACTGCCTGGCAAGCTGGCCGACTGCTCCAACCGCGACCCGAAGAAATGCGAGATATTCCTCGTCGAGGGCGACTCGGCAGGCGGCTCTGCCAAGCAGGGACGCGACCGCCACACCCAGGCTATCCTGCCCCTGCGCGGAAAGATACTCAACGTGGAGAAGGTGCAGTGGCACCGCGTGTTCGAGGCCGAATCGGTGATGAACATCATCCAGTCTATCGGCGTGCGCTTCGGCGTGGATGGCGAGGGCGACCGCGAGGCCAACATCGAGAAGCTGCGCTACGACAAGATCATCATCATGACCGATGCCGACGTCGATGGCTCTCACATCGACACGCTCATCATGACCCTGTTCTATCGCTTCATGCCGCGCGTCATACAGGAGGGACACCTCTACATTGCCACTCCGCCACTCTACCTCTGCACCTTCAAGAACAAGGCCAAGGAATACTGCTACACAGATCAGCAACGGCAGGCTTTCCTCGACAAGTGGGGCAACGGCTCTGAAGACGGCAAGAATGGCATCCACACCCAGCGATACAAAGGTCTGGGCGAGATGAATCCAGAGCAGCTCTGGGAGACCACAATGAATCCCGAGAACCGTCTGCTGAAGCAGGTGACCATCGAGAATGCCGCCGAGGCCGACGAGATTTTCTCCATGCTGATGGGCGACGATGTGGAGCCCCGCCGCGAGTTCATCGAGAAGAATGCCACCTACGCCAACATCGATGCTTGATACTTAAGGGTAAAAGGAAAAGTGAAAAGTGAAGAATTTGCTACCGCTGCTGATTATTCGTCAGCTTGGGCGGCTGCAAATTCTTCACTTTTCACTTTTCCATTTTACATTACGTTGCGTCCCAATAGCGAGCGCAACGAGAAGTATGCCCACTCCTGCGCACAGAACAGCCACCAGCAGGGCATGAACATATATCCAAACTTATATTTCAGTCGGCGCGGCACCCGCCAACGCTCAATGGTCCTCCTGACACGCCGAATCTCGTCAAGGGCGTAGAGGCGCTCGGCCGACGACCATCTGTTTTTGTTGACGAAATACAAGAGATAGCTGTCAACCACGACACGCCACCTCACCTCTTCGTATATGTTCAACACTTCATCGCCAACGCCCATCTCCTTGAGTTGCCATTTCATAGACTCGTTGGCACGCATGTAGTCAAGACGCCCTATACTGGGAGCATGCGTTACAGAGCGTTCGTTCTGAAAGTAGAAGTAACGCCCCTTGCAGCACCTCACCTCCCTTGAACGGAAATAATGCTGGCGCGTTGTGTTGTCATCGCTGTACGAATGGCACGTTTCGTCGTATGGGTACTGTTTGTGCAGGTCGGTACGTGTCATGTACACGCCATGTATCTGCCACGTAAGCGACTTGACGAAGGCTGTGTAGCCATCCATGACGTCAAATGCCGACATGGGATAGAGAGTGGTCTGCCCCGAAGGTGTAACCTTCAGGAAATCGAACAGCACACAGTCGGTCTGCGGGTGCTGCTCGAACGTGCCTACGGCCAGCTCTATTGCGTCGGCCGACATCCAGTCGTCACTGTCAAGAAAGGTGACAAATGTTCCCGTGGCATGGCGCAGGGCCAAGTTGCGCCCCACAGCCTGGCCCATGTTCTGTTTCTGCCTGAACACCCTTATGCGGCTGTCCCTATCTGCATACTGACGCAGCAAGTCGGCTGAGTTGTCGGTGGAGCAGTCGTCCACGCACAATACCTCTATCTGCCTGTACGTCTGTGTCAGCAGCGAGTCGAGACAGCGCTCCAAGGTTGTCTCAGCATTATACACAGCCACCAGCACGCTCACCGTTGGCTGTTCAACGGCCGATTTCGATGACATTGGCAAACGTGGGTCAGCGCTGCTCGTCGGGGTGCAGTCCGTAATAGACGCGCAGAGGCGTAGAGCTTACCTTGATGAAGCCCTTGGCCTCGTCGGCTGTCCAGCCCGTCTGCGTCTCACCATATTCACCCAGCTTCGACTTTGTAAGGTCGTTGACTGAATCGACGCCCACTGTCTGGAAACCGTAGGGGCGCAGCTCCAGAATGGCCGTTCCTGTCACGTTGCGCTGGCTGCTGGTCAGCATGGCTTCTATGTCGGGCATAACGGGTTCAAGATACTGGCTCTCATGCAGGAACATGCCATACCAGTTGCTCACCTGATCCTTCCAGTACTGCTGCCATTTCGACAGTGTCGATTTCTCTAACAGGCGGTGTGCCTCTATGATAAGCTTTGGCGCAGCTGCCTCAAAGCCCACGCGGCCCTTGATGCCGATGATGGTGTCGCCCACATTGCAGTCTCGGCCTATGGCGTATGAGGCTCCTATCTCCTCTATGCGCTGTATGGCCTTTACCTTGTCGGTGAAGGTCTCGTCGTTCACAGCCACTATCTCACCGCGCTCGAACGTCAGGCGCAGCTGCTGCGGTTCCTGCTGCGTGCAGTGCTTCAGGTAGGCCGTCTCGGGCAGGCCCTGTGTGGGGTCGAGCAGTTCGCCGCCGCAGATGCTGGTTCCCCAGATGCCCACGTTGTACGAGTATTTCAGCTTGGTGAAGTCGGCCTCAAAGCCGTGCTGGTTCAGGTAGTCCACCTCCTCCTGGCGAGTCAGTTTCTTGTCGCGCGTCAGGGTGATGATCTCCACGCCTGGTGCCATGACGAGGAAGGTCATGTCGAAGCGTATCTGGTCGTTGCCTGCACCGGTGGAGCCATGGGCTATGGCATCGGCACCTATCTCCTTGGCATAGCGAGCGATGGCGATGGCCTGGAAGATGCGCTCTGAGCTGACAGAGATGGGGTAGCAGTTGTTGCGCAGCACGTTGCCGAAGATCATGTACTTCAGTGATTTCTCGTAGTATTCCTGCGTCACGTCGAGTGTAACATATTTCACGGCGCCCAACTTGTAGGCGTTCTCCTCGTTCTTGCGGAGCTGTTCCTCAGAGAAACCGCCCGTGTTGGCGCAGGCTGCGTGTACCTCATAGCCATCCTGCGCCAGTTTCATCACCGTGTAACTGGTGTCCAGGCCGCCACTGAAGGCGACCACCACAATTTTCTTTCCCATAGTTATTATACGTTGTCAATTTTCCTTATTCTCTCCAGCACGTCCTCGGGCAGCTTGGCGGGCAGATGTTCCTCGGGGTCGAAGAGCATGGCCGTGCAGATGCAGAACTTGCGGTTGCGCTCACGCAGCACTGGATAGTTGATACAGCCCTCGCAGCCCCGCCAGAAAGCCTCGTCGTCGGTCAGCTCGTCGAAGGTCACGGGCTGATAGCCCAGCGCCGTGTTCATCTTCATCACTGCTGCTCCGCTTGTCAGCGAGAAAATCTTTGCATGAGGCCATCTGGTGCGTGCCAGTGTGAAGGTCATATCCTTTATGCGCTTTGATAGTCCCAGTCCACGATAGTCTGGATGAACTATCAGTCCACTGGTCGTGACATACCGCTTATTGCCCCATGTCTCTATGTAGCTGAAGCCCGCAAAGCGTTCGCCGTCAAGTGCGATGACCGCCTTTGCCTCGCGCATTTTTGTGACCAGATATTCGTGTGTGCGCTTGGCAATGCCCGTGCCACGCACCTTGGCAGCCTCGGCAATGGTGTCGAGTATTGTGTCAACATATCGCTCGTGTTCGGAAGTAGCTACGAGAATCTTTATGTCGTTATTGTCCATTTATATTGTCAGATTATAAAATGGCGTTATTAGACGGGATGCTATAGTTCAACTCTTCTATCACCTCCTGTCTGGTAGCGCCCTCGCGCATTACCATAAATATTGTGTCGTCGCCAGCTATGGTACCCAGTATGCTGTCCATTCCGCTGTTGTCGATGTGCCATGCCAGCGAGCTGGCATATCCTGGGCGGGTGCGTATAACTGCCATGTTGCCCGAAACCTGCAGACTGATGTAGCCTGTTGCGCCCATCATCTCGCGTATCGTCTCCTGCGATGTCACACGCTTGTACATGGGCTCATTAGGTAGCACATAGACATAGCTGCCACCCATAGTGGCCGCCTTGGCAACCTTCAGCTGCTTTAGGTCACGACTCAATGTGGCCTGAGTCAGGACGAAACCTTCCTCCTGAAGGGCTCGCAGCAGTTCCTCTTGCGACCCCATTTGCTTGCTGGAGATTATCAGGCGCAATGCCTCCAGCCTACTGTTCTTCGTTTTCATGTGTTGGAATAATTATTCGTTTAGCGCTTGCAAAATTACATTAAAAATGCAAAACCGACAAACTTTTTTGCATATTTAACACCTCTTCTTTTGTGTTTCTTCCATTTTTGCGTACCTTTGCAGCCATGAACCAAAATTACCAAGAGGTCATCACGGCCTATCTGCAACAACACGGATATAGTAAGTTCTCGCCGCGGGCAGTACTGTTCGACATGGACGGCGTGCTGTACAACTCGATGCCAAACCATGCTCGTGCATGGGTACAGTCGATGGCCGAGGCTGGGCTGGCCATGTCCGAGCAAGATGCCTTCAGATATGAGGGAATGCGCGGCGTTGAGACCATCAAGCTGATAGCGCGTCAACAATGGGGCCGCACCATAAGCGATGCTGAAAGCCAGGCCATATACGACGAAAAGAGTCGTCTGTACGCCCTGCAGCCCAAGGCTGACAAGATAGACGGTGTTGAAGACCTGATGGTGCTGCTTCGCACCATGTGCATAAAAATCGGCGTGGTGACGGGCAGCGGACAACATTCGCTGTTAGACAAGCTGGAAGAGGAGTTTCCTGGCCTGGTCAGCCGTCAGCAGATGGTGACCAGTTTCGACGTGAGCCACGGCAAGCCACGTCCCGACCCCTACCTGAAGGGCATGGGCAAGTGTGGTGTCCAGCCATGGCAGACCATAGTGGTGGAGAACGCCCCCTTAGGCGTGCGTGCCGGCGTGGCTGCCGGTTGCTTCACCATAGGTGTCAACACAGGGCCGCTGCAGCCCGAGGAGCTGGCGCGTGAGGGAGCCCACCTTGTCTTCGATCGCATGACCGACCTGCGCGACCAGATAGTGGCGTTGCTGCAGGCCATAGACGACGGACACTTAGGCCAGCTGAGTAGGGATACGGCATGGCATGTCAGGTATGCCGAGGCATTGCGCTTTATCGAGGACAACAGGCGGCGGCCGTCAAAGTATTTTGACGAACAGCATCCCATATTCAACTGGATAAAATACAATCGCAAAAGGATGGCACATGGTCTGCAACCCGCAGCCCGTGCAGAACGTATGCAGCAGCTGCTCAGCCAGATGGAACGCTACAAGCGGCTGAACGACTACGCCTACGCCGACCCCAGTCTCAATCGTCAACAGCCCGAGAACGACCTGCGTCTATTCTGAGGAATATGAACAGCAGCAGCGTGAAGCCCCATAGCGAAGAGCCACCATAGCTGAAGAAGGGTAGTGGAATGCCAATGACGGGCATCAGCCCCAGCACCATGCCCACATTGATGGTCAGATGGAAGAGCAATATGCTCAGCACTGAATAGCCATAGACGCGGCCAAAACGAGTTGGTTGCCGTTCGGCCACATATATTAGTCGCAGTATCAGGGCTAGGAAAAGCAGTAGCACGCCAGCCGACCCCACAAAGCCCTCCTCTTCGCCCACGGTGCAGAAGATGAAGTCCGTTTCCTGTTCTGGCACAAACTTAAGCTTCGTCTGTGTTCCGTTCAGGAACCCCTTACCCTTCAGTCCGCCAGAGCCTATGGCTATCTCGCTCTGATGCACATTGTATCCAGCACCGGCCAGATCCTCCTCCAAGCCCAGCAGGACGTTAATTCTCACCCGCTGATGAGGTTCCAGCACGTGGTTCAGTGTGTAGTCGGCCGCCCCGTAGAACGCCATTGAGCCAAAGGCGAACAGTACTGCCAGCACATAGCCTGGCAGTCGCTCCTTTACCCATGCCCACACCAGAAAGCCCACCATTCCAGCCAGTAGCACATACTGCACCAAGGCCACGTCGAACGGTATGACGTATGTCGAGAAAAGCGTTGCCAAGAGCGTCACGCCGACACATGCCGACACTGCCTGCACTGCACGCTGCCAGTCGCGGCACATCACTCCCACCATCATTGCGGTGAAGACCTGTATCAGCAACAGCACCACATAGCGTCCCACCGAAGTCATGTCGTCTGGCATCAGCGTGTTGGCAAAGCGAATGCCCAGCACGAAATATAGCACGGCTGCCAAGCCTATGAACAGCACATTGCCTGTCATACCCTCGCGATAGAGGACGAGGAAGAGCGACAGATAGACCAGTGCCGAGCCTGTCTCGCGCTGCAGCACTATGGCCATCATGGGCAGCACAATGATAACGATGGTGGAGAGCAGGTCTCGCCACGAGCGCAAGTCGAAGCCATACGCGCTCATCAGCTTGCCCAATGCCAGCGCCGTGGCAAACTTGGCGAACTCGGCCGGTTGCAGGCGCAGCGGCCCAAGCACAAGCCATGAGTGACTACCCTTGATACTATGCGGATTAAAGATGGTGGCTATCAGCAGCAGCAGCATGATGGCGTAGATGACGTAGGCAAACATGTCGTACATACGGTCGTCAAGTAGCACCACCACCGTGGCCAAGGCCAGGCTGGTGCCTATCCACAACAGCTGCATGCCCGAACGCGTCTCAAGCGAGAAGATGTCGGGATGGGCAAACGAATATGTCGCTCCGCACACGCTGAGCCACCCCATCGTGAGCAGTAGCAGGTAGATAACAATCGTCACCCAGTCGAGCGAGGCCAACACGCCACGCGGCCTGTCTGTTTTGTTGTACATAACGGGCTGCAAAGTTACAGTTTTTTGCCAGTTGTAATTTACTTTGCAAAGGTAGTCATTTTCCTCGAAACCATATCCTTTTCTGCCGTTAATAGTTGTTAAGTAGGCGATTTGATTGCGCCAATATGAATTGGGTCTTAGACACCGGGCAAAATGAACGAAATTCACTAAGGGGATATTCTATAGGAGAAATGCAAAAGCGGATCGGTAAAAAAAGCATAAGATATGTCCGCGAAGAAATGGCTATTCCTGCAATTGAAGGTGCCTATGTGCTTCGTGCTTATCCCGACAAGCCCAACCACCTCAACCAGCGGTGCTACCTTTCTGAAAAATGGCTGAAGCTGGTGAAATGAATGGCTATGTCAATAGGAAGTATGCAAAACCATGATTTTGGTAAATCATTCAGCACTCAGAACGGTTCCACGCAGAATGGAACCGTTCGTGAGGCAGAAATGCTTGCAGCAATCAGAAAAAAGTTGTACCTCTGCGGAGTCATACCAACAAACATAACCTAATGAATAAATATATACGAACATTAACCATCATATTTGATGTTGAAATCACCTCTAAGGAAATACCTCTTTTCCGTGGGGCAATATTGAATAGCCTTGGAGAAAAGGGGT
>FLNV01001611.1_pt1 | contig 38502 bp, 29 predicted proteins | sample 1140351 | NCBI WGS metagenome assembly FLNV01 (sample SAMEA3878207, study PRJEB12797) | bioreactor metagenome | biome: Moose rumen | place: Sweden | collected 2011-10
GATGACGGCATCGGCCACGCCAGCGGCTTTCAGCTTGCGGGCTATCTCCAACGATTTCTTCCGCTCGCCTTCCTTCAGGCCTTCCTCTTTGCCTTCGCGGAAATGCTTTACGTTGCTATTGACTATTTCTGGGCTGATATATCGCTGCATGGTCATAGTAACGGATTATAGTTTTTCAATTTCTTCTTCCGGCAAGCCAGTCATTTTGGCTATGGATGCGACAGGCATACCAGCAGCTTTCATGTTCTTGGCCACTTGGAGGATACCTTTTTCCAAACCTTCTCTTAGGCCTTCCTCTTTGCCTTTTTCCATGCCTTTTTCCATGCCTTTTTCCATGCCCTCTCTTAGGCCTTCTTCTTTGCCTTCGCGGAAGTGCTTTACATTACTATTATTAATGTCGTTGTAGTCGAACAGCGACTTCTCGTAGTCGAGCCGCATCTTGGGCTGCATCTTGTCAATCTCGGCGTGGCGAAACAGCGAGGCGAACACCCTCTCCTGCAAGGCCGCAGGCCGCTCCATCAGCCGCGACATGTTGCGCAGCACGAACAGCCATTTGTCGTACAAGGTCACCAACTCGTCCTCCCTCTTGTTGAACTTCGGCAACTCTATCGTGATGAACGAGAGCTTGTCGTAGAACACCTCTTTCGTCGCCACGTTCATCAGCTTGGCCTCGTGGTGCACGTCGTCGCTGCTCTTGTCGAAGATGAAGTTGAGGATGCCTATCGTATAGACGGGGTTCAGCTTGTAGTCCCAGTCGCCGCGCTTGGCCTGCTCGCGAATGGGGAAGGTGGAGTAATACACCATGCGGTCGGCAAAGTAGTCCTGGTCCACGTTCTGCATCTCCACGATGATGTGGTCGCCACGGTCGGTGGTGCAATACACGTCGAAGATGGCGCGGCGCGAATACACCACCTCGTCCAGATGCTCCGAGTTCTGGTAGGTGACGTCCGTGATGTGGTGCCTGCCTTCGAAAAGGGCATTCAGGAACGAGATCAAATACTCCTTGTTCAGTTCGCTGCCGAAGATGTACTTGAAGCCGAAGTCGGTGTAAGGGCTGATATATCGCTGTCCGTTCATGTGCTGCACGTTGGTTGACGGTGCAAATATAGGGATTTTTTCGGATGGAGGGAAGAAAAAGTGTGCTTTTTGTGATTTATGGGAGAAAAATGTCACGTCTTCAGGAACTTTTTTACTTTTGCATCTTCAAAAGACAAAGACAATGATCCAAAAAATCCATAAATTCGGTGGGGCATCGGTGAAGGATGCCGGGGCGGTGCGCAACTTGGCGCATATCGTCGGCCAACACAAGGATGAGGACATCCTTTTGGTGGTCTCCGCCATGGGCAAGACGACCAACATGTTGGAAAAGGTTCTGGCCGACTTCCGCGAACACGACGGCAACCTCGGCATGGAGGCACTGCAAGATGTCATCGCCTACCACGACGGCATCATCAACGACCTCTTTGGCGAAGACGCCAACCCCGCCTTCGGCGAGAGCATCGCCACCCTGTTCATCGAACTTTGGGAGAAACTGCAACAGACCGACGCGCCCTACGACTACCAATACGACCAGACCGTCAGCTACGGCGAACTCATCTCGACCAGTATCATCCACGAATACCTCAACAAGTGCGACATCCCCACGCGCTGGCTCGACGCAAGGAAATATGTCATCACCGACATTGAGCCAACCTTCCGCGCCGCCAACCCCGACTGGGACGAGACGCGGCTGCGCATCGGCAAACTGAACGACGAGCACATCCGTGGCCTCGTGTGCCTCACGCAGGGCTTCATCGGGGGCACTCCCGACGGCAAGCACAGCGTCACCCTCGGGCGCGAAGGCTCCGACTTTACCGCCGCCATCTTCGCCAACTGCCTCGACGCCGAGGAAGTCACCATCTGGAAAGACGTGGACGGCCTGCTCAACGCCGACCCGAAACGCTTCGCCAACACGGTGCAACTGCCACACATCCCATACTCCGAGGCCATCGAATTGGCTTTCTACGGCGCCACCATCATCCACCCCAAGACCATCAAGCCATTGCAAAACAAGGGGATAACGCTGAAAGTACAGTCGTTCCTCCACCCCGACCATGAACCCACGCTCATCGACGGCAGCCACCGCAAAAACGACGAAAGCATCCCGTCATACATCGTCAAGGACAACCAAACGTTGGTCTCCATCTCGCCCCGCGACTATTCGTTCATGGACGAACGCAACCTCAAGACCATCTTCGCCGTCTGCGCCGACCTGAACGTCCACGCCAACATGATCCAGACCTCCGCCCTGATGCTCTCGTTTTGCTTCGACAGCGACAAGACAAAGCTGAAGCAGCTGATGACCTGCCTGAAAGAAAGTTTCAGCGTCAAGTACAACGAAGGGTTGCAACTGTTCACCATAAGGCATTATCAGGATGGCTTGGAACATGATTTCATCCAAGGCAAGAAGGTTTTGGTGAAGCAAGGGAGCAGGAGCACGATGCAGTATGTTTTGAGTTAACAGTTAGCAGTTAACAGTTAGCAGTTAACAGTTAGCAGTTAGGAGTTTTTCTTTTCGGCGGGAAAAGCCTTTGGTTGACATTTTTTTCAAAAAAAAGGCAAAAAAGATTCCTCTTTTTATGTTTTTCCTAAATTTGCGGTCACTTTTAACGACTCAAAAATCATTCTGATATGTACAAAATCGAAAAACACCCCATTTTGGACATCCCACAGGAAGACCTCGTGGAGTTCAAATATGAAGGCCAGACCGTGCGCGGTCAGCGGGGCAAGACCATCGCCGCCGCCCTTCACCAAGCCGGATTCCCTATTCACAGCCACAGCCTGAAAGGGCGCAACCGAAGCCTCGAATGCGGCATCGGCAAGTGCGGTGCGTGCGAGATGCTCGTCGATGGCAAGATCCGCCGCATCTGCATCACCCTCGTCGATGGCGTGAAGGAAGTGCGACAACTGGACAACTCCCAACTGCCAACTCTCAACTCCCAACTCCCAACTCCCAACTCCCAACTCCCAACTAAAATTTACAAGACCACCGTCGCCATCATCGGCGCGGGTCCGGCGGGATTGGCCTGCCGCGAGAAACTCAACGAGCTTGGCATCGCCAACCTTGTCATCGACAACAACGCCAACATCGGCGGACAGTTCAACATGCAGACGCACCAGTTCTTCTTCTTCGAGAAGGAACAGAAGTTCGGCGGCATGCGTGGCTTCGACATCGCCAAGACCTTGGCCGGCGACAACCACGAAGGCATCCTTTTGAACAACACCGTTTGGGACCTGCTTGAAGGCAAGCGCATCGCGCTGAAGAACGTGGTCACGCAGGAAATCAGCTATGTCGATGCAGAGCATCTTGTGGTCGCCACGGGTGCCGTGCCCTTCATGCCGACATTCGAGAACGACGATGTGCCGGGTGTCTATACCGCCGCCGTCTTCCAGAAGATGATGAACCAAGAGCACACGCTGTTGGGCAAGAAAGTCCTCACCGTGGGCGCGGGCAACATCGGCTACCTGACCTCCTACCAAGGCATGCAGGCTGGCGCCACCATCAAAGCCATCATTGAGGGCATGGACCACGAGGGCGGCTTCCCCGTGCAAGCCAACCGTGTGCGCCGTCTCGGCATCCCGATTATGACCTCGCACGTGCTGCTGAAAGCCATCCCGAATGAGGATTACACGGGCATCGTGGGGGCCGTCATCGCCGAGTGCAAGAACTTCAAGCCCATCCCGGGCACGGAGAAGGTCATCGACGACATCGACATCATCAACATCTGCACCGGCCTGACCCCCGACAGCCAGCTGCTCGAAAAGGGCAAGCAAGTGTTCGGACTCCACACCTACGGCTGCGGCGACGCCGTCCGCATCGGCGAAGGCACCAGCGCGGTGCTCCGTGGCAAGCAAGCCGCCTTCGAGGTGGCCCAAAACCTCGGCATGCGCTACAACTATGACGAATACCTTGAGATTTCAAGACAATACATCGACTCGCAACAACGCCCCATCCGCGTGTTGGACGAGCCTAACCTGCCCGACGAGGCACGCATGAAGGCCAAGCCATTCGTGCAACTCGACTGCCTCTATGGTTTCGCCTGCAACCCCTGCTCGTTCAGCTGTCCGCAAGGCGCCATCACCAAGGTCTCGACCAACACCACACCCGCCGTCGATTACACGAAGTGCATCGGCTGTATGCAGTGCGTCAACCACTGCCCTGGCTTGGCCATCTTCGGCTACGACCTCAACAAGGAAGTCGTCTTCCTGCCCGTCGAATACGACGTGGAGGAAGGCAAGGAGGTCTATCTCATCGACAACAACGGCAAGATCCTGACCGACGGCATCATCGAGAAGGTGCTGCGCAAGCCCAACAAGACCCATGTGACGCGCGTGAAGGTCGATAACGCCAAGTGGAGAACCGAGCTGCCCGTGATGACCGACATCAAGGGCTTCATCCTGAAGGAACGCTATCCGAAACCCATCGTCTTCAAGCCCAACACCGAACCCGTCCTGACTGAAGATGCCTACGTCTGCCATTGCGAAGACGTCGATCTGAAGACCATCCTGAAGGCCGTCGGCGACCGTAAGTTCATCTCCGTCGATGAGCTGAAGCACATCACCCGCATGGGCATGGGTCCCTGCCGTGGCAAGCGTTGCGTGTCGCGGGCGAAACAGGTCCTGCGCAGCTATGGCATCGAGGTGGTGGGCGAGTCGTCGCCGCGTGCGCCTTTGGCCAACCAAGTCACCTTGGGCGAGGTGTATCACCCGAATGTCAAGGAAACCTTTGTATTCCAGACCGATAACGACGTGAAGCACGAAACCGTCGAAGTGCTGATTGCGGGCGGCGGCATCGCGGGTAGCGGCGCGTTCCGCTATTTCGCCGAGGCGGGCAAGAAACCCGTGTTGGTGAACTACGACCGTGGCTCCTCGTGGCGTTGCATCGCGGGTGGCCGTCCGGCCTTCTCCAACCCCGACATCGCCGACATCGCCAACCACAACCTTGAGATTTTCAAGGAGATACAACAAGTCCACAACATCGACTTCAAGCTGACGCGCTATGTGAACCTCGTCCACGACGACGCCACCTACAAGGCCCTCGATGCCTCACGCGCTTGGAGCGATGCCTACATGATCGAGAAGAAGGACTTCCGCAAGGTGATTTCGCCGCTGTGGAACATGGACAGCAACGTGTATAGCCACGCCTTGATCTCCAACAACTGCTGGCAGGCCACGCCCGGCCGCACCATCGACTACATCCGCACCGTCGCCATCGAGCACGGCGGCACGCTGATGGAAGACTGCGAGCTTGTGTTTGTGCAGAAGAGCGGCGACAAATACGTGGCCTTGGTCCGCAACCACGAGAGGCAATATATCGAATACACCTGCGACCACTTCGTGAACGCGATGGGTTGGGGCGCGGAGAAGTTCACCGACATGCTTGGCATCGACACGCAGCTCTATCCCGTGAAGCACCAAGCCTTCATCACCCGCCGCCTGCCCAACTTGGGCGCCAACGGCGACTCGCTTGACATGATCATCGACCGCCGCCACTACAAGGGCTTCAGCGCGGTGTATGGGCAGCAGTTCCTGCACACGGGTCAGGTCATCGGCTGCGCCTCACCCGACTGCGACGCTTTCGAGGCCCGTCAGAACCTGAAGTACAACAGCAAGGAGTTCTTGGAGATTTGCAGCGAGGTGTTTGCCGACTGGATCCCGAACCTCGCCGAGGTGGGCTTCCACGCGGTGTGGGCCGGCTACTATATGGAGCCGCGCTACATCGTCGACCCCGAGGTGGGTATGCTCACCGGCTTGCGCGGCCATGGCTTCATGCTCGGCCAGTATTTAGCCAAGCTCTATGTCGACAAGTACTTAGGCAAGGAGACTCCGAGCTACATGAAGGACTTGGCCTTGAGCGGCAAGGGGTTGAGCGAGAATGCGTTTAAGTAATTGATAATTGAGAATTTATAATTGATAATTAAGGCTGTCGCAGTTGCGATAGCCTTAATTTATTATATTGTATTTCAATCGTTTACAGACAAGTGTTCTCTGTTCGCGAACGGAGAACACTAAAAAAGTAGGGAGAAAATATATCAGTGGGGAGAAAAATTGTATCTTTGCGGCAAAAACAGCAATATGACCATCTGGGAAGAAATAGAAAAGCTGATACAAACCTACGAAGACTTGGGCATCGGGCAGCAATTGGACTACGACAAGTTCTATTTGTACTCCCTTATCACCCACTCTACCGCCATTGAAGGCTCAACCATCACTGAGGTGGAGAATCAACTCCTTTTTGATGAAGGTTTAACTTCCAAAGGCAAAAACATCAATGAATATTTGATGAACTTAGACTTGAAGGCGGCTTACGAAGCCAGTATTTCAATGGCAAAAGCCCGCACTGAAATAACGTTGGAATGGCTCAAAAACATGGCCACCTTGGTGATGAAAAGCACGGGGAGCACTTATAAAACCGCTTTGGGTGAATTCTCATCCGCCAACGGAGACCTAAGACTAGTGAATGTTAGTGCTGGTATCGGAGGCGCATCGTATATGGATTTCCACAAGGTACCCAATCAATTACAGAACTTCTGCAACAATCTGAACGACAGTCGGAAAAGCATAAAAAGCGAAGACAAAAAAGCGCAATACGAACTCAGCTTTGACGCGCATTACGAGTTGGTGACCATCCATCCTTGGGTTGACGGCAACGGCAGAATGGCCCGACTGCTGATGAGCCATCTGCAATTTGAGTACGGACTGATACCCACAAAAATCCTAAAAGAAGACAAATCCGAGTACATTCAAGCACTTATCGACACCCGCAAAGACGAAAACTTGCAGATTTTCAGGGATTTCATGTTCAAAACGCTGAGAAAGAACCTTCGGCAAGACATCCGCTCCTTTGTTGATTCGCAAAACGAAGTAGGGAGGAAGACTCCAATTAGTAGGGAGAAAAACAAAAACAGTAGGGAGAAAATCCTTGAGTTGTTGCGTGAGAATCCAAAACTCACCACGGCGGGGTTGGCCCAAGCCTTGAACATCTCAGCCAAGGGTGTGGAGAAGCAACTCGCCAACCTAAAGCGAGAAGGCTTGCTTCGCCGTATCGGTCCCGACAAGGGCGGGCGTTGGGAAGTCGTTTTATAAAACCGAAAAACAACGCCCAAGAAACGTTTCTCGGGCGTTGTTTTTCGGTTTTCGCAGCAATTTATCGTACCACGAATTTCCGTGTCGCGCCGCTAAAGGTGATGAAATACATGCCCTGCGGCAAACCCGACACGTCAATCTGCTGGGTTTCGGCATTCAAATTGCCTGTTTGGACGGTTTGGCCCATGAGGTTGGTGATTCGGAATGCGGAATGACGAATGATGAATGCGGAATGATGGATGGTGAGGATGCCGTTGGTGGGGTTGGGATAGATGGCGAAGGCCCCTGAGCCTGTCGAAGGGCCGTCTTCCTCGATGCCGTTATGGATTTCCTGATAGATTTCGTCGCAGTCCCTTTCGCCGTATTTGAAGAACAATTCGCCGTTGCGCCAGAAGCAGCGCATTCCTTCCACGCGGTAGTTCTTTCCTCGGTTCATCAGCCTTTCGGGGAAGAAGCTGGTCAGATGGCCGATGCCGCAAACAATGGTACCGCCGAAGAGTTCGCCAGCGTCGCTCACGCGCAACAGCCTGAAACCGCGACCGCCATATACGTATTCCTCCACCGCGTCGACATGCATGGTGATTCTCTGCGAGCCCACACTGACCTCCCATTCATCGCCTTCCTCGGCGCCGAAATCGTAAAGCACTGTGAACTCCTGCAAATCCTTGTTCCACCAATACACCACACCGTCTTCTTCATAAAGGTATTCGCGGGTTACCTCTTGATGTTCAGCCTTGTCATAAAGCGTATTGGTGCGGATAATGACAACCACTTCCTTATGGTTGATGGTCGTGTCGGCGGCGTATTCCAAATGCTGGTAGGTAATGCTTCCATTCTCGTTCTGGATTTCGTAGTACCATTCCGTTTCGTTAAAACCCACCAAGCCACTACTGCAATCTTCTGTGATGTTGGTAAACTCGTTCCAGCCTTCGGCATTTTGATAGGCCTCCAGAGTGCCGCAAGGAACAACGATGGACAAATCATCGGGAAAATGCCAGGCACCTTGGGTGGTCATACGTCTCAATTCAGGTGGAGTCATGGCTTTGATTACCAATGAATCCAACTCCGTATCTTGAAATGCTGGTTCGGCAATATAGTTGATGGAATCGCCCAAGACAATGCAATCGAGCTGATTACAGGAACGGAAAGTCATTAAATCGATTCGTTGCACCAAATCGGGAACGACCAAGATTCCTGAAAGGCTTGTGCAATCGGCAAATGCCTGTCCTCCAAGGGTTCTCAAACTAACTGGCAGTTCAACGTGTGTGAGGCTGCTACATTTTGAGAATGCGCCAATGCCAATCTCCGTGACACCCTCAGGTATGTTGATTTCTGACAGGCTTGTACATTCACTAAAGGAACTTCCGTCAACAGCTGTCATGCTTTCAGGTAGATGAACGCTTCGCAAGTTGCTGCACATAGCAAAACTCGACTTCTCTATTCGTGTCCACCCTTCAGGGATGTCAAGTTCGGTAAGGCTAGTGCAACCCTGAAACACATAGCCTTTGTCGGGATTGTTTTGAAAAACAATGTGATGAGGGAGCACCAATTCCTCGATTCCGGTACACCATTCAAAAGCCGCCATACCCACACTGATATTTTCGGGAATGGTTACCATACCTTGAATGCCACTGCAACCACTAAACGCAAAGCTTCCTATGGATGTCAAAGAATCGTTTATCGTCAAGCCAGTCAAGCCACTGCACCCTTGGAAAGCATAGGATAAGACGGCTTTCAATCCATCCGGCAATACAAGGTCGCCCGTGAGACGCGTGCAGCCAGCAAAGCAACGTGGTCCAATAGTATCCAACGATTGCGAAAGGACAAGATGGTCGAAGCAGTCGGCAAAAGTCGAGACGGGTTCGGGCATATTCAAGTAACCAGGATAGATGGAATTGCCTACCTCGACCACAGAGTTAGGTAGCACCAGATCACCCGAGAAGCCCATGCAGTTGGCAAAAGCGTTGTATTTGATTCGAACCACGGTTTCGGGAAAAACGAGTGCTCCAGTAAGGCCTGTACAATTCATGAATGCCGTTTCGCGAATCTCCAACAATCCATCATGCATCATCAGCCCCGTAAGTCCAGAACAATTGTAGAAGGCCTGTTCTCCGATAATCTGTACTGATTCGGGGATAACAAGGTCGCCCATCAATTCGCTACAAAAACGAAATGCAAGACTACCTATCTCCGTCACCGTGTAAGTCACGCCCTCATAAGTCACCCAACTAGGAATGTCAAGTTCGCCTTGGGCGTTTTCGCCATCAACATGGCCATCAAGGCTCACGCATGGCGGATCGGTGCTGATAATGGTGTAAAGCAGATCCCCTGATTGGAAATCATAGGCCAAGGCTTGCACGGCAAAGCCAGCCAAAATCGCTAAGGTAAAGAATAACTTTTTCATTGCTTTAAGTATTTGATTGTTAATTGTTTGATTTCTGTTTTTATTGCTTTCAGCCTTCAGCCATCAGCTTTCAGCAGCGGTCAGACCAAGCTGATGGCTGACTGCTGATAGCTGTTAGCTTATACTGCATTCACGATTTCCTCAAAAGTCCGTGTATCGTCCACGAGGTTCATCTTCATTTGCTTGATGCGGGTCTTGCGGCGGTAGTACGACTCGGTTTGGGTGTCCAAGAGGATGGAAATCACTTGGTTGGAGAAGCCGTTCTTGGAGAGGCAACAGATGCGCACGTCCCACTTGCCGAGTTTGGGGTAGAGCGCGAGGAGACGCTGCGAGAAGACGTCGTACACCAAGTCGGTCAGACTAATGAAGTCGGCCCAGTCGTCGTCGCTGAGGGCGAAGCTCATCGTGTCGGCGGTCACCTGCTCGCCAAGAGCCTGTGCGGTGGCATACACCTTGTTGCGCGAGAGGATCTTGTTGGTCATCAGCAGTTCCTTTTGCGAGAGTGTCTGACGGTCGCGGCGGAGGTCGTCGTTGGTGCGGATGAGGTTCTCCATGTCGCTCACCAACTCGTGGATACGGTTCTGGTCGCGCTCCACTTGGTTGCGAAACTGAGCCACGGCCATTTTGTGGTCGCTCACTTTCTTCCTCACAATCAGCACGATGACGAGCAAGGCAATCACCGCCACGGCGATGATGAGCCACAGTTTGAGGCTGCGGTTGCGGAGCAGGCTCTCCATCTCGCTCTTTTGGGCTTTCAGCTCATAGGCCGCCTTGAGGCGTTGCAGGTTGTCGGAGGCGTGCTCTTGGTCGCTCTGCATCATGTATTGCGTGAAGAGGTCTTGGTATTCCATGGCCTGCGCAAGGTCGCCCTCGTTGTAGGCGATGGCGTAAAGCGTCTGATAGACCGACATCTTTAGTCCGGCCCGCTCGCTGCGCAAGGCGGCGTGAAGATAGGTCTTCGCCGAGGCGTAGTCGTCGGTGTAGTAGCACAGCACGCCCATCGTCATGTTGGCGATGTCGGTGTTGTTGTCGTCGAGGCTGCCGTCCATGGCGCGACTGACGCACTCGATGGCCTTCGGGAAGTTGCCCACGGGCAGATAGTAGTCGCGACCCATTTCCAAGAATAGGTCGCATTGCATGGCCGTGTCGTTCAGCGCATTGGCGATTTGGAAGGCCGAGTCGTAGCATTGCTTGGCCACGGCGAACTGCTCCATCGCGTTGGCTGCCCTACCGCCGTTGCGCCATGCCGTCATCATCCCGACCGAGTCCGCCACCTGACGGAAACACCCGACGGCTTCGCGGTGCATCGTGAGGGCGTCGTCGAAGAGGCCGTGCTTGTTGTACATCGCGCCGAGGTTGTCCTTAAGTTGGCCTTCCAACAGGAGGTTCTCGGCAGTCGGCTCGCAGCCCTGCAACAGCTGCAAGGCTTGCAGGAAGCACTCTGCGGCCTCCTCCGAGAGGCGTTGTTCGCGCAACTCGACACCATTATTATACAAGGTGCGGGCCTGCTGCTGCCGCTTGGCGGCGGTGTCGCACGAGGCCAACGCCATGCTGAGGGCGAGGAGCAGGAGGATGAGGTTTGTTATTTTTGCTTTCATTGACGTGTGTTTTAAGTCGGGGATTGAAATCCCCGTTGAAATAGAGTCGCCCTTTCAGGGCTTTGTCGCTGCAAAAATATGGAGAAAAAACGCTTGTCAAGAGGTGTTTTGGGCACCTCCGGATTTTGTCCATGTGTTTTTTGGTTGTCCATTTTTAATTCATTGAAGGACAGTGGTATAGTTTTGGCATGGACAAAATTTTGTCCCTATGAAAATTACAAAAAAACGGGGTGCTGTCAGCCGACAACACCCCAAATTCGTTGCAAAAAACCGTTATTCTTTCTGGTTCCGCTCCTTGACAATCTCCTCCTGCTTGTCCTTCGGCGTCGGCATGTACTGGTGGAACTCCATCGAGTAGTTGGCGCGACCCGAGGTGAGGTTGCGCAAGGCGGTGGCATAGCCGAACATCTCCATCAGCGGGACGAAGGCGTCGAGCTTCTGCGAACCCTTGCGGAAACGGCGCATGGCCTCAATGCGGCCACGACGCTTGTTGACGTCGCCGGTCACGTTGCCGATGTAGTCGTCGGGCGTGTTGATTTCCACCTTCATCACCGGCTCAAGCAGCACGGGATTGGCTTTCATGAACGCCTGTTTGAAACACATCTGGGCACAGAGCTGGAAGGCCATGTCGCTGGAATCGACGGGGTGTGAGCTGCCATCGACGAGGACGCACTTCACGTCCACCACGGGATAACCGGCAAAAGGGCCTTTGTTCATGGCCGCCGCCAAACCCTTCTGCACCGAGGGGATGTATTCCTTCGGAATCACGCCGCCCTTGGTGATGTCGACGAACTCGAAGCCATTGCCAGGGTTCGGCTCGAAGCGGATGACGGTGTGGGCGAACTGGCCCTTGCCGCCGGTCTGCTTCACATAGCGGTAGTTGCACTCGAAAGGCGCGGTGATGGTCTCGCGGAACGACACCGAAGGCGCACCCACCGTCACCGGAACCTTGAACTCCTCTTTCAGGCGGTCGACGAGGATTTCCAAGTGTAACTCGCCCATGCCCGCGATGATGGTCTCTTCCGTCTCCTCGTCGAAGTGGGCGTGGAACGACGGGTCTTCGTTGCAGAGCTTCGCCAAGGCCTCGCTCAGCTTGCTGCGGTTTTTCTTGTCGTCGAGGTTCACTTTCATCTCGATGACCGCAGGCGGTATGTTGATGGATTCCAACAAGATAGGCTGCTGCTCGTCGCAAAGCGTATCGCCTGTCTTGGTGTATTTCATGCCCACTAAGGCCACGATTTCGCCCGCGCCGGCCTCGCTGATTTCCTCACGTTCCTTCGCCTTGATGCGGAAGATGCGGCCCACGCGCTCGCTCTTCAGTTTGTTGGTGTTATAAACGCTCATGCCGTTCACCAACTTGCCGCTGAAGATGCGGATGAAGGTCTGCTGCCCCACATACGGGTCGTTGATGAGCTTGAAGGCCAAGGCCGCAAAAGGCTCGTTTTCAGAGGGATTGCGTTGGTAGGTCTTCTCCTCGTTGGCGGGGTCGTGCGCGATGACAGCCCCCAAGTCTTTCGGCGACGGCAGATAGTCGACGATGGCGTCCAAAAGAAGCTGGATGCCTTTGTTCTTGTAGGCGGCGCCGCAAAGCACCGGCACCATCATCAGCTTGATGGTGGCCGTGCGGATGGCGGCCATCAGCTTGTCGGTCGGGATTTCCTTGTCCTCAAGGTAAAGCTCGGCGATTTCGTCGTCCAAGTCGGCCACCTTCTCGATGAGGTTGCGACGAGCTTCAAGGGCTTGCTCCATCATGTTTTCTGGAATCGGGCCTACGATGCGTTCCTTCTCCACGAAACGCACCGAATTCATCTGCACCAGGTCGACCATGCCTTCAAACGTTGCCTCAGCCCCGATGGGCAGATGCAGCGGCACGGCGTTGGCACCCAAGTATTTATGCATTTGGTTGACCACTTCTTGGAAGTCGGCACCCGTGCGGTCCATCTTGTTGACGAAAGCGATACGGGGCACGCGGTATTTGTCGGCTTGGTTCCACACCGTCTCCGACTGCGGCTCCACGCCACCCACGGCGCAAAACACCGCCACCATTCCGTCGATGACGCGCAGCGAGCGTTCCACCTCAACGGTGAAATCAACGTGGCCGGGAGTGTCGATGAGGTTGATCTGATAGCCGTTCCAATGCGCGGTGATGGCCGCCGAAGCGATGGTGATGCCGCGTTCCTGCTCTTGTTTCATAAAGTCCATAGTGGCCTGACCATCATGCGTCTCCCCTACTTTGCGGTTGACGCCCGTGAAGAATAGGATGCGTTCCGAAACCGTGGTCTTTCCGGCATCGATATGCGCCGCGATACCGATGTTTCTTAATTTTGAAATGTTTAAGCTCATTTTATTCTCTGATTATCAATAATATACAAATTAAAGCTCGCTTTTTGAATCGGGGTGCAAAGGTACGAAAAAGTTTCGGAATAGCCATGATCCATAAGATTTTGGATTTTCAGCTCCCCCAGTTGTCCCTATCAAGACTCCTATAATTAATCGCCTCCGCGAGATGGTCGGTTTGGATGTATTCGCTGGCGGCAAGGTCGGCGATGGTACGCGACACTTTGAGGATGCGGTCGTAGGCCCGTGCCGACAGGCCGAGGCGGTTCATGGCGTTCTTGAGCAAAGCGCGGCAAGCCTCGTCCAAGTCGCAATACTTCTGGATGAGTTGCGTGTTCATCTGCGCGTTGGCGTGGATGGCGGGATAGTCCTTGTAACGTTCCTCCTGAATCTTCCTCGCCTTGATGACCCTTTCGCGCACCACCGCACTCGGTTCACCGCTGCTTTTCGACGACAGATCCTTGTAAGCCACAGGCACCACCTCCACATGCAGGTCGATGCGGTCCATCAGCGGCCCGCTGATGCGGTTGAGGTATTGCTGCACCATGCCGGGCTTGCAGGTACATTCCTTGTCGGGGTGGTTGTAGTAGCCGCAGGGACAAGGGTTCATGGCCGCCACCATCATGAAGTTGGCGGGGAAATCGACGGTCATCTTCGCCCGCGAGATGGTCACGATGCGGTCTTCCATCGGCTGGCGCATCACCTCAAGCACCGTGCGCTTGAACTCGGGCAGTTCGTCGAGGAAAAGCACGCCGTTGTGGGCGAGCGAGATTTCACCCGGTTGGGGATAGGTGCCGCCGCCTACCAAACCCGCATCACTGATAGTGTGGTGCGGACTACGGAAGGGTCGCGTCCTTATCAACGAGGAGTTGCGACCGACCAAACCAGCCACAGAATGGATCTTGGTGGTCTCCAAGGCCTCGGCCATCGTCAGCGGAGGAAGGATGGTGGGCATACGCTTGGCGAGCATGGTCTTGCCGCTGCCGGGAGGCCCGATGAGGATGACGTTATGGCCGCCCGCCGCCGCAATCTCAAGGGCGCGTTTGATGTTCTCCTGCCCTTTCACGTCGCTGAAGTCGAACTCGTAGCCGACGTCTTGCCACGACTCGGTGCTGTCGATGGCCACCGGCATGATTTGGTTCTCGCCGTTGAGGATGGAAACGACCTCGTGGATGTTCTCCACGCCATAGACCTCCAAGCCCTCCACCACGGCGGCCTCGCGTGCGTTTTCCTTGGGGACAATCAGTCCGCGTAAGCCTTCCTGTTTGGCTTTGATGGCGATGGGCAGCGTGCCTTTGATGGGGTTGAGCGTGCCGTCGAGCGAGAGTTCGCCCATGATGATGAATTGTTCGAGAAGGTCGCTGTTCATCTGTTCGGAGGCGGCAAGGATGCCTATGGCGATGGGAAGGTCGTAGGCCGAGCCTTCCTTGCGGATGTCGGCGGGCGCCATGTTGATGACGATTTTCTTGTGGGGGTAGAAATAGCCGAGGTTGGCGATGGCCGCCTCAATGCGTTGCTGGCTCTCCTTGACCGCGTTGTCGGGCAGGCCGACCAGATAAAAATTGATGCCACGGTCGATGTTCACCTCGATGGTGACCGTGATAGCGTCGATGCCGAAAAGGGCACATCCGAATGTCTTTACTAACATGATACTGAGTTTTAAAGTTTCATGCTGCAAAGGAACACCATCTGTCAAGAAAAAGCCGTTGATTAAACGTTTGTAGTCGACAGTAGTCGTTTGTTGTCGTTTGCTGTCGGTTTTTTACCTAAACCTCAAGCAGTTACAAATTGCCAACTGGAAACTATTTCTTTGGCTTATACCCAGAATCTTGGAAAATGTTCTGCAAGTCTTTCCGATCCATCAGTTCGACAAAGTCGCAATCGTTGTTGGAAGCATAGGAACGGATGATATTAAGTCCGAAAAACTCGCCAAGGCGCGAGGGCGCGTCATTGCTATAGGCCTGCGTGAAAGGCCCGTCGCCGAAAAACATCATGTAGGCGTCTAGGCCCGCATCGTAGAGACGGCGGTTGCCCACGATGTCGGCCCAGACCTCACCCTCGTTCTCAACGGCCCATTGCCATTGATGCGCCGAATAGCCGAGCAAAACGCTGTCGGGCAAGTTGGGGCACATCGCCTCGACGAAAAAGTTGCGGCGACCGTAGAACACCATTTCCCCGACAATCTGGCCTTGCTTCCTCCATTCGTAAAGGTAATGCATGTAGAGCTGTTCGGCCACATCCTTGGCCAAGGTCGGCCCATTGCGGCGCAGCGACATGTATCTCGGCATCCCGATTTGGTCATAGACCTCTTCATCGTCGAGATACCAGTCCAAGGAAATCACTATCTGGTTGTCGATGATTTGGACCGGCGGCTCGTCGGGATGCACGCCCGTAATGCAAGTAAAAGCCTTTTTTGGCAGCTCGACGTCGGGATAATAGTAATGGAAATGTGCCAACACGTCCTCCACCACCGGCTCAACCTGCTTGAGGTCGGGAAACGAGGCTTTCGCCTTTTGATACAGGAAGACGCTGAACGGATCGGTGGCAAAATCCTTCAGATATTGTACCGCCTCTGTGTTGCCAAGGTCGCCACTGAGAAAGACGCGGTAACGGTCTTGGCTTTTTATCAGTTCTTGCTGGAAATCGGCGGTGTCCAAGTTGAAGAGCACGTCTTCGTAGCGGTCAAATTCGAGGTCGTATGGCTCTGCCTTGATGTCGAGCTTGGCCTTGTAGACGGGTGTTTTTTCTTGGCATGAGGCGACCAAGAGCGCGAGGGTGATGATAATTAAGGGTTTTGCTTTCATTTGCTTGTGTTTTTGCAGGGACTGACGTCGCCTGTATGGGTATGTCGTCCCTACGGGACTATCTGTTGTCTGAGCATTTCGTATGCCGCTATCGTCGCGCGGTTGATGACGTTTTCGCGGACGTTGCCGAAGTTGAAGCACTTGGAAACCACGCCATGAGCCGAAGCCACGCCAATCCACACCGTGCCGACAGGCGTTTCTTCCGTGCCGCCGCCCGGACCCGCCACGCCCGTAGTGGCCACGCCAAAGTCGGACTCCATCAGGTCGCGGACGCCCTTGGCCATGCCTTCAACGACTTCTTGGCTCACCACGCCACAATGTTCTATCGTTGCGGCGGGCACGCCCAAGACCTTGGTTTTCATCGGAGTAGCGTAGGTAACCGCCGTCCCTTTGAAGATTTCCGAACTCCCCGGAATCAGGGTGATGACATGGGCGATATTACCGCCTGTGCAACTCTCCGCCGAGGCGAAAGTCATACCTTTATTAATTAATAGGTCGAAAACCACGCGCTCGATGGGCTTGTCCTCCATCGAGAAAATGTGCTCGGGAATCAGTTTCGTCAGTTTCCCGACTTCGTTGTCCAAAGTCTCGCGAAGCAAATCGGCGTTCTCGTGCCGTCCGCTCAGGCGCAGGCGCACCATGCCATATTGCGGCAGGTAGGCCAACGAAAGGAAGTCGGGCAGGCGTTCTTCCCAATCCTTGATCTTGTCGGCCAAAAACGACTCGCCGATGCCCGTGGTCATCACGACGCGCTTGGCGTAAGGCACGGAATGGAACCGCTCCTTGATGCGCGGCAGCAGTTCGTCGTTGAAGATGCCTTTCATCTCAAACGGCACGCCCGGCATGAATACGAAAACCGTCCCTTCTTTCTCTAACCACATGCAAGGTGCTGTGCCGTAGGTGTTTGGGATATATTGGCACGTCTTCGGCAACAAGGCTTGGCTGCGGTTGCGCTCGCTCATCGGGAAGCCGCGACGGGCAAAAATCGCGACCACGTTGTCGTAGGCCGCTTGGCAAAACTCTAATTCGGTGCCGAAGAACTTGCACACGGTGGGTTTGGTGATGTCGTCGGCAGTGGGGCCGAGGCCACCCGTGACCAAAACGAGGTCGGCATCCATGCAGGCATTGAATGCGTTGAGGATGGCTTGCTCGGAATCGCCGATGGTCAAGGCGGAATCGAGCTGGAAACCTACGGCTGAAAGTTGCTCGCCGAGCCATGCCGCGTTGGTATTAACCACCTGGCCTATAAGCAGTTCGTCGCCAATGGAGATATTCTTGATGATGACTTCATTCATATTCAACAAATTTGCGCAAAAATAAGAATTTTCTCGTTTCAACAAAACTTATTATCTTTGCACGCTCAAAATCAAAGCAATATGAATCAACCCATTCCTGCATCGCAACTCGCCCTCAACAGCGAGGGTGCGATATACCACCTCAACCTGCATCCCGACCAGTTGGCCGACGATGTCATCTTGGTTGGCGACCCCGGTCGCGTCGACATGATTGCCTCGTTTTTCGATAAGATCGAGGTGCAACGCCAAAACCGCGAGCTTGTGACCCGCACAGGCTATTTCAACGGCAAGCGCATCACCGTGCTCAGCACCGGCATGGGCACCGACAACTTGGACATCGTGATGAACGAGCTCGATGCCTTGGCCAACATCGACCTGAAGACCCGTATGCCCAAGGAGGGACATCGTTCCTTGAACCTCATCCGCCTCGGCACCTGCGGGGCCTTGCAGCCCGACATCCCCGTCGACGACAGTTATGTGGCCACCCGCTATGCCATCGGCTTGGACGGCCTGATCTACTTCTACGGGAAGCACGACGAGGTGTGCGACAACGCCATGCGCGATGCCTTCATCAAGCAGATGGACTACCCGAAAGACCTGCCCATGCCTTACGCTGTGGAAGGCTCGAAAGAGCTTTTCGACCGTCTCGCGGAAGGATACACGCAAGGCATCACTGCCACGGCTCCCGGCTTCTACGGTCCGCAAGGCCGCATGTTGAGGATGCCCCTCGCCTACCCCGAAAACAACCACAAAATCGAGGCTTTCGACTACCAAGGCTGGCGCGTGTGCAACTTCGAGATGGAGTCGTCGGCACTCTACGGACTCGGCAAAATGATGGGGCACAATTGCCTGACCATCTGCGTCGTGGTGGCCAACCGCGTGACCGAACAGTTTGCCGCCGAATATCATCCCTATGTGAAGAAGCTCGTCTTGAACACTTTGGAAAGATTGTCGGCCCATTAATGCAACAAAAACAGGCACAAAGTATTTTTTTTTCCAAAAATCAATCTCTGGATGGAAAAAAATGCCTATTTTTGCCGCTCCAATTCAAACCATGCACTAAACACAAATAAATAATAGTATAAATCTAAAAAAGCAATGAAAAAAGTATTTATCACAATGATTGCATTTCTTGCCATGTCATCCACGATGATGGCGGCAGGTCACGTGGATTCGGTTCGTTATCTGACGACCAAGGCCGGGAAAAACTGGTTCATCTCTGCAGATGGCACTGTTAACTGGTGGCAAGGCAGTATGAGAACCCCTGAAGGATTCACGAAGAGCTACACTGCTGTTGAATGGGGAAGCCCCACTTTTGGCTTCTCGGTTAATGTCGGCAAGTGGATCAACCACAAAACAGCTGTCAGGCTGAGATACGACAACACCAAGATCAATAGCTACATCCACGGAAGACATATTGGTCTGGACCACCTCCAGTTCCTTTATGGCGACAATCCGACCCCTGTCGAAGGCGAAGGCAATAACGAGATTTATAAGACCTCTATGAGATACCATAATCTCATGGCCGACTTCATGGTGAGCCCTATCGACTTCTTCCAAGGCTACTACAATGAAAACAGGGTTTGGACCCCCGTCCTTTATGTCAGCGCCGGTGGTGCCTACACATCTAGCGACTTCTTCGCCATCAAGTCAATGATTGACAACCATAAAGCCAACAAGGACGAATCCGTCAAAGCCAACGGCAACAATTTCGAATTGGCTGGTGGTTTGGGCTTGTGCAACAATTTCCGTCTTGGCACCCATTTTGACATCAACCTCGACCTCAACTGGACGTTCCAAAGGTGGACCATCGACTCCTGGACTTATGAGTTCGACCAAAACGGCATCCGTCCCAAGAGATTCGACAACCTCTACACCGCTTCTTTGGGCCTCACCTACTACTTCAGCAGAGAGTACGACATGCCCGCCAACTGCTGCGAGGAAATGGAGAGATTCAAGGAAAGAATCAAGGAACTTGAAGATGAGCTCGCCAACCTTCCCGAACCCACTCCGGGCGACACCGTTGTCCAATTCGTCAATGTTCAAACCGAAGACATCATCAGCTATCCTTTCTCCATCTTCTTCAATCGCGACTCCTATCAGTTGATGTCGAGAAGAGACCTTATCAACTTGAGAGAAATTGCCGATGTAGCTAAGGCCAACAACTTCAAGATCCGCCTGAGAGGCTCGGCCGACAGCGCCACTGCCACTCCGGCTTACAACCAAACCCTTTCTGAGAACCGTTGCCGCAAGATCATGAGCGAACTCATGGAAATGGGCATCCCGGAGAGCCAAATCATCCTCGCCCCTGTGGGTGGCGTGAAAGAGCTTGATCCGACCGAATTCGACCGCCGCGTGTTGGTTGAACTTGTCAAGGAAGCTCCGAAAAACTAAAGAGCCTTACATAACAGCAACAAAAGAGCCTGACGGAATTCCGCCAGGCTCTTTTCTTTCCTCTCGCAAGAGCATCCCTTTAATAAAGAGCCCCCACTTCGATACCAAAGAAATTGTTGCGCAAGACGCTACCTGTCTGCTTTTCAAACGAACTATTGAAGGCATTGGAGAATGCATGGTCAAACTTCAACTGAGCAAATAGCGACAAGTTCCGATTGATTTCATATTCAGCACCCAGCCCGAAAACCATTGATACCTGGAGCAAACGATACTGATCTGTGCAATCAACATACGAATCGCCTTCATATGACACCCAGTAAAAATCGTAACTGTCCATGCCTCGGTCCTGTAGGTTGACACCTAAGCCTACACCCGCCTCGACATAAGCCTTGAAGATGTCCATAACCTCCCTGCACACCTTAATTTTGATGGGAATCTCCAAATTGGTCGCCTTGATTTTCCGCATCACCACGACATCGGTTTCCTCCAAAAAGTCCTCAACCCTCCTATGGTCGGTGAATTCATACCGCATACGCAAGTAATTGAGCTCCAATCCAGAAGAGACCGCAATTTGGTCGGAGAAATAACGGTCGACAACCAAACCGGCACCATAACCAAGCCGCAAACCATAGTTGTTCACGACCGTTGAACCCGAACTGGCCCAATCGAAAGACGGACCCATCTTGAGGCCAAACCTCATGTTCTTGGTCTGAGCTTCCCCGCTCATAACCATTCCAGCCAATAAGCTGATAATCAACAATGTCTTTTTCATAACAATAAGATTTTGAGCTACAAAGGTAATTTATTTTGCCGACATTCCCCAAAAATTCAAAAATGATTCTTAATTTTGCGCTCAAATCATTCAAACAATCACTAAAACACATTAAAAATGAAAAAGACCTTTTTACTGATGGCAGCCCTGCTCATGATGGGCAGCGCAGCATTCGCAGGTGGCGGCTTCGACCTCGCCATCGGCCCGAAAGTGGGTTACCAAACCGCGAAACTCTCCTATGACAAGGCCGACATCAAGTCGGGATTCTCCAACCACTTCACCGCCGGCTTGTTTGGCCGCGTCACCATCGGTCGCCTCTATGTGCAGCCCGAAGTGCTCTACTTCAAGACCTCCAACGTATTTGACGTTGATGTTACAGGCACAGGGACCGGCAATCTGTTCAACATCCCCACTGGTGCCGATGTAAACCTCACCCTTAACCAAATGAACCTTCAAGTCCCCGTGATGATTGGCGTCAACATCATTGATCTCGACATCGTCACACTGCGTGCGCAAGTGGGCCCCACCGCCAACTTCACCCTGAAGTCAAAGACCTTGGTCGACTATTCCTACTCGGCCACCAACGACGAAGGCGCTACCATCACGCAAGAAGGGGATTACAATACTGACGACAACATGTTCGACACAAAAACCATTTCTTGGGGCCTGCAAGCCGGTCTTGGCGTCGACGTGCTGAAGCGCATTACTTTGGACATCAACTACAACTTCGGCCTAAGCAAAATGTTCAAAAACTTGAACAATACCGAATTGGGCAATTACTTCGACTTCGGCAACACCGAAAACACCAGACAAAACATGTTCATGGTGACCGTGGGCGTCAAACTGCTTTGATCCCTTACAATTATCAAAAAAGAGAGCGACTCGAACGAGCCGCTCTCTTTTTGTTTTGTATCTCAGGCGTTATTAGAAGAGGACACCCACTTCGATGCCGATACGGTTTTGAAGGACATTCAACTTAAGGTCGCGGGCTCCTATCTTGTTACCCTCAGCGTCATAATAATTGCCGCAGTAGTCAGGGCTGATGTAGTTGATCATATTAATGAAGTCGTGCGAGAAATAGACACCAGCGAAAATACGGGTGGTCTCGTCAAGTGAATACTGTGCACCAGCGCCAATCTTCAAAGAGGCACGCAGGTTGCTGAACTCCTTGTTGGTGGTCGTCCAGTTCTCGGCACCGTCATCCTTCACCTTGACCTTTTTGGCGGCCAAGCCGATGCCGCCACCTACTTCGGCATAGGCGCGAAGCGGCAGGCTGCCGAGTTCGTTGGTGACCATCTTAAGCATCAACGGAATCTCGTAAACCGTCGATTTGTAAACCCTGTCGACAGAATAGGTCACCAGGTTAGTAGTATCCATCCATGCGTTGTCGAAGCTGTAGTGGCCACCAAGGAAGCCCACATTGACACCCGAAACGATGGCGTAGTTGTTGGCGAAATAGTATTCAGCCACCACACCCACGTCGAAACCCGTGCGGGCGCCTTCACTCACGGCAGCACCCGTTGTTGAACCGGTCCAACCAAAGTTGGGACCCAATTTAAAACCAAAGGAAAATCCTTTGTACTGTGCTGAAGCACTCAGCGACATGGCCAACAAGAGGCCAATTACAAGTAGATTTCTTTTCATTGTTGTAGATTTTAGAATTACAGGGCAAAAGTAGTCTTTTTTTCAATAGCTACGCCAAATCCATGAAAATTTCTACCTTTGTACGGCATTTTTCACAAGCCATACATCATGAACAATCCCATTCCTAACCGACTTTTCGTCCGCAACAGGGCGAACCTTGCGGCCCAGCTGCCGCCCAAGTCCATCGCCGTCTTCACGGCCAACGAAGCCATGCCGCGCAACGGCGACGACTTCTTCCCTTTCCGACAACAGTCTGATTTCTATTGGCTTACAGGCATCAATGAAGAGAATGCCTTCCTCGTCATCGCGCCCGACTATCCCGACGAAACGATGCGCGAAGTGCTTTTCATCGAGCCTTACGACGAGGTGAAAGCCACTTGGCAAGGCGAGATGCTCGACGCGAAGCAAGCCACCGAGCTTTCGGGCATCAAGACCGTCAAGGGCAGCGACGCTTTTTGGATGACCCTGAACGACTTTGCCTATTCCGGCTACGGCGACACGATTTTCCTGAACAGCTACGAATATCCGAAATACGAGTGCGCTGTGAGGACGATCCAACAACGCTTCGTGAAGCAAGTGAAGGAACGCTATCCGATGCACCAATTTGGTCGCACCGCCCCGATACTCAACGCCTTGCGCATGGTGAAATCAAAGGAAGAGATTGAAGTCATGCAGCAGGCTTGCGACATCACCGCTAAGGCCTTCCGCCGCTGCTTGGCGACCGTGAAGCCCGGAATGTACGAATACCAAGTGCAGGCCGAAATCGATTACGTCTTCAAGCAAAACAACGCCACGGGACATGCCTATGCGCCCATCATCGCGGGCGGAAAGAACGGCTGCTGCCTGCACTACTCGAAGAACCAAAGCCTGCTCAACGACGGCGACCTGCTGTTGTTCGACATCGGCTGCGAGCTGAACAACTACGCCTCCGACCTCAGCCGTACCATCCCCGTCAACGGGAAGTTCACCGAAAGGCAAAAAGAGTGCTACAACGCGGTGCTGCGCGTGATGAAGGAAATCACCAAACTATACAAGGTGGGCGGCACCATCGACCAAATCAACAAGACGACGGGCCAGCTCATGGAGCAGGAGATGGTGGCTCTCGGCCTTTTCACCGCCGACGAACTGAAACGGCAAGACCCCGACAAGCCACTCTACAAGAAATACCTCATGCACGGCATGGCGCACCACATCGGCTTGGACGTACACGACAGCATCGACAAGTTCAAGCCCTTCGCACCCGGCATGATACTCAGCTGCGAGCCTGGCATCTACATCCGCGAGGAAGGCATCGGCATCCGCATCGAGAACGACCTTTTGGTCACCGATGGCGAACCCATCAATTTGTTTGAAGGCTTGCCGACGGAAATCGAAGAAATCGAGGCGGCGATGCAATAAAATGTCTATTTTTGCATTTCAACAATTCAACGATTCAACAATCAACAAATCAACAACAAATATGTTCACAAAAGACATTTACAGTGGCCGTCGCGCCACGTTGAAAACCAAACTCACGAAGGGCATCGCCTTCTTCCCGGCCAACAACGAGGCTCCCTTCAACTACCCTGACAACACCTACATCTACCGTCAGGACAGCAACTTCTCCTACTTCTTCGGCCTCAACCACCCCGACATGGTCGGCGTCATCGACTTTGAGACGGGCGAGGAAATCCTCTTCGGCGTCGATGTCACCATCGACGACGTAATCTGGTGCGGCCCCCTGCCCTCGCTGAAGGAACAAGGCGACAGCATCGGCATCACCGACTGCCGCGACTTCAACCGCTTCGGCGACTACCTGCAACAGGCCATCGCCAAAGGCAGGACAATCCACATCCTGCCCACCTATCGCGGCGACACGCAAATCCAATGCGCCAACTGGCTCGGCTGCAATGTTAATAAGGTGCAGGAATACGTCAGCGTGGAACTCATCAAGGCCGTCATCTCGATGCGCGAAATCAAGAGCGAGCTCGAAATCGCCGAGATGGAACGCGCCGCCAACACCGCCTACTACATGCACACCACCGCCATGAAGTTGTGCAAGCCCGGCATGGTCGAGCAGGAGATTGCCGGCGTGGTAGAAGGCCTCTCGCTGTCGGGCGGAGGGCCCGTGTCGTTCCCCGTCATCCTCAGCGTCGATGGCCAGACCCTGCACAACCACGGCCACCACAACGTGCTGAAGGAAGGCCGCATGATGGTGTGCGACGCCGGTGCCGAAACGGAGCACTACTACGCCTCCGACTTCACCCGCACCACGCCCGTGGGCGGCAAGTTCAACCAACGCCAGCGCGAAATCTATGAAATCGTGCTGAAAGCCAACCAGACCGTGGCCGCCAACACGCGCCCCTACATGCCTTACATGGTGATGCACACCTTAGCCTGCCGCACCTTGATTGAAGGCTTGAAAGGCGTCGGCCTGATGAAAGGCGACACCGAAGAGGCCCTGATGAACGGTGCCCACTGGCTCTTCATGCCTCACGGCCTCGGCCACATGCTCGGCATGGACGTTCACGACATGGAAGGCTTAGGCGAGACCTACGTCGGCTACGACGACGTCACGCCGCGCTCCACCAAGATGGGCTTCAGCTGCCTGCGCTGCGGCAAGACGCTGAAACCGGGCTTCGTGGTCACCGACGAGCCGGGCATCTACTTCATCCCCACGCTCATCGACATGTGGAAAGCCGAAGGCAAGTTCAAGGACTTCATCAACTACGACAAGTTGGAGACCTACAAGGACTTTGGTGGCATCCGCATCGAGGACGACCTGCTCATCACCGCCGACGGCTGCCGCATCCTCGGAAGGCCGATTCCGAAGACCGTCGCCGAGGTCGAGGACATGTGCGCCCAAGGGCGAGAGTGGATCAAGAAAGAAGGGTTGTATTGACAAAAAAGGGAGGCATTGCCTCCCTTTTTTACTAAAACTCCATCACCATCTTTACATTGACATAGCGTGGCGTCAGGTAGTTCGGTGCGCCATAGTAGAGGTTGTCGATGTATTTCACCCAGTTGTAGGAAATGATGTTGGGGATGTCCAACAAGTTGAAGACATCGACGCTGACGAACATGTTCCGGATGTAGCGCAGCGGATTGCCTTTGCTGAAACTGCTCGCTTCGCTGATGAGCTGTTTGCTGAAGCCCATGTCGACACGGCGATAGGGCCGATAGCGTCCCGACGGCTCGTAAAAGTCGGAGTTGTCGCTGTTATAAGGCAGGCCCGTCCCAAACGTCAAGGTCAGATTGACGCGCCATGTCGGGGCAAAGGGGATGTAGTCTTGGAAGAACAGCGAGAAATTGAGCAGCTGGTTCGACGGACGATAATGCCAACCCAAGGCCACCGTGTCGGCCACTTGGTCGTCGGTGTGGTTGTAGAACGCCAAGCGGTTGCCGTCGGCATCCACCAAGTAATAGTCGCCGCGAATGTCCTCCTTGGTCTGCATGATGGAGAAGCTCGCCCAGCTGTCGATGCCCTTCACGAACTCGCCATTCACCTTGAAATCGAGTCCCGTGGCATAGGCTCGTGCCGACTGGTCGGCATAATAGCGGATGCGCACATTGTCGACATCGTAAGGAATGACGTGGGTGAAATACTTGAAATAAGCCTCCGAGGTCAGGATGAAGGGCCGGTTCCATGCGTGGAACTTGAAGTCGTTGCCCGCCACCACCTGATACGATTGCTGGGCCTTGGCATCCTTGTAGAGGCTACCGTCGCGGTTGCGGATCTCGCGGTAGAACGGCGTTTGGTTGTAGACACCACCCGACAAGCGATAGACCACATCATGTTTGTGATTCTCAGGCTTATAGGCCACGCCCGCCCTCGGACTGACATACACTTTCTTGTTGTAGCCCCAATAATTGGCACGAAGGCCGCCCGTAATCACGAACTCGCCTTTTTCCTGATATGGAATCGTCCACGAGTTTTGCACATAGCCATCCAAATTATTGATTGACAAAAGATTGCTCGACTTGTGCGCATAATCCATTTCCACATCGGGAAGCATGTCGGGATAGCCGCCGATTACGTCGGGATGATGCGGCAAGGAATAGCCTGCCGAGTCGAACATCTGCCACTCGTCCACCACATCGTCGACATCCTGATGCTGGAAGCGCAGCCCCCATTTCAGCAGTTTGTTGTCGAAGGCGTAAAGTCCCTTGTGGTCAAGGTTGTAGACTTGGGCATAGAAGCCGTTTCGGGCATGCTTGATGAGCGTCCCGATGTCGTGGTCTTCAATCACCTCGCCAAAATCGTCGGAGCCGAAGGAGGTGTTGCGCACGCCAAAGTGATACTCCTCTTGGATGTCGTAGGTTTCCGTCTCGTAGGTGGAATAGGCTGAGGCTATCCATTTCAGGTTCAAGTCGTTGTTGGGTTTGTACGACAAGGTGAAGGCCCCCAAGCCCGTGGTGTAGTCGTCCACTTCCTGACCGTCGAAATAGACGTTGAGTTGCAGCGGCAGATCGATGGTGCCGAAATTGATCTTTGCGTCGCGCGGGACGAGCATATAACGGTTTTGCGAGAAATAGCCCAAAAACGAAAGATCCCATTTCGCATCGAACTGGTACTTGAGCAAGGCCTGTCCGTCGGCAAATCGGGGCCGATAGTCGCCTTTGGTGTCCATCATGCCGAGGGCCAAAGCCGTGTTTTTGTAGCGTGCGCCGATTAGATAGCTGAACTTCTCGTTTTTCGTCGTGCCTTCCACGTGGGCTTCGGCACCCAAGAGGCTCAAAGTCAGCGAGCCGGCCGTTTCGCGTGGTGTCTTGTAGGTCACGTCGAGCACCGACGACATCTTGTCGCCATACTCAGCCGCGAAGCCGCCTGCCGAAAACTCGATATTGTTGACCAACTGCGAGTTGACGAAGCTCAATCCCTCCTGCTGCCCCGTCCCGACAAGGAACGGTCGGTAAATCTCAATGCCGTTGACATAAATCAGGTTCTCGTCGAAATTGCCGCCGCGCACGCGGTATTGCGAGCTGAGTTCGTTGTTCGACACCACGCCCGGCAGGGTCTTGATGAGCGTTTCGACGCCGCCGCCCATCGTGGGCAGCAAGGTGGCCTGCCTTGCATCGAGGCGCGTCAGGCTGGAGGCGTCAGTGGCACGGTCGCTGATGACGGCATCGGGCAGCACCGTCGCCGTCGAAGTCAGCACGATGTCCAATTTCTTCTTCTCGCCGTTTCTCAGCCGTACCGAAGCCTGCTTCTGCTCATAGCCGATGTAGGAGAAATGGATCGTCCACGTCGAGTCCGACAAGAGCGACAGCTCGTAGTAGCCTCGCGCATCCGTCGTTTGCCCCGTCAACAGCTCGGTGACGACCACGTTGGCCATCTCGATGGGATGGCCTTGCTCGTCGGTCACCTTGCCATACACCCTGCCCGTAGGCAGCTGCTGGGCCATGGCCGAAACCGAGAGGAGCGTCAATAGTATGAAAAGCCTGACACGCATGAAGTGATAACTGAATTTGGCCGGAAATATTATCCTGTGGCTTCAAAATAGGGAGAGCCGCAAACGAAAAAAGCCGCCGCACGCAAGGCACAGCAGCTCCGATATCGTTTCCACATTGGGATTACCAACGCTCAAGGTTACCCTTTTCGGCCGATTCCATGATGGCGGCATAGACGCCCTTCTTGTCGATGGTGCGCAACCCGGCAGCCGAAACTTTCAGCACAACCCATTCGTCCCATTCCGGAACATAGAACTTCTTGATTTTCAGATTCGGTTCAAACGTTCTCTTCGTCTTCTTGTTGGAGTGAGAAACGTTGTTGCCGTGCATGACCTTTTTTCCTGTAATTTGACAAACTTTTGACATGACTCTTTATCCTTTTATATTATACTTGTCTTTTTTCTAACGGACTGCAAAAGTACACAAAATTTCGTTTCGTCAACCATTTCCGCGAAAATTGTGTCAAAAAAATTCGGAAATGCCTTATTTTCCTATCTTTGCAAGCCCAAACAAACCCCTTAGAACCATGAAAATCGAGGATTTAAAGGTCGCAAAACTGATTTATACCATCCAATCCGACGGTCCCAACGGTCCGGTTTTGGAGCAAGCCACACCAGAGAAGCCCCGCGTGATGATGTTTGGCGTGGGCCGCATCATGAAGAGCTTCTCCGACGCGCTCCGCGACTTGGAGGCTGGCGACTCGTTTGTGTTCACCATTCCGCCAGAGGAGGCTTTCGGCTTGCCGAGTGAGGCCAACCGGCATCCTTTGGCTGGGCACAGCCTTTTTGTGAGGGGCGAAGTCGTGGAGGTGCGCGACCCTACCATCGAGGAGATGGACGCCGAGGTGGAATGGCGCCGTGCCAACGGTCTGCATTTCCATCACGACCATGAGCATGGGCACGGGCATCATCACCATTAATTCTTCATGTGCACATCCACTTGCGGGAATGGGATGTTGAGACCTTCTTGGGCGAAAGCCTTGTAGACCTTCTCGTTCATGCTGAAAAACACCGGCCAGTAGTCGGCCAACTTGACCCACACACGGACGGTGAGGTCGACCGAGCTATTGTTGAGCTTGCCCAATTCGACGAAAGGTTCGGGGCTTTGCAAGATGCGCTGGTCGGCGTCGCAAAGGCCGCGCAAGACGGCCTTGGCCTTGTCGTAGTCGTCGCCGTAGGCGATGGAGAACACCCAGTCGACACGGCGCGTCTCCTGCTTCGAGAAGTTGGTCATCACGCCCGTGGCCAAGATGCCGTTGGGCAGGATGACCTCCTTGTTGTCGAGCGTCAGCAGGTGCGTGTTGAAGATCTGGATCTCCTTGACCACGCCTTCCATGCCCTGGGCCACAATGTAGTCGCCCACCTTGAAAGGCCTGAACAGGACGATGAGCACGCCGCCCGCGAAATTCTGCAAGGTGCCGCCCAACGACATGCCCACAGCCAATCCCGCCGAGGCCAACAACGCCACCAACGACGACGTGTTGATGCCCAAGATGCCCACGATGGCGATGATCAGGATGAAATAGAGCACCACCGAAACCAAGTTGGACACAAAACCGTGAAACGTGGCGTCGCCATGACGGCTCATCAGCCCGTTGGCCATCCATTTCTTGACCAACTTGATGACCCAGCGTCCCAAGAGGAACACGATGATGGCCGCCACAATCTTGAGTCCCAAGGGGATAAGATAGGTATGGACCAATTCGGGCAACCATTCGCTGACGGGCGTGGTCGTCAGCCTTTCGATGCCTTGGTTCATTTTGCTGAGAGCCGTTGTGTCTTGTATGGCGTGGCTCACCCCGCCCACGATGCTGTCGTTTTCCATCATTTTCGATTTTTTTTGGGTTGCAAAGGTAAGGATATTTCGATTATTCTTATTTTAGCAGCCAAATTCTTTTTATGGACATCTCGAAAGCCAAGGCATATTGCGCAGACCCCAAGAACCGAAGCGTTGTCGACGTAGGGCTGTTTATCGTGCTGATCATCAGCTTCCACTTCCTCTATTTGGGTTGGCAGGCGTTGGGCTATTGGCCATTGGGAAAACAGGTCTACCGGCTGATGGTTTGGTCGGTCGACATGGTCTACAGCCAATCCTGTTGGGTGCTCGACCGCGTTTTGCGCATCGACATCACCACCCTTGGCAGCCAACGGCTCATCGCGGCCATCGACAAGGCCGGCGGCTGGGCTCGCGTCATCATCGCGCCCGAATGCGCCAGCCTGAAGCAATGGATGCACTGGCTCTTCCTCATGCTCCTCTTCCCCGGCCCGTGGAAACACAAGCTGTGGTACATCCCCGCCGGCTTGGTCGTCATCGAGTGGACCAACGTGGTGCGCATCTGCGGCATCCTCGTCATGCAAATCCTTTGGCCCGACATCCACATCCACCTCTTCGGCGGCGACATCAACACCTTCCACCTTGCCCACGACTACATCTTCAAGCTCTTCTTCTACTTGGTCATCTTCCTCATGTGGATGCTTTGGGAGGAGAAGTTCCATAACAAGCCAACAAAGACAAAATCATAACATCATGAACAACCAACCTGTCATCTTCATCCTCGACGCGGGCGGCACGGGCTTCAAGTTCTCGGCCGTGCAAGACTCGCGCGAAATCATCGAACCCTTCACCATCCCTTCGGCTGCGCCCACGCTCGAAGAGGTGTTGAAGAAAATCATCACGGGCTTCCACGAATGCGAGACGCGCTGTGGCGCCAAAGGTGCCGCCATCAGCTTCTGCTTCCCCGGCCCCGCCGACTATCCCAACGGCATCATCGGCGACTTGGAGAACCTGCCTTCGTTCAAGGGCGGCGTCCCGCTGAAGGCCATGCTCGAAAACGAGTTCCAGATTCCCGTCTACATCAACAACGACGGCGACCTGTTTGCTTACGGCGAGGCCCTAAGCGGCCTGCTGCCCGAGGTGAACAACCTGCTGGAGCAGCAACGCAACCCGAAACGCTACAAGAACCTGTTGGGCGTTACGCTCGGCACCGGTTTCGGCGGCGGCATAGTTATTAATAAGGTGTTGCTCAACGGCGACAACTCGGCCGGCGGCGAGATCAACCGTCACCGCAACCCGGTCTACCACGGCACCAGCGCCGAAGACAGCATCAGCATCCGCGCCGTGCGCCGCGTGTATGGCCGCGAGGCAGGCATCGCCTTCGACGACACGCCGCACCCCTACGACATCTACAAGATCGCCATGGGACAGCTACCCGGCGACAAGGAAGCCGCCCTGAAATCGTGGGACGAGTTGGCCACCGCCTTGGCCGACGTCTTGGCCAACGCCATCTCGCTCATCGACGGCATCATCGTCATCGGCGGCGGACTGTCGGGCGCCTGGCCCGTCTTCATGCCCACCCTCATCAGGAAGATGAACGAGCCTTTCACCAGCCTCAACGGGCAGTCGCTGAGCCGCATGGAGACCGTGGCTTACAACCTGATGGACCCGCAAGACATGATCCGCTTCACGGAAAAGCAGGGCAAGATGGTCAAGGTTCCCTTCAGCGACCAGATGGCCTGGTACGACCCGACGAAGCGTGTCGGCGTGGGCATCACCAAACTCGGCACCACTTCGGCGGTGGCCATCGGCGCCTATGCATACGCTATGGAACAGCTAAAAAAGATATAATTTAATAAGTTGATTATAAACAAATTATAACTTTCACAAGTTTGTGTGACACAAATTTGTGTGACACAGGCTTGTGAAAGAGAAAAAATGTGTATCTTTGCGGCAAAATCTGAACGTCATGGAAAACAAGCCTTTTATGTTTGGAACGCCGGTTGAGGATGCGCATTTCATTGGTAGGCAAGTCGAGATGGATCGTCTGTCTGCCAACTTCCGTTACGGCGTCAACACCATCTTGCTTTCGCCCCGCCGTTGGGGCAAGACCTCATTGGTCAACAAAGTGGCAGCAGAAGTGTCGTCAAAGGAAATCGTCGTGGTGCGGATGGATATTTTTTCCTGCCGAAACGATTATGATTTCTACAATGTCTTTTCGGAGGCCATCCTGCGGCAAACTGCCTCAAGGATTGAAGAATGGAAGGACCTCGCCAAAGGCTTTATTGAACGGCTTGTCCCAAAATTTTCCATGTCGCTCGACGGGCAAACCGAATACGGCGTTTCGTTGGGCATCACCTCAAAAACCCACCAACCAGAAGAGGTACTCGACCTACCTGAACTGATAGCCAAGCGCAAAGGTTGCCGCATTGTCATTTGCATTGACGAATTCCAACAAGTGGGTGAGTTCCCCGACTCGCTCAGTGTGCAAAAACGCATGAGAACCGTTTGGCAGCACCAGAAAAACGTCTCGTATTGCCTTTACGGAAGCAAAATGCACATGATGACCAATCTTTTCCAAAAAAAGAGCTATCCTTTCTACAAGTTTGGCGAAATACAATATCTCAAGAATATTCCTTTGGAAACGTGGACACCCTACATTATCAAAGGCTTTGCCCAAGAAGGGAAGAAAATCTCGGAAGACATGGTCGAAAAACTGTGTGATAGTGTTGATTATCAGTCGTCTTACGTTCAGCAATTGGCTTATGACACCTTACTTTTGACCGAGCAAGAAGTTGACGAACCGACTTTGAGGAAAGCGCTTAACGACTTGATTGACCAAAATTCCATCGTGTTCATCGAACAAACCCAGTCGCTGACCAGCTATCAGCTCAATTTCCTTCGGGCCGTCATGGCAGGCACTCACACCGATTTTGGCAAAATGCAAGTGCGCGAAACCTTTAACTTGGGCAGCCCCTCCAACATTGTTAGGCTAAAGAATTCGCTTATTGACAAGGAATTGTTGGAATTGACCGCCGACGGCATCGTCATCGGTGACCCAGTATTGAAGCTTTGGCTAAAACGAGTCTTATAAAACCTAGTTTTTTGACATTCAAGCCCAAAAAATTTATCAACAACTATTGTTGAAAAAAACAGGCCCATTAATTGCATTTTTTCGGGGCTTTATTAGTGCTTCTTTTATAATTTCGCAATCTGAACGAAGCAGAAGAAAACACCTTTGTTTTCCTTTATAACATTTTAAAAATCAGCAATATGAAATCAAGCCATACACAAATGGAAGTTGAAGGAGACCTATTTAGCAGCCTGATGGAGCCTGGAACGCCCCAGCCGGAGGCCAACCCGTATGACAAAATCATCGAGTCGCGCAAAAACGCCACTTTCACCCCTGAGGAACTTGAAGGGCAAGACGAGGTTCAGGTGGTCGGGAGAAGCGAAGCCGAAGCCGCTCCGGCCCCCAAGCCCGTCGAAGAGGAACAGCCGAAGACGGAATACCACGCCTACCCCATCGACGAGGTGAAGGCCGCCGCCAAGGAATACTTCCACGGCGACTCGTTGGCTGGCGACGTGTGGGCCAACAAATACGCCCTCAAGGACAGCGACGGCAACACCTACGAGCTGACGCCCGACGAGATGCACCACCGCATCGCCCGCGAGGTGGCCCGCATCGAACGACGCTACCCCAACCCGCTGACAGAAGACGAGATCTTCGAGGTGCTGAAGGACTTCCGCTACATCGTGCCGCAAGGCAGCCCCATGGCAGGCATCGGCAACAACCTGCAAATCACCTCGCTGTCGAACTGCTTCGTCATCGGCAACAACGGCTGCTCCGATTCCTACGGCGGCATCATGAAGACCGACCAAGAGCAAGTGCAGCTGATGAAACGGCGCGGAGGCGTGGGCCACGACCTGTCGCACATCCGTCCGACGGGCAGCCCCGTGAAGAACTGCGCCATCACCTCCACCGGCGTGGTGCCGTTCATGGAGCGTTTCTCCAACTCGACCAAAGAAGTGGCCCAAGACGGACGGCGCGGCGCCCTGATGATGAGCATCAGCATCAAGCACCCCGACTCGGAAGCTTTCATCGACGCCAAGATGACCCAAGGCCGCATCACCAACGCCAACGTGTCGGTGCGCATCACCGACGAGTTCATGCAATGCGTCAAGGAAGGCAAGCCCTTCGTCCAACAATACCCCATCGACTCGCCCAACCCGAAATACACCAAGGAAATCGACGCCCGCGCCTTGTGGAACAAGATCATCCACAACGCCTGGAAGTCGGCCGAGCCTGGCGTGATGTTTTGGGACACCATCATCCGCGAGTCCATCCCCGACTGCTATGCCGACCTTGGCTTCAAGACCTTGAGCACCAACCCCTGCGGCGAGATTCCGCTCTGCGCCTACGACAGCTGCCGGCTGTTGGCCATCAACCTCTACAGCTACGTCGACCATCCGTTTACGGCGGAGGCCCGCTTCAACCACCAGAAGTTCTCGAAGCATGTGGCCATCGCCCAACGCATGATGGACGACATCGTTGACCTCGAAATCGAGAAGGTGGACGCCATCTTGTCCAAGATCGCCTCCGACCCCGAAGACGACGAGGTGAAACGCACCGAGAGGAACCTTTGGTTGAACATCCGCGAGAAATGCACGCAAGGACGTCGCACGGGCATCGGCATCACCGCCGAGGGCGACATGCTGGCCGCCTTGGGCAAACGCTATGCCTCCGACGAAGCCATCGCTTTCTCCACCGAGATACAGAAACTGTTAGCCTACAACGCCTACCGCTCGTCGGTCAACTTGGCCGAAGAGCGCGGCAAGTTCCCCATGTATGATGCCAAACGCGAGGAGAACAACCCTTTCATCAAACGGATGCGTGCCTTGGACGAGGACCTCTACCAGAAGATGACCCGCGTGGGACGACGCAACATCGCCATGCTGACCATCGCCCCGACGGGCAGCGTCAGCATCTGCACCCAGACCACCTCGGGCATCGAGCCGGTCTTCATGGTGGCCTACAAACGCCGCCGCAAGGTGAACGCCAACGACAAGGACGTGCATGTGACCTTCACCGACGCCACGGGCAATTCGTTTGAGGAATACAACGTGTTTCACCACAAGTTCCTCACTTGGTTGGAAGTCAACGGCTACAATGTCGACGAAGTGATGCAATACGACGACGAGCAGCTCAAGGAAGTCATCGCCAAGTCGCCTTATCACAAGGCCACAGCCAACGACATCGACTGGGTGAACAAGGTGAAGATGCAAGGCTCGATGCAGAAATGGGTCGACCACTCGATCAGCGTGACGGTGAACGTGCCGAGAGAGACCACCGAGGAATTGGTGAGCCAGATCTACATGACCGCATGGGAAAGCGGCTGCAAGGGCATGACCATCTACCGCGACGGCTCGCGCGACGGCGTGCTCGTGGCCAAGGACGAGAAGAAAGCAAGCCCGAAACCTCAGGAAGAAGGCCGCCCCAACGACATCCACGAGACCTCCGCCCCACAGCGTCCGAAGGAATTGGAATGCGACGTGGTGCGTTTCCAGAACAACTACGAGAAATGGATTGCCTTCGTCGGCAAACTCCACGACAAGCCCTACGAAATCTTCCTCGGCAAGGCCGAAGACTTCTTCCTGCCGCCCTACGTCGAGAAAGGCGTCATCGTCCGCGAGAAAAACAAAGGCGAAGCCTCGCGCTACGACTTCCGCTACACCGACAAAGGCGGCTACGAGGTCATCATGCAAGGCCTCTCGCGCTCGTTCAACAAGGAATACTGGAACTACGCCAAGCTGATTTCGGGCATCTTGCGCCACGGCATGCCCATCCAATACGTCATCGACTTGGTGCAAAACCTCAACGTGGAGGAAGACAACATCAACACATGGAAGAACGGCATCGCCCGCGCCTTGAAGAAATACGTCCCCGACGGACTCGTCGACGAGAAGGAGAAATGCCCCAACTGCGGCGAGAAGCTCATCTTCGAGGATGGTTGCAAGCACTGCCGCAACTGTGGTTACTCGAAGTGCGGCTAACCCAAAAACGAAAACAACAGTTGTTTTTTATCTTCATAATGGCAGGTCGCTGGCGCTTTTGCGCTGGCGACCTATTTTTGTGCAGCTGCCACGATGTGACAGCCTTATAAGTCAAATAAAACCCGGGCGTTTTCAGTCGTCACCGCTGCGATTTCATCTAACGGCATCCCCAACACATCGGCAATCTTCTGCGCGGTATGCACAAGGAAGGCCGGTTCGTTGCGCTTGCCGCGACAAGGAACGGGAGCCAAATAAGGCGCGTCGGTTTCGAGGACAATCCGATCGAGCGGTAGATTGGGCAGGAAATCTTTCACCGCGCAATTCTTGTAGGTGGTCACGCCACCCAAGCCAAGGTGGAAGCCCAAACCGAGATAGGCTTTGGCCTCGTCTTCGGTACCCGTGAAGCAGTGCATCACGCCGCGCAAGCCGCCGTCTTGTTTCCGCTCAAGGATTCTTGTCATCTTGTCGAAGGCGTTGCGGCAATGGATGGAGAGCGGCAAACCGAGTTGTTTGGCCCAATCGAGTTGGGTCGCAAAGGCATCGAGTTGCTGTTTCTCGTAGGTTGCGTCCCAATAAAAGTCGAGGCCCACCTCCCCTACTCCAACATAATGGACACGGGACTGCGGGACGCGGGACGCGGCACCAGCTCCACTCAACTCCTTTTCCATCTGCGAAAGCACCTCCTTGTAATCCTCGCGCACCTCCTCGGGTTGCAAGCCCATCATCACGCGGGTGCAGTCGGGAAACTGCTCGTGCAATTGGAGCATAGGCGCGATGGTCGACGCATCCACGTTGGGCAGAAGCATCATGCCTACGCCAGCCTGCAAAGCCCTTTCGACGGTTGCGTTGCGGTCGAGGCTGAACTGGTGGTCGTAGATATGGGTATGGGTGTCGATGAGGTCCATAACATTTATCCTTAAAAAAAGTGCGGCAACTTGCGTTGCCGCACTTCCAATTTATGAATCACTAACACTTAGTTTTCCAAAGCACTACCCTTCAGCGTGGTGTAGTTGATACGGAAGGCACCCACCTTACGAAGCTCTTGCTTCACGTCGGTGACGACACCCATACGGGTATCTCTGTGTACCTTCAGGGCCGTGGTCAGCAGGGGACGGTCGGCCTCGCTGCGCGAGTCGCGTTCCTTCTGGATCCAGTCGGCGATGTCGGTGGTACGGGCGAAGGCGTCGTCGAGTTGGATACGCGATTCGGTACCCAATTTCGAGTCACGCGGCGGTCCGATATAGATGGAGCTGACCAAAGCCTTGCGTTCGAGTTTCTGGATCTCGGAAGCCTTGGGCATGGCCGTCTTCACCTTCAGTTCGACATCACGCATTGAAGTCGTAATCATGAAGAAGAATATCAACATGTAGACAATGTCAGGCAGGGACGAGGTGCTCACTTGCGGCACTTCTTTCTTTCCTTCTTTTCTGAATTTACCCATATCTCTATCCTCCTTTAGTTGGTTTTGTATTCAACAGGCTCGGCCTCACTGACGCGCACGGGCACGGCCTCGTTGATAGCCTTGGTTTGATCTTCGGTGAGTTGGTCGAGATGCTTGTGGAATTTCTTCCATGCCAGCTCTTCCTTCATTTCGTTGAAGGCGCGGGCCAACTCGTTCTGCACACTGATATACATGGCATACGATGTACCGCGGTCGTTCTGGAGCGAAATCACGCCCTTCGACATGAGCACGTCGCCCACGAGGTCGAAGGTCTTGGTTTCCACTTCAGGCGCGGTTTCGTCGCCCGGACGAGGGGTCATGAAGTCTTTGGCTAAGTCCTTCAACATGGAGATGTCGGACGGACGGCCGTTGACCAACAACCTGTCGCTCTTGTTCACCATTACATTCATCACGTTTCTCTCCTTGACCTTCACGTCCTCGTCGTTTTGCTCGACGGGAGGAGGCAGACGACGGGTGATACCGTAGTCCACGTCCATGGAGGTCGTCATCAGGAAGAAACACAACAGCAAGAATGCTATGTCAGCCTGCGAACTGGAATTGATTTCAGGAGTTTTTCTTGCCATGATGAATTGATTTACTTTTTGATTGCCTTGTACAATACTGAGAACAGGATGGTGACAAGACTGACTACGAATGTTACATAGAAGAAGTTGAGGCCGAATTCGACCCAACCATGGGTTTTGCCCGAATAGGTGATTTCACCTGCTTGGTAAGGCACATCGAAACTGCTCTTTGACATCATGTAAGCCACAACCGCTATGACGGCGATTGCGACCACTGCAATCAACAGTTTCTTGATGTTGACGCCGTTGACGGCAGCGGTAAAGCAAACGGAAGCCAATGCGAAAACAATGCCAAGTATAACCAAGATGTAGCCCCAATTCAAGAGCATATTGGTGCGGGCATCGCTGCTGAGGTCCATGTAGAAATAGACTGCAAGGGCCACAGTGATCAATGCCAACAGGCCAAATACCCATTTACCGATATTAGAAAGCTTACCGTTCATGATTAATACTTGTTTTATTTGTTGTTGTACTTAGCGAGGATGTCCATGAACGAGATGGAAGCGTCTTCCATGTCGTTGACGATGCTTTCGATCTTAGAAGCGATGAAGTTGAAGAAAATCTGAAGGATGATGGCTGCGATCAGACCGAACACGGTGGTCAACAGAGCGACCTTCATACCTGAGGCCACAACCGTGGGGCTCATGTCGCCAGCGGCGGCGATGTCGTCGAAAGCCTGAATCATACCGATAACCGTACCCATGAATCCGAACATAGGAGCCAAGCTGATGCAGAGGCCGATCCAGCTCAGGCCGCTCTCGAGCTTGCCGCCAGCGACGGAACCGTAGGAAACGATGGACTTCTCGACGTCTTCGAGGCTTTGGCCGTCCTGATAGCGGATGAGGCC
>FLNV01002089.1_pt1 | contig 38497 bp, 38 predicted proteins | sample 1140351 | NCBI WGS metagenome assembly FLNV01 (sample SAMEA3878207, study PRJEB12797) | bioreactor metagenome | biome: Moose rumen | place: Sweden | collected 2011-10
CAAAGGGCGCTAAGGTTTCTCTTATTCCTCTGCGCCCTTCAAAAACGATCAATCTGTCCCCATGATTTCCAGATCATCCTCTTGATCAAGTGTAATTTCTATTTGATAATGTGTCCTTTGATAAATAATACCCAATTCTTAATCTTGCTACCTTGAAGATACAAAAATATAAATAGTAAGCCGACAAATACAAATACAATACTTCCTAATAATGTGGTTATTGCAAGCAACCTAACAGTCTGCATATTTTCTATCTCCTTGAATTGAGCATGAAATTGTAAACCTTCATTTCCTATTTGTCTAATTTTAGCTGGATCATTAAACTCGATACTTCCCATACCTATCACGTCTGGTTTAGGACTCATCTCCGAGAATTCTGTAACGCCCACAAAGTCAATTTTCAGAATTAGAGAATCTATAGAATGTGTTATTATTCTAAAATCAAAATAAGACTGAGATATATCTTCTAACCTTAACCATTTGGGTTTACCTAACACATTAGCGCTATCAAGTTGATGCCTGCTACCGTTAAAATAATTAAAAGATTCGAATGCATCTATATATTTGAAAAATGCGTTTTTGCTACAGTCAACGTTTATTTTGCAAAATGTAACAAGTGTGTCTTTGCGGATAGTATCTATTTTATTGGCAACCTCATAATTTCCTCTACTACCAGGGCCTAAATTACATGCAAGACCACAGTAAACCCTTTTTTTATAATTGTAAACTGATGGGTAACGTCTCATAAACTCATCCCATAGTCCAATATTATGATTTGTTTTAATACTATCGTATAATATACGAGATAGTTCATTAAATGAATTATCTTTTGGCCAAGAGGCCGATTGATGTTCACTATCTTTTTCCTTAAAATACTCACTATGGGTTAATTCTATTTTGAATTTCTCATTTTTAGCATATTCTCTATTAGTCATAGGAATATTTATTGTTACAATAGTTTTTAATGCCTCAATGGAATCATCATTGTTGTGATCTTGATAACATACCTTATCTAATACCATTACAATGTTCCTTTCAGGTACTTTGTGCCAGCAATAGAACACGTACACCAAAAACAAAGTAATTGCCAAATAGAAGAGAAATTCAACAAATGACTTTATTCTCAAATCATTACGACTTGGGTATAAATGCCAAGTAAATATTTTCTTAATATCTGTAAAGAGTCTTTTTATTTTCATACCACATCCCCTGTTTATCTCCTTATAGGAATAACACAACTCTTGTGCAGATTCTCATGTCTGAATGATCTCGTTTTACGAACTTTATTTTGCCAGCTCTTTGCTTTTATTGCTTCCAGATTCTTTTTGTCATATTCAAGGAAATTCTCAAACGTGCATTCCTCCCCAGCAAGTTTCATGATACGTTGGTAAATAGCCCAGCGGCTTGGGGCATTAAAATAGTCTTTGCCATCAGAATCATACATAATACTTGTATCAGATGGCCTATAAATTCCTTTTGCAATTGTGTATAGTCCACCTTCATAAAGCCCTATTCCTTCTACTTCGTAATTTAAATTCGACATAAAATCCTTCCATAGAACTGTTTCTGGCGTGTCATGATAATCAATATTCATACAAGCACCTTTGCTATGTTGATAATCTAACCATTCCTTGTCGTTATCGGGGAAAACGTCTGTTGCATTATCATAAACACGTTCATCTTTTAACAAACCAAAAGCATGTCCGCCAACTTCATGTTCGACAAGAAATGTGTTAAAATGGGAATAGAGTTCACTCCATTCGACAGACGTTTGCCCTATATTGAAATTATTAATGCCAAAAGCATCGGTCAACGTATAATAACTGCCGGAATAACCTGCAGAAAGATTTTCTATCAGAGTGACTGTAACATTTTCAAGAGAACTATTCAGTTCGTTAATGTTTAGGATATAATTGGGAAGTCTTTTGTCATTATCATCCCATAATGAGAATGGCCCATCATCGTATGGAACTTCTTTTTTAGACACAATAGTAATGGAATACACATCAAAGTATCCTCTAAATGTAGTAAATGGTTCTTTTGCAAAGAACGCTTCCATGGCGAAATTTGCAGACTGATCATACAAATTAAGATCAATCATACGATCGCTGAATCCTACGCCTATTATCACCAAGGGAATACCCTTTCCTTTTGTATGTGTTTGCAATTTGGCTATCTGCCCATCTTTTGAATAATCCGATGATTGATAGGATGGATCATAAATAAAACACGGTATTTCATCGCTTGAGTGAAATGTTATGCTGTCAACATCTTGCATAAGGTAGCCAGGAATCTCCTGTGACGAACTAATAATTGAAACAAAATCTGGGCTAAACTCTAAATAATCAATATTCTTAGTCCAATAATAATTATTAGTCCAACAATGTATTCCTATTGCCTGTCCATAACATAATATGGTTATAGATGCTATGATAATTGTTATGATAGATCTTTTCATCGCTTTATTATTTTTATTGATTGAAAATTACTTTTGACAACATAAATGCCTTTATAAAAGGAAGAAATGTCTATATATAGACTGCCATCTGGATTTATGTTATATGAATGATATTTGTGTCCATCTACAGAATATATTTCTACAGATTCGTAGGGAGCAAATCCATTTAATAATACAAAATCATTTATTATACTAATATTGGATTGTGTTGATTTTACTATATTCAATATACTTGTTGATTCGTTGTTGGTGAAATACATTTTGGATACTTCTTTTGTTTTATATTCGACTGAAGTATCATCAGTATAATAAGTAATAGTATTGTTGTTGTGTTTTAATTTAGGCTTATCGCTTAAATAATGTACAACAGTTCCTCCTGTTTTTAATTCTAAAACAGCAAACTTATATTCCTTGAATTGTGCACTCATTTGGCATGTGCATATAAACAAGAATATGGTTAATAATAATCCTATTTTTCTCATAATAAAAAGGCGGAACCATTCGATACTTATTGTTACTTTAGGTTACCGCCAAGTGACCTGCCACGAAACAAGTATGGAAATAGTTCACGCCTATTGAGCGTGAACCTTCAAACTACTTGTTTTCTCGTGGCGAATATTGGCGGTATTCAAAGTAACGAGAACAAGAGCTGAAAGCTCTAAGTCTATGCTTAAGTACGAACAGAAACGCTATTCTGTAAGTTAATAATTAATTGTTATTAGTCTCTGTGATCTCGTGAGGCTAAGCCTCAGAGGAAGATCGTGTAGCGTTGTTCGTTCTGTTTCTACTTCATTGGCAATTTCGTTTTAAAGGGTTATACATTATTATATTTGTTGGATGATATCATCCAAACTAATTATCTCTATTTTGGGGAAGTCGATTCTTTTGAGTACATCAAAATGGCTGTTCTCCGTTACTACGAATTTCGCGTTTGAAGCTACCGCGCAATCAACAAACTTATCATCATCTGGGTCTGCCTCTATCAGCTTAAAGCGGTAGTAGGGGTTTATAAATAGCGTGAACGGATTATTGGTTATGACACCAAGGGTGGCCTCAGCGAATTCAGGACTGGTATAACGTTCCAAGATTTCTGCGTATTCTTCCAGTATTTCAGTTGATACACATAGTTCATTCCTTCCATCAAGTAATGAAAGCCACAAGTCGTGGTAACGACTGCGGCGAGAAATACACTGAAGAAGGCTGTTCGTATCAATAACCAGTCTTGGCATAATGGGCACTTATTTTGAATGAAAATCCATTTGACGCAGTTCGTCAAGTTTTTCCTGATTCAGAATGCCCTCATCCCAAAGACGGTCAGACTCTGCATCAAGACGGTCTTGGAAATGGCGAGTCAATACGGTCTGTATCTCGCGAGCATACGCCTCACTATTGTTGAAGGAGAACAACTTCAACAGATGCATTTGTGTGGGATTTAATACAGTTGCTTCCATAACTTTATCGTTTAACGCTGCAAATATATATAAAAAAGCCGAAAGTGCAAAACTTTCGGCGAATTTTTTATGATTATACCCCTTGGCTTATGCCGCACCCCCGTTCGGCGGGGGTACTCAAATCTTTGCCCTTATCATGCAATAGACGCCGAGGATGATAAAGGGGATGGAGAGTATCTGGCCCATGTCGAGGGGTAGGGAGGCCTCGAAAGCTTCCTGTATCTCCTTCGTGTATTCGATGAAGAAGCGGAAGGTGAAGATATAGGTGAGGCAGAAGCCGAAGTACCAGCCTGTGCCGATCTTCTCAGGCATCTTCCTGTGGAGCACCCACATGATACAGAAGAGTATGGCGTAGGCGATGGCCTCGTAGAGTTGTCCTGGATGACGAGGTACAGCATCAACCTTTTCGAAGATAAAAGCCCAGGGAACGTCTGTTATCTTGCCTATAATCTCAGAGTTCATAAGGTTGCCCATACGGATAAAACAAGCCGTCGTACCTGTGGCGATAGCGATATTGTCGAGTACTGTCCAGATACTGAGTTTCGTCTTGCGGACATATAGCCATAAGGCAATTATCAAACCTAATGTACCACCATGTGAAGCAAGACCAGCATATCCTACTACTTTCCAGCTTCCATCAGCCATGAAATGTATAGGCAGCAGCATCTCCACGATACCCTGCCATGATGTCAGAAAGTCGCCTGGCTGATAGAAGACGCAATGTCCCAGACGAGCACCAATAAGTATACCAAAAAAGCAATAGATAAACAGAGGATCGAAAAGTTCATCCTTGATTTTCTGTTCCTTATAGAGCCGCTGCACCACGAAATAAGCCAGTGCCAGGCCGATGATCCACATCAGCCCGTACCAGCGCACACTGACAGGCCCCAGATGAAAGGCCTCCAAGTCAGGATTCCATACGATATAATTCAGTAGTTGCTGCATGGTTTATACATTAAAGCGGAAGTGCATGATATCACCATCCTGAACCACGTAATCCTTACCCTCTACAGCCAGTTTGCCTGCCTCGCGGACTGCTGCCTCAGAGCCGTATTGGATATAGTCTTCATACTTTATTACTTCAGCACGGATAAAGCCTTTCTCGAAGTCGGTATGGATAACACCAGCACACTGTGGAGCCTTCCAGCCTTTCTTATATGTCCAGGCCTTTACTTCCATCTCACCAGCGGTGATAAAGGTTTCAAGATTCAGCAGGGCATATGCCTTCTTAATCAGGCGGTTTACGCCACTCTCTTCGAGTCCAAGCTCTTCGAGGAACATCTGCTTATCTTCGTATGATTCGAGCTCAGCGATATCCTCTTCTGTCTTGGCAGCGATAATCATTGCTTCTGCACCTTCTTCCTTGGCGAGAGCTTCGACCTTCTTGGTGAAGTCATTGCCAGATTTGGCATCAGCCTCACCAACATTGCAGATGTAGAGCACAGGCTTAGAAGTGAGTAGGAAGAGATTACGGGCACAGTCCTGCTCGTCCTTGCTCTCAAACTCCACGATACGGGCGTTCTTACCCTGTTCCAGAACCTCTTTATATGCCTTCAGAACGGTTACTTCTACCTTTGCATCCTTATTGCCGACAGCAGCGGCCTTCTCTGTCTTTGCCAGACGGCTCTCGATGGTTTCAAGGTCCTTCAGCTGAAGCTCTGTATCGATGATTTCCTTGTCGCGGATAGGATCGATGGTGCCATCTACATGGGTGATATTCTCATCTTCGAAGCAGCGTAATACGTGAATGATTGCATCCGTCTCGCGGATATTTCCAAGGAACTTATTTCCTAGTCCTTCACCCTTTGAAGCACCCTTTACAAGACCTGCGATGTCAACGATCTCACAGGTTGCCGGTACGATACGTCCAGGATGAACCAACTCAGCGAGTTTGGTGAGTCTCTCATCAGGTACGGTAATAACGCCCACATTGGGCTCAATTGTACAAAAGGGGAAGTTTGCTGCCTGAGCCTTAGCACTCGACAGACAATTAAACAATGTAGACTTGCCCACATTTGGCAGTCCCACAATACCACATTTTAATGCCATTTTCTTCTATAAACGTTTATTTCGGGTGCAAAGGTACTTCAAAAAGTGCGAAAAACAAAATATATTAAGATATTTTGCTTATCTTTGCACCATCGAACAACAAAAATGATTACTAAGAATGAAAAAGTTATTGTTATCAACTATCATGTTGCTGTGTCTGAATCTGATGGCCAGCGCACAAATCGAGGAACCAAAGAATACTCCAGAACTAGAGTTTGCCCTACAGCTGAAAGTAACTCTTGGAGATGCCTATTCCTGTGGTGAGACCCAGCATGGACGACGCACCATTATCCCCATTACAGGCGGCACTTTCGAAGGGCCGAATATTAAGGGAACGATTATCAATGGCGGAGCTGATTACCAGATAGCCAATACAGCCCTGAATCGTACAGAATTGGAGGCTATCTACTGCATCAAGACAGACGACGACGTGAATATCCATATCCGCAATCGTGGTATCATAACAAGTGGTAAGGATGCGAATGGCAATCCTAGTTTTTATTTCAAATGTGCTCCTCAGTTCGAGGCACCAGCCGATAGCAAATATGCGTGGTTGAACAACAGTCTTTTTGTTTGTTCTCCCGACTTTTCTCAGCAGTTCAAAGGCATTGTTCTTAATGTCTGGAGGGTGAAATAGCCACCTTAGTGGGCCTCAAGCCAATTGCTGCCGAAGCCGGAATCAGCTACGAGGGGAACAGCAAGTGAGATGGCATTCTGCATCTCTTCGAGGACGATTTTTTCTACTTTTTCTTTCTCTTCTGGGAGGACGGAGAAGTTGAGTTCGTCGTGCACCTGGAGGATCATCTTTGACTTGATATTTTCGGCCTTGAAGCGTTGGAAAATTCGAATCATGGCTACCTTGATAATATCTGCGGCAGTGCCCTGAATTGGAGCATTGATAGCATTACGTTCTGCAAAGCCTCTGACGGTAGCATTATGTGAGTTGATATCAGGCAGATAGCGGCGACGTCCGAATAGGGTAGTGACGTAGCCTTTCTGACGCGCTATCTCCTTAGATTTCTCCATATAGTCATGTACTTGTGGGAAGGTGGCAAAATACCCGTCTATCAGCATCTTTGCTTCCTCACGAGGGATATCCAGGCGCTCAGCTAAGCCGAATACGGTGATGCCATAAATGATACCAAAGTTGGCTCGCTTTGATTTTGTACGTTCATCGCGAGTCACTTCTTCTATTGGCTTCTTATAAATGTTCGCAGCTGTGGCAGCATGTAGGTCCTTACCTTCGCTAAACACACGAATCATGTTTTCATCTTGCGATAGATGGGCCATAACACGTAATTCTATCTGGCTATAGTCTGCTGAAAAGAACAGACAGCCTGGTTCTGGAACGAATGCCTTGCGAATCTCCTTACCATCTTCGCCTCTGATAGGAATATTCTGGAGATTTGGATCTGATGATGATAAACGCCCTGTAGCTGTGATTGTCTGATTAAACGAGGTATGGATATGACCTGTTCGTTTATTAATCAACGAGGGTAGGGCATCGATATATGTGCCAAGAAGTTTCTTTAAACCTCTGTGTTCCAAGATATCAGCTACTATCTCATGCTTGTTTTTTAATTGCTGAAGTACTTCTTCTGAGGTGACATATTGGCCAGTCTTGGTCTTTTTGGCCTTTTCAACAATTTTTAGTTTCTCGAAAAGGATATCGCCGACTTGTTTAGGCGAGGCAATATTGAATTGTTCGCCTGCAAGTTCATAAATACGTTTTTCGATATCAAGCATTCGTTTTGTCAAAATCTCTGACGTTTCTTTCAACGAATCAGTATCCAGGCAGACACCATTCATCTCCATCTCAGCTAATACAGGCATAAGTGGCATCTCTATATTATAGAATAGGTCTTCGCATTCGAATTTCTTCAGTTCTGTTTCGAGCTTGTTCTTCAGTCGGAGTGTGATGTCGGCATCCTCAGCGGCATACTCATACACCTGAGAGGGTAGTAGGTCGCGCATTGATTTCTGACCTTTGCCTCGAGGACCTATAAGTTCATCGATATGGATAGTCTGATAGTTGAGATAAATCTCAGCCATGTAGTCCATGTTGTGACGAAGTTCAGGTTGGATGAGATAATGGGCAATCATCGTGTCCCACATTGGACCTTTCAACTCGATATTATAATTTCGCAAAACCTCGAGATCATACTTCAGATTTTGTCCGATTTTCAAAATCTTATCGTTTTCATACACCTCTTTAAAGATATTAACAATTCTCAACGCTTCTTCACGTTTTGCAGGAATCGGCACGTAAAACGCCTCGAATTCCTTCACAGCGAAGCTCAAACCCACTAATTCTGCATCGATGGCGCTTGTTGAAGTGGTTTCTGTATCTAGACTTAATATTTCATTTGTTAAGAAATAATCATGCAATTTTATCAAATCTTCCTCATTTTCAACGAGTTTGTAATTGTGAGGTGTCGTTTTTAGGCTCTCAAAACTTGAATTTTCGCTCTCATTCGTCCCATCAGCTGGAAATTCTGCAAAGAGATCGAGTTGTGCGTTTACTGTTTTTTGCGGTTTTTGGCTTTTTTTAAGAACTCTATCTGCAAATGATTTCATCTCAAGTTCGAGGAGCAATTTGCCAAGTTCGTCCTCATTGGGCTCAACGAGTTTCAAACTTTCCATATCGAGTTCGATGGGAACATCTGTTTTGATGGTTGCGAGGAAATAGCTCATCTTAATATCTTCTACATGCTCTTCAACTTTTTCGCGAAGCTTACCTTTGATTTCTGATGAACGAGCAATCAACTGCTCGATACTTCCGAACTCATTAATCAGTTTCACGGCTGTCTTCTCTCCAACACCTGGACATCCTGGGAAGTTGTCTGCCGAGTCACCCATGAGTGCCAAAAGGTCGATTACGGAATTTGTCGATTGAATGCCATATTTCTCACAAACTTCCTTAGGTCCCATTGTCTCATAGCCTCCTCCGTGTTGAGGACGATAGATAAATACATTGTCGCTTACGAGTTGCCCGTAATCTTTATCTGGTGTCAGCATAAAAGTCTCGATTCCATCGGCTCCTGCCTTTGTGGCTAGGGTTCCAATTACATCATCAGCCTCGAATCCATCGACTTGTAAAACTGGAATACGATATGCCTTTAGCAGGTCCTTGATGATTGGCACCGCTTTCTTGATATCCTCAGGTGTTTCTTCGCGTTGAGCTTTGTAATCAGGAAATGCCTCACTTCGAAATGTTGGGCCATGGGGATCGAATGCCACACCGATATGTGTGGGTTTCTCTTTTGTAAGAACCTCATTGAGGGTATTCAGGAATCCCATAATAGCACTGGTATTCAGTCCTTTCGAATTGATACGAGGATTCTTGATGAACGCGTAATAACTGCGATAAATGAGCGCATAAGCGTCTAAAAGAAATAATTTCTGCATAACTTTCTTAATTTTCGGTGTAAAATTACTTAAAAATATTTGAATTCCAATGTTTTTTACTAATTTTGTATCGAAAATATGATGTAGATGGACTATTTATCAATTATACGGCAGCCAATTGAAAGCGATTTCAAGTATTTCCAGCAGAGATTTAAGAATTCTCTGTCGCATACTGATGGCTTACTATCACAGGCATTGAATCATATTAGTCAGCGTGCTGGAAAGCAGATGCGCCCGATGCTGACTTTACTTTCTGCAAAGAACTATGGTGAGATTTCTGAAGTTACTCAGGATTCTGCGGTCGCTCTTGAGTTATTGCATACTGCCAGTTTGGTACACGACGATGTGGTAGATGAGAGTAGTGAGCGCCGCGGACAGCCCTCTGTCAATGCTTCATATAATAATAAGGTGGCAATCCTAGTTGGTGATTATATCCTTTCTACTTGTTTGCTTCATGTGTCATACACAAAGAATCACAAAATTTTATATTACCTTTCAGAATTAGGCCGCACGTTAGCTGCTGGTGAAATACTTCAATTGCAGAATATTAATAATCAGGATATTTCTGAAGAGGTTTATTATCAGGTTATTAAACAAAAGACAGCGGCCTTGTTTGAAACATGTTGTGGTATTGGTGCTTTATCTGCTGGTGCTTCCGATGATGATGTAGAACAGGCCAAGAAATTCGGACAGGATTTGGGAATAATTTTCCAGATTCGTGATGATATCTTTGATTACTTTGATTCAAAGGAAATAGGTAAGCCAACAGGTAACGATATGGCTGAAGGCAAATTGACTCTACCTGTTATCTATGCCCTTAATAGTACTGATTTTGAGGCGATGCACACGCTTGCAAAGAAAGTTAAGGCTCGAACGATAAATGCTGATGAAATCGCTGTTTTGGTTGAGTTCACTAAACAGCATGGAGGTATCGAATATGCTGAGCAAAAGATGGAGGAGATTGCGCATGAGGCCCAGGATTATATCCGACAAAATGTCAAACCAGAATTAAAAGAGTCTTATACAGCCTATTTGGAATATGTCATTCAACGTAATTTATAATGAAAAAAACCCTCGCAACAGCGAGGGCTTTTCATTTTTAAGATATTATCATTAGAAGAACTTTGTCTCTACTCCAGTGAGCTCACTTAAGAGGAGGTTTGCCAAACGACTGGTACCTAGACGGAAGAGTTCATTAGTGAGCCATTTTTCGCCCAAGAGCTCTTTTACGATGGTGTAGTAGGTGAGAGCATCCATGACGGTATTAATGCCTCCAGCGGGCTTAAAACCAACCATTATGCCCGTTTCGTCGTAGTATTCCTTAATGGCCTGGCACATTACATAAGCAGCCTCCGGAGTAGCACTTATCTTCTCCTTACCCGTAGATGTCTTGATGTAGTCAGCACCTGCATACATAGCAAGCAGAGAGGCCTTCTTGATGTTTGCGCATGAGCCGAGGTCGCCTGTTTCGAGGATTACCTTCATTGGAACCTCACCGCAGGTTTCCTTCTGCTGCTGGATTTCATCGCATACAGTCTCGTAATCGCCACTGAGGAACTCTCCTACGTGCATTACGATATCTACGTTACCGGCTCCATCGCGGATGGCTAAGCCGGTCTCTACTGTCTTTACCTCGATAAGTGCCTGTGATGATGGGAATGCACCGCTTACGCATGTTGGTATGACACCCTCAACCTCAAGCGATTCGCTTACAAGTTTAGTAAAGCGAGGGTAGGTGACAACTGTTGCAACATGTGGCATCTGAGGATATTCGTTGTCGAACTTATTGACCTTTTCTACCAATGCCAATACGCTTTCTGCTGAGTCCTGTGTGGTAAGGGTTGTTAGCTCGATACTTCCGAACATAAATCGCTTTACCTCAGCAGTATCGTTCTGTGGAACTTTCTCGGCAATGATTTTCTTCACTGCTTCTTTTACTTCCTCGTCGGTGATATCGAGGTTGTACTTACTCAGAGCCTCTTCAATCTTGCTCTGTTTTGGCATCTCGTGCTGATGCTCGTGGTTGTGATTCTCTGCCATGAATGAAATGGTTTTAGAGTTAAACTTATGCTAATAATTTCTTGTTATGAATATGTCTTAATGAGTCTCTTTGGGTTTTCTTTTCAATGGATTTTTCCAGTTCCGAGGTGAGGTCTACACCAGTTTGGTTGGCCAGACAGAGTAGCACCCACAGTATGTCGGCCATCTCTTCTCCAAGGGCCTGTCGGCCGTTGTCTTCGCCGCGTGGATCCTCTGCCTTCCACGACTGGTCGCCGTATCTGCGAGCGATGATGCGGGCCAGTTCGCCTACTTCCTCCGTCAGAACAGTCATATTCGTCAGCTCTGAGTAGTAGCGCACACCGTATTCCTTGATCCAGCTGTCTACCAATTGCTGTGCTTCTTTGATGGTCATCTTCTTATTAGCATTTGAACGATTAAGATGATGATGGCGAGCATCACAATCATTATGTTCTGACGGTTCTCGCGCTCGTATTCCTTCCAATGGAAGGCCTTGTAGAGGAAGCTGACAAGCCATAGTAACAGACCGACGGCGCATGGCCACATGCCGAAGTTTGCGCCCCAGATGAACGAGAACACGATACCGATGATGACCAGTATCAGGCCCGATACCTCTATTTCCCTCAGATATTTCTTCATTCAAATGTAAATAAGAAGTCTCTTGCAAAGTAAAGTATTGCTCCAACGCCGATAATTTCGAATATCAACAGTGCTGTCCATTCAGGGTCACCAAGTGTGGTAGGGTTTTTCCGGTGAATGAGATTCCAAATCGCTCCGATCATCACCATAATGCAAACGGCGATAATAACTATTTTCCAAAAATGTGGTATAAGAAATGCACCGAGTGTGAATAATATTCCTATGGCCGTACGGCCAGCAGGGTGATTTATAATGTCTTTTGCTGTCATAACCATTATTCCTTGTTTTTAGTGTCCATGCAGATGGTGACTGGGCCGTCGTTGATGAGTTCTATTTTCATGTCGGCACCGAATTCACCCGTGCCTACTGGTTTTCCTATGGCCTCTGAGAGCTGGCTGCAGAAGGCCTCGTAGAGTGGGATAGAGTGTTCGTGGGAACCGGCTCGGAACCAACTCGGGCGATTACCTTTTTTGTAGCTGGCATAGAGCGTGAACTGCGATATCACCAGTATCTCGCCTGTCATGGTCTCGCCCGTGGGCTGGCCATCTGCATCGAATAGGCACATGTCAGTGATTGAGCGGTTCATCACATGCTGCTCGTCGTCGAACACCCGCAGGTTTGCAATCTTCTTCACCAGCCACTCCACATCCTCCTGGCTGTCCTCATTGCAAATGCCTAACAGGATCATGTATCCCGCTCCGACGGCTGCCTTCACCTGCTCCCCAATGGTGACGCTCGCCCTGCTGACTCTCTGCACTACTGCTCTCATCTCTGCCCTATTTTTCTGCAAAGATACGACTTTATTCTGAATCCACCAAATTTCTCTTGCTGATTTAAGTGGTTTTCTTATTTTCCCTTCAATGATTGCTTTTGTAACATTGTAACATAAAGCACTTGCTTGGTATTGATGACAGATGACAGTTTATGAAATTTCTCATCTATTTTATTATTATATATATATATAATAATTACTCTTTGCCTCTTTTTCTTATAACTGTCATCTGTCATTGGTGCTTAATTTTACAATCTTATATTTATGGTATACTCCAGCTATCAACGAAACGTAATAAGCGATGCCTCGATATTACGTTTCTATGCCTCATGTATTACTTCACGTTAAGCCTCTATTTCTGGATGGAAATGCTGATAGATGATTTGTGCTTTTGAATGGCCGACAAGGTCGCTGAGGGTTTCGAGATTTGCCTCACGGATCTTCCTAACCGATTTAAGGGCATTTAGAAGCCCCTCACGCGTTTTCGGGCCTATGCCTGAGATATTGTCAAGCTCGGAGTGCAAGGCGCGCTTAGAACGTTTGTTTCGATGGAATTCTATGGCGAAGCGATGTACCTCGTCTTGAATCTGAGTCAGTACATGAAATAGCTCTGAGTCATTCTTCAGAGCTACATGAATTGGTGGGAATCCGTAGAGCAGTTCGTTGGTGCGGTGTCGGTTGTCTTTTGCAAGTCCAGCGATAGGTATATCGAGTCCTAACTCATCCTGAATAACCTCACGGATTATTCCCATTTGCCCTTTTCCTCCATCAGCGATGATAAGGTCGGGTAGGGGCAGTTCTTCATCCAACATTCTCCTGTATCTACGGCCAACAACTTCCTTCATTGATGCATAGTCGTCGGGTCCTGTGACAGTCTTAATATTGAATCTTTTATACTCTTTTTTACTTGGCTTCATAGCTTTGAAAACAACGCATGAAGCAACGGCATCTGTACCAGAAATATTTGAGTTGTCGAAGCACTCAATATGATATGGAAGCTTGGGCAGATGAAGCTTATCCTGAAGCTCCTTCATCAAACGAGTCTGCTTCTGTTCAGGATTTAGTTTCTCTGTCTGTTTCAGACGGTCGAATTTATATTGTTTACCATTCATAATTGATAGCTCGAGGAGGGTCTTTTTTTCTCCTCTTTGAGGTATCGTGAAGGTTACATTTTCCAGCTCTACATCTACCTCTTGAGGCACTATTATTTCCTTAGCATCGCTTTTGAAGCGCTCTCTTAATTCTACGATACCAAGTTGCAAAAGTTCGTCATCTGTTTCATTAAGTTTCTTCTTATATTCGATCGTGAAACTCTGGTTTATGCTACCGTTAGAGACGTGGATATAGTTGATAAAAGCCATCTTTTCATCTGAAGTAATAGAGAATACGTCTATGTTGTTTATCGTATGACTAACCACTTCGCTCTTACTTGCGAATGTATCGAGAGTAATATACTTTTTCTTTATTTCCTCTGCCTCCTCAAACCTCAATTCCTCTGAGAGTCTTATCATCTCATCCTTGAGATCTCTTAGTACCTGGCGACTGTTTCCTTTCAGTATCTCACGAGCCTGATTTATGTTCTTTTGATAATCTTCGAATGATTGTTTTCCAACGCATGGACCCAGGCATTTTTTTATGTGATAATCAAGGCAGACTTTGTATTTCCCTGTTTTAACACCTTCCTTTGTGATTGGGTGTTTGCATGTGCGGGGATGATATAGTTCTTTGATTAGCTCGATGATAGCATACATGCTTCCTATATGAGAGTAAGGACCATAATATGAACCCCATTTCTTGTTGATTGTTCTGGTCTTAAATATGCGTGGGAAGAATTCGTTTGTAACGCAGATGGAAGGGTAGGTTTTACCGTCTTTGAGAAGGACATTATAACGAGGATTATATTTCTTTATGAGTGAATTTTCCAGAAGCAGAGCATCCTCTTCTGTATTTACAACAGTATAGCTGATATCGTGAATCTTGCTTACGAGAACTTTTGTCTTGAAACGATCAACCTCGGTATGGAAATATGACGAAACTCTTGATTTAAGATTCTTGGCTTTACCTACATAAATTATCGTATGCTCATCATCATAGAATTGATAACTGCCAGGCTTATCTGGAAGTCTGCTAACAATTTCTTTAAGGTATGATAATCTCTTCTCGTTTTCTTCCCTTGTCATTTCACGAATCTCTTAATATAAAAGCCTTTTCGAACATTTTGTTTCACGTGGAACGTATAAATTAACCTCATCTCCAGACGACTTCTTCAGCGTGATTAATGGCTAATCTAAAGAAGTGGGAGAGAGGTTAATTCTTAATATTATTATACAGTCATTAATGTAGTAAGTTCGATACCATCGAAGAGATCACGACCATGAAGTCCCTCATCTGTGATTTCGATGATAAAGTTCATATATATCTTCTTTGGGTGGAAATAATTCACGAGTTTGTAAGCAGCTTTGGCTGTACCACCAGTTGCTAACAAATCGTCGTGGATAAGAACAATATCATTTTCATCGATGGAGTCGATATGCATCTCTACTGTATCAACTCCGTATTCCTTTGAAAAACTCTCTTTGATAACTGTTGCCGGAAGCTTACCTGGTTTACGAGCTAATACTACACCACATCCTAATCTTCCAGCGAGTGCTGAAGCCATCACAAATCCTCTGCTTTCCACACCGACGATTTTGGTAATACCCTTATCTTTGTATAGGGCTTCCATTTCGTCCAACATGATTTTCATACACTCTGCATTTTTGTAGAGCGTGGTAACGTCTCGGAAGTTGATTCCTTTTCTCGGGAAATCTGGTACGCAACGCAGATTGTCCATCAATGTTTTGTTATTCATAATCAATGAGTTATAATTGTTAAACATTCGTATTTGTTTCACGTGAAACATCACCTCCCCATCAGTACCAAAAGAACATTGATGTCGCTTGGGGACACACCCGGTATGCGACTTGCCTGGGCCAATGTCTCGGGGTCTATTTTGGATAGCTTCTGACGGCATTCGGTAGAAAGCCCTTGAAGTTCTTCATAATTGAAATGTCCGCGGATCTTGATGTTTTCTAATCGATGCATCTTATCTGCAACGGCACGCTCACGTTCGATATAACCTTTATATTTCATCCGTATCTCTGCGGCCTCAGCAATTTCTTCCTTACGATTAGAAGGGCGATTTAATACCTCCTTTAATTGCGGAATTATCTCTGAGAGGTTAGAGAGATTTAGCTGAGGGCGGTTTACTAAATCTACCAGCTTGCATCCAAATTGGAGCGGAGTAGTGCCGAGAGCTTCCAAAGCAGAATTTATCAGTCTTGGTTTTATCGCGAAGTTCTGACAGAAACTTTCGATTTCTTCGATTGCCTGTTTTTTCTCCATCCACCAGTCGTATCTGTCGCGCTTGGCCAATCCCAAGTTAAATGCCTTTTCTGTAAGACGCGCATCGGCATCATCCTGACGGAGTAGGATACGATATTCGGCTCTTGAGGTAAACATACGATACGGTTCGTCTACACCCTTAGTAACTAAATCATCGATGAGAACGCCGATATATGCCTCATCACGATGAAGCACGAATGGCTCAAATGAAGATTTGCTTCCTGCACAACCAGCCATTATAGCTGCGTTTATTCCTGCTAACGTTCCTTGTCCTCCAGCCTCTTCGTAACCCGTAGTTCCATTCACCTGACCAGCCATAAACAGTCCAGAGATAATCTTAGATTCCAACGAGTGATACAATTGTGTTGGATCGAAGAAATCATATTCTATTGCATATCCAGGTCGATATACCTTTAGTTCTCTGAAAGCTGGAATCTTCTTTAGTGCCTCAATCTGAACTTCCATAGGCAGTGATGATGAGAATCCATTAAGATACATCTCATTAGTATCTTCACCTTCAGGTTCGAGGAACAAAGGATGTTTATCGCGATCAGGGAAGGTAACAAGTTTGGTTTCTATCGAAGGACAGTATCTCGGGCCTATCGATTGAATCTGTCCGTTATAGAGTGGGGAGTCAGCCAGTCCGCTATTAAGAATCTTATGAACCTCCTCATTAGTGTTGACCGTCCAGCAAGGCAACTGTTTAAGAGCTCCCGTTTTATTCATGTAGCTGAACTGATATTTTCGGTTCTCGCCAGGCTGGATCTCCATATCCTCGAAATGAACAGACCGCTTATCAATACGCACTGGTGTGCCCGTCTTCATCCTTGCAGAAGTGACGCCATGACGTGTGATGCTCTCTGTGAAATTTGCAACAGCTGGCTCTGCGATACGACCTCCTGCTACCATCTTTCTACCAATATGCATTAGGCCATTGAGGAAGGTACCTGCCGTTACTACTACACACTTTGCATATAGTTCGGCTCCCCATATTGTCTTTACACCTATCGCCTTTCCGTCTTCTACTAACAGTTCATCGGCCTGATCTTGCCATATCTCCAGATTCTCTGTTTCGTCAAGATGTTTGCGCCATTGCCAGATAAACTTCCCTCTGTCGCATTGTGCCCGAGGACTCCAAACGGCAGGACCTTTACCTACATTAAGCATCCGGAATTGTATCGATGTTGCATCGGTAACCAGACCCATCTGACCACCAAGGGCATCTATCTCGCGTACAATCTGACCTTTGGCGATACCACCAATGGCAGGATTGCATGACATCTGTGCAATCTTGTTCATATCCATCGTTACAAGGCAGGTCCTTGCACCCATATTGGCACTTGCGCAGGCTGCTTCACAACCAGCATGACCACCTCCCACAATGATAACATCGTACCTTAAAATCATATCAATTATTTGTTTCTGTCCGCAAAGGTACTAAAAATATTTTGTATAAATAGCGAATTTTTTCACGAAAACGTTTGCGTCTTTCACAAAAATTTATTAACTTTGTACCCTAAACGTGTGCGCGAGTACCTAAAAATAAGTATTAAACAAATTATAATTCATTTAAAATCAACAACTTATGTGGTTAATCAATTCATCAATTGGTAGAAAGGTTGTAATGTCCGTTACGGGTATTGCGCTGATCTTGTTCTTGACATTCCACTGCTGCATGAACATTATCGCGTTATTCTCTGGCGAGGGTTACAACTTGATTTGCGAGTTCCTGGGAGCCAACTGGTATGCTGTTGTAGCAACGATTGGTCTGGCTGCCTTGGCAGTGATTCACATCGTCTTTGCCTTCATTTTGACGGCTCAGAATCGTAAGGCCCGTGGCGACAACCGCTACGAGGTTTCTACGACAGTCAATCAGGGCGGTATTTTGGATGTTGCCGAGCGTTGGGCTTCAAGCAACATGCTTGTGCTGGGTATCATCATCCTGCTCGGCTTGCTGATGCACTTGAAGGATTTTTGGTACAACATGATGTTCGCCGAGATTTTCGGTATCATCGGTGCCCACCATCCGGCAGACGGCTTTGCCTACATCGTTGACACTTTTTCGAATCCTGTCATCTCAATTCTCTATCTGGTGTGGTTCTGTGCTATCTGGTTCCATATCGCACATGGTTTCTGGTCTGCTATGCACACCTTAGGAGCAAGTGGTAAGATCTGGCAGAAGCGCATGCAGTGCATCGGTTTATGCTACGTTACTCTGCTTATGTTAGGATTTGCCGTTGTCGTTCTGGCATTCTGGTTCGGCTGCGCTCCTTCACTCTGTGCCGGTAGCTGCGGTGCTTAATGTTTAATCTAAATCAAAATTGAAAAATTATGGCAAAAGTATTAGATTCTAAGATTCCCGCAGGTCCAGTGCCTGAGAAATGGAAGGAATATAAGGCTCATCAGCGTCTGGTAAATCCGAAGAACAAGCTGAAGCTCGATGTGATTGTAGTTGGAACAGGTCTGGCTGGTGCATCGGCTGCTGCTTCTCTCGGTGAAATGGGATTTAATGTTATCAATTTGTGTATCCAGGACTCTCCACGCCGTGCGCACTCTATCGCTGCTCAGGGTGGTATTAACGCCGCTAAGTGCTATCAGAACGATGGTGACTCTATCTACCGTCTGTTCTATGATACTGTAAAGGGTGGTGACTATCGTGCCCGTGAGGCCAACGTTTATCGTTTGGCTGAGGTCAGCAACAATATTATCGACCAGTGCGTCGCTCAGGGTGTTCCCTTTGCTCGTGAGTATGGCGGCATGCTGGCTAACCGTTCTTTCGGTGGTGCTCAGGTAAGCCGTACATTCTACGCAAAGGGTCAGACTGGTCAGCAGCTGCTGCTCGGTGCCTATAGCTCGCTGAGCTGTCAGGTAAAGGCCGGTAAGGTTAAGCTCTACACTCGCTATGAGATGGAGGATGTGGTAATCGTTGACGGCCGAGCTCGTGGTATCATCGCAAAGGATCTGACCACAGGTAAGCTTGTTCGCTTCAGCGCAAATGCCGTTGTTATCGCTACTGGTGGATATGGTAATACATACTTCCTCAGTACCAACGCTATGGGATGTAACTGCACGGCTGCCGTTCAGTGCTATCGTAAGGGTGCTTACTTTGCAAATCCTTCTTACGTTCAGATTCACCCCACCTGTATCCCCGTTCATGGCGACAAGCAGTCTAAGCTGACACTGATGTCTGAGTCGCTGCGTAACGATGGTCGTATCTGGGTACCGAAGAAGATAGAGGATGCCAAGGCTCTGCAGGCTGGTACAAAGCAGGGTTGGGAGATTCCTGAGGAGGATCGTGACTACTATCTGGAGCGCCGCTATCCGGCCTTCGGTAACCTCGTTCCCCGTGACGTTGCCTCTCGTGCCGCTAAGGAGCGTTGCGATAAGGGCTTCGGTGTCAACAACACGGGTCTGGCAGTGTTCCTCGACTTCTCTGAGTCTATCAACCGTCTGGGCATCGATGTCATCATGCAGCGCTATGGTAACCTCTTCGAGATGTACGAGGAGATTACCGACGTATTCCCTGGCGACGTTGCCAACGAGATCAACGGTGTGAAGTACTACAAGCCCATGATGATCTATCCCGCTATCCACTATACGATGGGTGGTATCTGGGTTGACTACGAGCTGCAGACCACCATTCCTGGCCTGTTCGCTATCGGTGAGTGTAACTTCTCTGACCACGGTGCTAACCGCTTAGGTGCTTCTGCACTGATGCAGGGTCTGGCCGATGGTTACTTCGTACTGCCTTACACCATCCAGAACTACTTGGCTGATCAGGCTGTATGGCCTAAGGTTTCTACCGATCTGCCTGAGTTCGCTGAGGCTGAGCAGAAGGTTGACGCCGAGATGGATCGCCTGCTGAAGATTCAGGGTAAGCGCTCTGTTGACTCTATCCATAAGGAGCTGGGTCACATCATGTGGGAGTACGTCGGCATGGGCCGCACCGCTGAGGGCTTGAAGACTGGTCTGAAGAAGATGCACGAGCTGGAGAAGGAGTTCGATACCAACCTGTTCGTGCCTGGCACGAAGGAGGGTCTGAACGTAGAGCTTGACAAGGCTATCCACCTGCGCGACTTCTTCACCATGGGTCAGCTCGTTGCTTTCGACGCTCTGAGCCGTAACGAGTCTTGTGGCGGCCACTTCCGCGAGGAGTATCAGACGGAGGAAGGCGAGGCCAAGCGCGACGATGAGAACTACTTCTATGTAGGCTGCTGGGAGTACAAAGGCAAGGGCAACGAGCCTGAGCTCATCAAGGAGCCGCTGGAGTACGAGGCTATTAAGGTTCAAACCAGAAATTATAAGAACTAAGAGATGAAAGAGATCAGATCTTTGCTGATAACTGTCCTGCTGCTCTGCGGAGTCATTGCAGGTTTCAGGGAAATGGGCATTGCCGTTGCCATCACTATTGTCATTCAGGCACTATGTCTAGTATATGCAATCTATCTCACATATAAAAAAGAAAAGTAATTATGGCAAAGAATATATCATTTACCATTAAGTTCTGGCGCCAGAACGGCCCCAAGGACGCAGGTCATTTCGATACCCACGAAATGCACGACATTCCCGATGACACTTCGTTCCTCGAGATGCTTGACATCCTGAACGAAGAGCTCATCAACGAGGGCAAGGAGCCCTTCGTGTTCGACCACGACTGCCGCGAGGGTATCTGCGGTATGTGCTCACTCTACATCAACGGTACGCCCCACGGCAAGACGGAGCGCGGTGCCACCACCTGTCAGCTCTATATGCGCCGCTTCAACGATGGCGACGTCATCACCGTCGAGCCCTGGCGCTCAGCTGCCTTCCCCGTCATCAAGGACTGTATGGTTGACCGCAACGCCTTCGATAAGATTATCCAGGCTGGCGGCTATACCACCATCCGCACCGGTCAGGCTCAGGATGCCAACGCCATCCTCATCCCCAAGGAGGATGCCGACGAGGCTATGGACTGCGCTTCTTGCATCGGCTGTGGTGCTTGCGTAGCTGCTTGTAAGAACGGTTCAGCCATGCTGTTCGTTAGCTCTAAGGTATCTCAGCTTGCTCTGCTCCCACAGGGACGCGTAGAGGCTGCACGTCGTGCTAAGAACATGGTTATGGCAATGGAAGAGGCTGGTTTCGGTAACTGCACCAATACTCGCGCCTGCGAGGCAGTATGTCCAAAGAACGAGACTATTGCCAACATCGCCCGCCTGAACCGCGAGTTCATCAAGGCCAAGCTGGCTGACTAAGGTTAACCTCATTAATAATAAGAGCGCCGCAGATTTCCCTGCGGCGTTTTTATGTTCTGCATGTTGCTGTACCTCAATACAAAGATATTTCATATAATCCAATCCTTATCTACTTCATATTTGAGAGAATCTATATTATTTATCTTGTATTCTTTGAGTATTTCTAAATCGATATAACGTGTGCATACTTTATCAAGTGGTATGATATAAATGGCTTCAGGATACATGCCCTTGTTGCCAATTCCAATAGCAATATAAACGGGTATTTTCTTAGACTCTTGAAACTGGCGATAATTATCAAGTTGGTCTTTTCTTGCTACATCAACTCTTTTCCCTGTAATTTTCTCGTGCCATTTGCACTCTATCGCCAACGTTTGCCATGGCTTGATTTTCTGTCTTATGGTCAAATCAGGATAATAATTCGTACAGGGATACAAGGAGTTATCTATATTTTGATTCTCATTTACAAACTTATCACATGTCCACCCAATTATATCAAAATCTTTAGACAATTTTTCAGCCATATAAATCTCAAAAGAACGTCCTTGACTCTTACACCATAATCTTTTTAAGGGTTTAAAAAAATGAGCACCAGACTTATATTTCTCAATAAGTTCTGTCAGTACTGATTCTTCTATTCCATCACTTTTACTTTTTTCCAACAGATAATCATACTTTTCAGTACCTTCCTCTATTCTACCGTCTAAACTTAGAAGCATAATGTCATGCTCTAGAAAGGCTTGCTTATTTGTTCTTTTCATATATACTTTATACGTATTATTAAATTATTGATGGCACAAAGGTACAACTTTTCTCATTATTCTTCACCTGCGGATCCAGACTTTGTGGGAGGCGGCGCCTTTGGCCTTGATGCCTCATCAACAGTAGGGATTATGATTTGTCTATTTCCTCACAACCTTTTGGCCACCCTCGATGACGATTCCTCGGGTGGTATCGGTGGCTGGAGTACCGTCGAGACGATAGGCTCGGGTAGCGGGATGTTCAATGACGGTAGCACTGCGCACGCTTACGGTCTGGCCGGTCTTCTCCTTGAATTCAGCACGCGCCTTGGCCAATTGGTCGATGAAGCGCTCATGGCTGCGAATAAGCTGATAGAGAATGCTGCCAGCCATACGGCCTGCATCCACGTCGCTCTGCCAGTGGTAGCCGGCTATGACGCGGCTCTGTCCGAAATCGTAGCCGCGGGCCAGCAAGGCTTCCATCGCCTCATTTGTCTGGTTGATGTCTGACAACAGCAATGCCGAAGTCCAGAAGAATACAGTATGTCCTGAGGGGTAAGACCCTTCATAGCGATGCTTCTCTTCCTTCTCAGGAACCAGTGTTCCCTCGTCGTAATAGGCATATGGCCTTTGGCGGTTGAATTTGGCTTTTGCGTCGGAATAGATGCTGTCGCACGAGGCCAGGACATCCTGCAGGATGCTGTAGATCTCTGGCGTTCCCTCCTTGGTTATCTCCAAGCCAAAGAGGGGGCTATACGCGTCGATGGCGGTTTGCATGCTATATACGGCGTCGTTCTGTGCCTGAGCAGCACGCGCCTCGTCCTGGCGCATCAGCTTTCCCCAGAGATGCTGTGACTGGTCTGCCACGAAGCGGGCCGATTCAAACTCTGGAAATGGAGGCAGAATTTTTGTCATGTCGGGCAGTTCTGCCTTAGTGAAATACGCGTGTCCGTTCTTCTCGTCACCTGCTGCAAAGACGGTGGCGACAGTACAGAACACAGATGATAAAATCAATAAAAACGTTCTTTTCATGTTGTTATATTAATGTTTTAGTATCTGTTCCCATAGCCTTACTTTAATAGAACCTTTTGGCCATTCTTTATGTAGATACCGGCATTTTGTGAGTCCTTGTCAAGTCGTTGGCCCTGAAGGTTGTAGACAATTGCCGAAGATGGGCTGTTGTTATATTTCCTTGTCTGTATGCCGGTGGGATCGGTATCATAGGCTTCAATGCGCTCTGAGAATTGCTGTTCGAAATCAGACAGGCGGAAGAGCCCGTCATCATTGCATAAGAGTCCTTTGAGCTCCATGCTATAGACTACGGGTGGGTTCTGCAGCGAGAGCAGCGGCATCCGGCGCAGCTGGTCAGTGCTCTGATAAACCATATTCATGGCTACGTATTCCTGTCCGTCGCTGCCCTGCCACTTTTCGATGACGAGCTTGGCACCGATAGGTGTTTTCTCGATAGACGACGGGAGCGTGTATTCATCCCATCCCAGAGCGCCAAGCACTGAGCCGAGGTTGGAGTCGTGGCCACAAAGGAAAGAGAAGCGGCGCTGCTCATTCTTCAGTTCGGATAGCATCTCCTTCAGCAGCGGATGGGCCAGGTTCGTCGACAGGGTGGGGGAGGAGAAGAGTACATCACCATAGTAGTCCTTGATGGTCGAGAGCTTCTGCCAGTCATTCAGGCTGAGGTTGTGTCCGAAGGCTGCCTTCAGGTCGTCGGGCTCTTCATAGTATTGCAGCACGAGGGCATCTACAGCCTTGCAAGCCAGACTGAGCGACCCCTTCAGCGACGGCTCTTTGCCCACAGTAAGTGTGATGACAGAGTCGTCGGTCTTGAAGTTGCAGGTATCGCCCTGCTGGCAGGCTGCACTCTGCTTCAGGTCGAGCACGTCCTCAAGCAGCGCATATTGTTCTCTCATCGCCTCGCCGATACCAGCTGTGGAGCCGTTGCCGAACCTGTCGACAATCTCCTGCATGACCACTTTACGGAAGGCCTCGTCGTCGCGAGTGATGTTTGGGGAGAAGACAGGGTCCATTGTGCCGATGCTGTAGTGATGCTCGATGTCGGCATTGGCAACTGGAAGCATACCGCTTGAGAAATACTGAGCGGTGGCAATGGTGCGCTGCATGGAGTTGGCATAAAACCGCATAGCACCTTCAGCAGGCATCTCGTTCTCCTGCATCAGGCCCTCGCTGACAAGCCACTTGCGGAAGAACTGACCCATCATCGTCTCCAACACACCGCCACGCAGAGAGAGCTCGCTGGGTGCCGATGTCCACTGAAACCATTCATGGGGCGTTATTCTGCCTAATGCTGACTCTGGCCCTGACAGAGGCGAGCGTATGTTATGCCGGCTCAGCACTACCACTTGCTTCAGTGTATACTTCTCGTGGAAACTTGCTGAACGCTCTACTTGCCCATTTGCTTCTATGAGGCCGCACATGATGATGACGGCCATAAGCAACTTTCTCATACTCATATCTTGATATTTTTCTGCAAAGATATGCAATTTTGTTGAAACTAACGAATATGTAGAAGAAAAAATCGATAAAGTCTATTATTAATGTCGCCAGGCCTTCATCGACTGAAGAAGTACGCTTAGTAGAATCAGGGCGATACCAAGATAGAAGGAGAAATTTATTTCCCGACCTTCGCCAAAGATAAGAAAAGCGAGGATAATCGTGTAACATGGCTCCAGATTATAGGTCAGGTTAACTGTGAAGGCTGATAGCTGTTTCAAGGCCTGAATCTGGAGCAGATACATTCCTACTGTGCAGAAGAGCGCATGACAGAGCATGTACCATAAGTTGGTTCCTTCTGGAATGACTACCACAGGCTGCTGACTTGGGAAGAACCACAGATATATGGGTATGATGGCCGACACGATGATAAGGCCGCCAGACATCTGATACATCAGTACCGTACGGCTACGGACTCCCACGCTCGCCTTCTTATTACAGATGGCATAGAGTGCGCAGACAGCCGATGAAATCACGCCAATCATGATTCCATATCTATATCGTGCGTCGAGCGAAAAGATACAGAGTACACCAGCAACGGTAATCAGCGAAAAGAGTAATTCGAGACCAGAGAACCGCTTTTTGAAGAAAAGAGGTTCGAAGATTGCCGTGAAGAAACCTATCAATGAGAAGCAGATGACACCTATCGATACATTCGATGCTTTTATGCTTCCATAAAACAGAATCCAGTGAAGCCCCAATAACGCTCCGCATCCGCATAGTTGAAGGAATTTCCGCCATCCGATACGAGGTAGCCCTGTGAATACCAACAAAATACAAGTGGTAAAAAGCATTCGATACCACACGATATCAACCTCGTTAAGCGTTATCAGCCTCCCGAACAAGCCTGTAAAGCCTGCCAAGAGCACACTAAGGTGCAACTGAATAAATCCTTTCTTCGTTTCGTCCATTCGGCTGCAAAGTTACAAAAATATTGCCTGATTATATATTATCTCAAGAATAATTTGTACCTTTGCCCACAGAATATGGAGGTGAAAGACAGATACAGACGGTTCGGAGAGTGGAAGCAGCAGCCTCACCAGGTGGCTCCGCTTTCAGAGGAAGAGCATGAGTGCGCCACCTGCGGCACCCGCTTCGAGGGCAACTACTGTCCGCGGTGTGGGCAGTCGGCTAAGATCGGCCGCTATTCGTTTAAGAAAGCCCTTTTGCTGTTCCTTGACGTCTGGGGCGTGGGCAACCGGGGCATGTTCCGCAGCATTCGCGACCTGATATTGCGCCCAGGCTACATGATTCGCGACTATCTGCGCGGCATGCAGATGGCTTACTTTCCGCCCTTCAAGATGTTCTTCCTGCTTATTGCCCTGTCGCTAGTGGTAGATTCTGGTCTGAATATCCAAGGCATCAACCGCAGTAAACTGAATGAGGCTGAGGAGCACGAAATCGTGGCAGGCTGGTTTAACTCAGAAGAGGAGCAGATTGAGAAGCAGGCGAAAGAAGCGTCAACTCAGAATACAGATAAAACAGACAGAAATGAGGGCCAAAAAACGGCTGATTTTGTGGGCGATAAATTAGAGAAGATCTTCAAACAGCACACTTCAGCATTTATCCTCGGTTCTCTGTTGCTCTTCTCCTTGCCACTCTATCTGATGTTTCGTCATAGTCCAGCTATACCCGACCTGCGTCTTTCAGAGTGCTTCGTGGCGATGGTATATATCACCAACATGTATATCATCTATGAGATCGTTCCCTCGTTTCTGTGTTTCAGTGTGAAGGCCGAAATGATCTACGGCATGCTTGCCATGTTGTTGGTTCTCATCCCAATCAAGCAACTCTCGGGCTACAGCTACCCGAGCACCATCTGGCGCATCATGGTGGCCTTTATTCCCTTCATCATCCTCTTCTATTTGGTATTTATTGCCATAGGAGTAGGTTTGGCCATCTACTACCGAATCTAAAGGTCAGACATTTTTTGGACTGTCTTTTGTCACAATTGTCACAAGGGAAAAAAGAAAGGGATGAACAAATCGTTCACCCCTAACCTTTTATTTACGCTGCGGATTTCTGGTGCTTGGCCAGGAATTGCGGGCTCTTGGTGTATTGTTGGGTGGCGGGGTTGAAGGTGCAATAGCCTCGTTGAACCCATTTGCGGAGCTGGTCAGAGCCGTCAGGTTTCATATTCTGGGCACGACGGACGGTATTGAGATCCTCGAGGGTGAAGCTGTCTAATAATGTTATATACGTCAAATGGTGCACGGTGTGATAATTTTAGGATAACTGGAGCGGTTCTCCTGATCACTTTTCCGCTGAAATATGATCATCAGAATTGGCTTTGTGATCTTCTATTTCAGAATATAATTATCAAAAATGCCTACATGCCTACATAAAACCGCTTCAAATGCCTTTAAATAAAGAGGAATTACAAAAACTTTGCATACACAAAGCCTACATTATGCCTACATAGTGCCTACATGCCGCTTACATACATTTAGCCCCCTATCTGACGATATCAAGTTAGGCACTCCGTATATCTTATCTTTAAGGGGAGCTATAAATTCTCGAGAGAATTTGATGCTTGCCTCCCTATCTGGCAATTGTTAGTACGTATCTAAGCAGGAAATTCTCTCGAGAATTTCTTTACTATCTTTAACTCCAAAACCTGCAAAGTCGTATCTTTTATCGCGTTACCTCCCTATGTAAATGTTAAATAACGGGTGTTTTGGCACATTTTTGGCCAAATCTGTGTAGGTATAATGTAGGCTTTATGTAGGTTTTATGTAGGCATGTAGGCACTCTTTGAATATCTTCAGGCTTGGAAATATTTCTGAAGATATAGTTGGGCAGTTTTGTTTTTTATTTGTACCTTTGTGCCGAAAAGCGTTATTGGTATGAGAATTAAGGTGTATTTTTTAGTTGTGATGAGCCTTTGGTGTGTGACTGTATTTGCACAATTGGAGCATCATCTATATGTGGATAAAGGAGAAGGTGTATTCGCTACGGTGAACGAGGCTCTCCGTCAGGCAGAGACTTATGCTGAAGACAACGTATGGACTGTCATCCACATCGCTCCTGGTGTGTATTGGATAGACGATCCTGATGACAGCTCTATCCGCAGGCCGGAGCCTGGCGAGAACACCCCTTATGGTATGAAGGTACGCTTAAGCAAGACGCGCCTTGTTGGAGAGGGCGACAGTCCTGAGGATGTGGTGCTGGCTTGTAACCGAGGTCAGACGCAAGGGGCAGACGGTAATTTCACCATGCTGCATATCACTGGCGATGACATCCAAGTAGAGAACCTGACATTTGGCAACTATTGTAATGTAGATTTTAACTATAAGCTCGACCCTCGCCAGAGCCGTCAGCGTCGAGCCGATGCCATTGTGCAGGCGCAGTTGGTCATCTGTAATGGCGATCGCTATGAGGCCCGTAGTTGTCATTTTATCTCTCGCCTGAACCTTTGTCCGTTTGCGGGGGCTCGCCATGCGTTGTTCGAGGATTGCTATTTCGAGTGTACTGATGATGCTTTGTGTGGTACAGGCACCTATCGCCGTTGTCGCTTCACGTTCTTTAGCAGCAAGCCATTTTATTCCACCTCACCTCAGGGCGCTGTGTTCGAAGACTGCGACATCTACTCGAAGGTGCAGGGCGTGCAGTATCTCACGAAAGTGTCAGCCCCGGTGACTATGCGTAACTGCCGCTGGACGAGCGACGACCCCAATCTGACGATAGAATGGACCCCAAAGCCCAATCCGAAGAAATATTGCCTGATGGATAACTGTACACTGAACGGCAAGCCATTAGATGTGCCGATGCCGCCTGATGTGCCTATGCCAGTAACCACGCCTCTGTTACCTATGATGAACCAGCCAGCTCTGATTTCAGGTGGTTGGACTCTGGATGCGTATAAGCCTGAGGATACTGCTGCCTATGATTGGAGTATTGACACCTCTCGTCCTGCCTGGTGTTTTGGCGAGGGCATGGATGGTGCAGAGGGTTGCTATGGCATGATTCAGAATGTGAAAGGTGCGAGGATGATGTATACGGGAAAGGGCGATGAAATCTATGAAAATCAGACGCTGACGGTTGAACTATCGCCTTGTAAGTCGGCAGGTCAGGGCTTTGGCAGTGCTACAGGACAGTATCTGGACCTCTGCATAAAATTCGACACACAGACCCTTACAGGCTATGGTCTGCGTATTGCCCGTACGCCAACTTACGACAAAGCGGTGGAGATAGTGCTGGTGGCATACAAGGATGGCAATGTCAGTGCTATATGTGCTCCACAGAAGTGTGTGCTTTTTAAGAAGGGTTGTCGCGTAACGCTCTCTGCAAAGGGCAGTGTACTCACTGCTCAAGTAGAACGGGGAGGTCAGCAACAACATCTATCGGCAACCATTGAACACCCCAACAACTTTGGTGGCATCCATCTTCAGCACACGGGTTCGACAGGCGCTTCGGCTACCGTCATACAGTCCATCAACTGCTTATACGAATAAAGTAACTATGCGCAATGGCCCTTTTTCGAGAGTCTGACAGAGTCGGCCTTTTGGCGGATATCCCTATCGATGATGCTCCGAACACGGCGAATATCCTCAATCTTTACTCCCTGTTTTATAAGCTCTGTCACAATCTCGCTTTGCTTTATGCCATTTTGCAATTGAGACTTGATATAATCCATCAGGCTATCGGAAGAAACAGGAATGGCTCTCGCACCCCAGCCAGGTAAGTCGAATCCATGGTCATTTCCGTCTCTGATGATGATACTCAACTTAACAAGCGGGTCTTTACCTTCATTAGGCGTGATGATAAGCTGATATGTCGTCTTCTTCGTGCCGTCTTTGAAAATCAGGTGATAGTGATTACCGTGATTACTGATGGTTTCCTGTATTGCATCCTCAGCATCCTTTTTAAATGCCTCTTTCAGGCGATTGGCATAGTTGTTTTCCTTCGAGTAAAACTGGAGGTTCTTAACCTCAGAAACAATTTTCTTTGTCTTTGGATCGCGTCTTACTACTTTACTCACATCGACACCCTTCTGTTCCAGTTCGTCAACAATTTTGTCAATGTGACTTTGTGCTGTGGCACTACTGCAATAAAAAAAAGCAGCCATAATAGTCAAAATCAAATTCTTTGTTTTCATATCGTTGGTATTTCTGTATTATTATTCTGTTGATTCATCATATCTGTCACTGTCTGCTCTGTGGCTTTAAGCTCTGGCAGTATCTTGCTGATTTCTGTTATTTTCACCCCGTTGCGGATAATGTAACTGCCCTCGTAGAGTGCATATTCCTGCTGTTGCTGCTGATAGCGATAGATGCAGATGCCTATACCTACAAGCAAGAGTACAGAGGCAGCCAAAGCAATTATCCTCCATATTGGTCTTATGCGCTCTTTGCTCTTTATCTCAGGCATGCCATCTGAATACCATTGAAACATCTCGCGATATTTTGCGAATTCTTGTGCGATGTCATCGCCTGCAAAATAGTTGTAGAGCATCTGCTCCTCAGCATTTGTAGTCTTGCCGTCGAGAAACTGTTCTATCAGTTGTCGTATTCTTATCTCCTCCATATCGGTTATTTGATAAACATTTGCATTATTCTTCTTCTGGCTCTTGAGAGATTCTGTCTGACAGCCTCTTCGCTACATCCTATTATATGGGCTATCTCAGATGTTTCGAGGCCATCGAGGTGCTTCATCCTTAATACGGTCTGCTGAGCATCAGGCAGAGTCGACATCATTTTTAGCAGTCTGTCTTCTTCCTCACGGCTGATTATTGCCGTCTCTGGAGTCCCGCTTTCTTGGATTTCTATTTCTTGCTTGTCTGATAAAGGAATAATTCTTGTCCTTTTTCTCGTCAGTGCAATCCGTTTTGTCATCACAATGGCCAGTGCTTCTACACTCCGATACTTATCCAACTCTTGCCGCATGGCCCATAACTTCAGCACAACCTCCTGAGTCACATCTTCCACTTCATCACTGCCGAGCAGATGACGTAGCTCCTCACTGTGCAGTCGCGGACGAATCCTGCGTATCAAAGTTTCGAACTCCTTTTGTTCCATATTCAATTAATAGACGCAAAAGAAGGCCTTAACGTGACACGCTTTAACAATAATTGGTAAATAATATGACGGTGGCATTTTTCAGAATTGTCAGAATCGGCTGATTTTTTTTGAAAATACTGTAGTTTTTTGTAATTTTGCTGCGTCTAATGGGCAAAGATTCAAAAAACAGAAGAAACAATGACAGCATTAGAGCAACAGTTTTCGAAAACGGTAGCAGAACACAAGAGCACCATCTACACCGTGTGTTACATGTTCTCGCAGGATGCCGACGAGGTGAACGACCTGTTCCAGGAGGTACTAGTCAATCTTTGGAAGGGTTTCGGAAGCTTCGAGCATCGCAGTGACATCAAAACGTGGATATATCGTGTGGCGCTCAACACCTGTATCTCCATAGAGAGAAAAAAGAAGCGTCGCTCGTCAGAACTGCGACTGACCATCGACATCAACCTCTTTGAAGACCGCGATGAGGATACCAAGCAGGTGGATATGCTCCACAAGCGAATCTCAAAGCTCCAGCCGTTCGACAGAGCAATCGTATTGCTTTGGCTCGAGAACCTCTCTTATGAGGAAATCGGACAGATAGTAGGTATCTCGACTAAGAATGTCAGCGTCCGTCTGTTTAGAATCCGTGAACAGTTAAAACAAATGTCAAACGATTAAAACCAAGACCCATTATGAACAACGATTTTCAAAACAATATGAACGAGACTCAGTTTGAGGATATGCGCAATCAGCTTGGCACTCTGAAGAAGAAGCTGGATGAGCAGGAAATAGTGAACGACCGTTTGATTCGTCGCTCGATGAAGCAAGAAGCCAACAAGATCTCACGCCGCTACAATATTATCATGGCTGTTTGCATACTGATGATTCCATATACTTATGTAGTATTTACAATGAAACTTGGACTCTCGCTTGCCTTTTGGATTGGTACAAGTATCTTCATGCTTATATGTGGAGGAGCAACATATTACAATAGTCTGAACGTGACAAACGCTAATATGATGAGTAAAAACCTGATAGAAGTAGGCCAGAAAATGGCTCGTGCAAAGAAGTTTGATGCTAACTGGCTATTCTTCGGCATACCAGCAGTTATCGTATGGTTGGCATGGCTGGTATGGGAACTCTATCAGCTTGATGCCGACACCGCACGTTACAGTCTTTATGGAGTTGTATGCGGAGCCATACTCGGGTCTATAGTCGGAATCAAGATACATACCAGAACCCTGAAACAGTATCAGGATATCATCGACCAGATAGAGGATCTCACGAAGGAATAAACAAATTTGCACGAATAATTTGCAGGATTCATGTTTATATTGTAACTTTGCAGGCAAGAAATAATTTGCATATGAGAAAGAATCACCTTTGGATATTGACAGCTATACTGTATTGCAGTCTTGTATTTGTATCTTGCTCTAAGGATGATACCCCTGTTAATCCCGAGCCAGGAGCTGACTTCAGAGCAATGTTGAAGACTTTAAACTGGGGGCAGGACACCTGCTTCGTCTATGGCCACAAGACTCCCGATGTGGATGCTGTAACCTCAGCGCTATCATATGCTAAATTAATGAATATCCTTGGCTATAATTGCAAGGCGAAGGTTTCGAGTCCCATGAATCGTGAGACACAGTACATTGCCAAGCATTTCGGCTTTAAACTGCCAGAGTTAAAGAGCTCTGTATTACCCCAGACACGACTCATACTGACTGATCACACTGATTATGCTCAATGCGTGGATGGTGCACGCGAAGCCATTATCCTCCAGAAGATAGACCATCATGTAGAGGGTGATATTGCCGATGCCACTATTCCTTACGTGCGTCGTGAAATGATAGGCTCAACAAACACCATCATCTATGAATGCTTTAAGGAATTAGGCATAAGCATCGACAACGAGACCGCCCGTATTATGCTTTCCGGCATTGTCAGCGACACACGTAACCTCTCGAAGACTATCACCAGTCGTATCGACACAATTGCCTGGCAGGCTCTCACCACTCAGTTAGGTATCTCAAGCGACTCGATGGCTGTTATTAACCGTAATATGGAAGATGCTGCTTACGATTATTCAGGCATGACTGATGCTGAAATAATGTTGTCTGATTATAAAGACTACGAGATTAACGGCCACTTGATTGGCTTCGGAAGTCTCGCTTGTAAGGAAGCTGAAATGGATGCCTTCATCACCCGAATGCTGGCAGCTATGCCCGAGGTCATGAAACAGAAAGGTCGCCAGATGCTCTTTGCCAAGATCGACAACCTTGTGCCTAACACAGGAAGCGATAAGGCAAAGAAGCCATATATAGAAGGCGGGACCTATTTCATCTATTACGGTGAGGGCACCAAGAATGTGGCAGAGGCTGTGTTTGGAGCATCGCTACGCGAAGGCGTATGCTTTACCACAGAGAACATGTCGCGCAAACAGATAGTGCCTCGAATCACCAAAGTGCTTTAGAACTAAAATAATGATTAGCTGAATGGATATAGCAATTTATACACTTACATCAGAGTTGCACGATGAAAAGGCAGTCGGAGTGGTGACACAGGAATTTCTGAGTAGCCTGGGTATTGATTATGTCTTTAAGGGCAATGATTATGCCGATTACGGCAGTCATACCTTGTCGGTGATATATGTCAGGACTGGTGGCACAGAGGGAATCTTTAAGCGGTTATTGCCCCAACTGAAGCAACAGCAGCCGCAATCACCCTTCTACCTGCTCACGTCAGGCAAGAGTAATTCTCTGGCTGCTTCGATGGAGATACTCTCATATCTTCAACAGAACAGCATGCAGGGCGAAATCATTCACGGAAGTTCAGACTATATTGCCTTTAGGTTAAAGACTCTGGCAAAGGTCAGCGAGGCTAGGAAAAAGCTTTGTGGGGCACGATTTGGTATCATCGGCCAACCATCCGACTGGCTGATATCCAGTGTAGCCGACGCAGAAGCGGTGAAAGCGAAGTTGGGTATCGATTTGGTAGAGTTACCCATAGGCGAACTTCTGAAAGGTGTAGAGAGGCTTTCTGACGGTGACATGCCTGACCGTATCTACGAGGCTCTTAAAGAGATAGTAAGGAATCACGATCTGCAGGGCTTTACGCTGAGATGTTTCGATTTGCTTACAGCTGTTCACAACACAGGCTGTCTGGCTTTGGCGCGACTGAATGCTGAGGGCATAGTAGCTGGTTGTGAAGGTGATGTGCCGGCAATGTTGTCTATGGCTATTACAAATGCGCTGCTAGGAGTATCTGGATTCCAGGCTAATCCTTCGCAGATAAACCCGGAAACAGGCGAGATGTTGTTTGCTCACTGCACTATTCCTCTGAATATGGTTGAGCGTTTCGAGTTGGATACTCACTTCGAGTCGGGTATCGGAGTAGGCATAAGGGGGTATATGAAGGAAGGTCCTGTAACAATCTTCAAGGTATCAGGCAACCTGAATCGCTGCTTTATTGCCGAGGGCAGGCTTGTAAGAAACCAGGCAAAGCCTGACCTTTGTCGAACTCAGCAGGTGATACAGCTAACAGACAGCCAACAAACAAATTATTTCCTTACTCAGCCTATTGGTAATCATCACATCATCACCCCAGGCAGCAACCGTAAGTTATTTGAAGATTTTATAAGTAGATGGAGAAGATAACAGAACAGCCATCGCATTTCGACAATCTTGAACAGATGTCGGTCTCAGAACTGCTTCAGCACATCAACGAAGAAGATTTGCTGGTGGCTGAGGCTGTGCGTAAGGCTATCCATCAGATAGAGGCGCTGGTAGAGGCTATAGAGCCGAGGATGAAGAGGGGAGGGCGGCTGTTTTATATCGGAGCAGGTACCAGCGGTCGGCTTGGTGTGCTCGATGCCAGTGAACTGCCTCCAACCTTTGGTGTATCTGGCGACTGGGTCATAGGCATCATCGCTGGTGGTGATGAGGCTCTGCGACGTGCTGTTGAGAATGCTGAGGATATCCCAGAGCAAGGCTGGGAGGATCTGTTGGCTCATCATCCCATAAAAGATGATTCTGTGATTGGTATCGCCGCCTCAGGCACTACTCCTTATGTGATAGGTGCTGTCACTAAAGCTAAGGAAAACGGTCTTCTTACAGGTTGTATCACCAGTAATCCCGATAGTCCTTTAGCTGCTGCGTCTGACTTTCCCGTCGAAACGATTGTGGGCCCAGAGTTCGTAACGGGCTCCAGTCGCATGAAGAGCGGAACGGCTCAGAAGATGGTGCTCAATATGATATCCACCTCGCTGATGATACGTCTTGGACGGGTTCAGGGTAACCGCATGGTAAAGATGCAGCTTACTAACGCCAAGCTTGTAGACAGAGGCACTCGTATGCTTCAGGAGATGCTTGGCCTTAGCTATGATGAGGCTCAGGAGCGATTATTGGAAGCCGGTAGTGTGGATGGAGCACTCTCTGAGGAGTGATTCTGATATATCTTCCATCCGAGTGCTGCTACGATGATGCTCATCAGTGGACTAATCAGGTTGAAGAAACAATAGGGAAGGTAAGTAATTGTTGGCACTCCAAGTACCGTTGATTGCGTCATTCCACAGGTATTCCAAGGGATAAGCACAGATGTAACAGTAGCTGCATCCTCTGTAGTTCGGCTCAGCAGTCTCGTCTCATAACCCTCCTTGCGATACACCTCTTTATACATATCGGCATTGAGCACGATGGAGATATACTGGTCACCAGTGGTGATATTCAGGAAGATTCCTGTGCCTACAGTCGATGAAACCAGACTTATGCGATTGCGGATAAACCGTATGATGACACCCGTGATGCTCTCAATCATTCGGCTTGCCACCATCGAAGCTCCGAAACACATAGCACAGAGTATCAGCCAGATAGTATTCAGCATACCTGCCATTCCGCTGGTAGATACCAGTTCGTTGAGTGAGGCATTGCCAGTATCTATTGCCGTTGAGCCGTAATAGGCTATTGCGAGACCTCTTGTAAGTGATGCAGCAGATGCGTTCATATCGCCAGCAATCTCACAAAGTATATGCGGCTGGAATATCAGTGCAACGATACCTGCCATTAAGGAGGAAACAAACAACACTATCAGCGAAGGTACCCTACGGGCAATCAGTACACCAGTAAGAATAGGAACCAACAGCGTCCAAAGTGATATGTTAAAGGTTTTAGATAGTCCTTCCGTATATTCGCCCACTTGTATTTCCGTATCAGCGGCATCGCCTAGTCCTGCGATGAAGAAGATAATTAGGGCGATGATGAACGATGGCATTGTGGTGTACATCATATAACGGATATGAGTGAAGAGATCAACACCCGTGGCTGAAGATGCAAGGATGGTTGTATCGCTCAATGGTGACATCTTATCGCCGAAGTAAGCTCCGGAGATGATTGCTCCTGCCGTCCAGGCCTCAGATACTCCAAGGGCGTGTCCGATACCCAGCAGAGCTACTCCTATTGTGGCAATCGTTGTCCACGAGCTGCCTGAGAGCAAGGACACCAAAGCACAGATAATGCACGATGAAATCAGGAAAAACTGAGGTGACATAATCTGTATGCCGTAATAAATCAATGTGGGCACAATACCGCTTATCATCCACGAACCGGACAGCATTCCCACACATAAGAGTATAAGCAGAGTGGCAGCAACCCCACCAATTGTCTTTTTTATCTGTTCTTCGAAAGTTCTCCAGCGTACCTTGTATATTGCCATCGAGAGACATACGCATACCGACATCCCCATAAGCAGGGCTATCTGACTGCCGCCATTCAGCGAGTCGCTGCCAAACAGGGCTATCACTATGCCTAAGAACACAATCAATACCACAACGGGTATGATGGCTATAAGAGGGTGGGGAGATTCTGGCTTTTTGTTCATGTTTTCAAAAGAATAGCTGTATAGATTCTGCCGGAGTTGATGCCCAGGCGACGAGCCGAGAAAAATGTTTCGTGCTGCTTAAAGGTGCAGATATCTGAGACGTGGATATTATCCTTAGCAATGCCGGCAACGATAAGTTGCTCTTTATTGCACATAGGCAGGTCGATGTGCCATTTCTCGCAATTCGGCTCTTTCGCTGGATATCTCTTACTGATGGTGCTCATGTTGAAGCCGGCCTTTTCGAAAGCATCATATACCTCATCGCCAATTTCGAAACTATCAAGGCTGATGCCTGGACCTATCTGGGCGATAATGTCCGATGGAATCGAACCATAAGCATTGCGCATGCTCTTTACGGCTTTCTCTGCTATACGGCTCACTGTTCCCCTCCAGCCTGCATGAACAGCACAGACGGCATGATTCTTCTTATCATATAAAAGAATAGGGATGCAGTCGGCGGTAGACACTCCGATGCAGACATTATTAAGATTAGTCATGATCGCATCGATGCCTTCGAGCCTTTGTTGGCGCTCATCGGCTGATAGACTGAAGAACTCATCATCTATCTTGGCTATCTCTGTTAGATGCACCTGATGAGGCATCAGCAGTTTGTCGTCATCTATTTTTAAAAATTCGCATAGAGCCTTGCGATTCTGGCATATTGCCTCATCGCTGTCACCACAATATCTGTTGATGTTCCACTCCCCATAGCTTCCCTCGCTATAGCCACCAAGCCTCGTGCTGCTGAACGCTATAACATCGCCGTCAAAGTCGTAGAAATGCAGGTCTGGTCTCTTCATCTTCTGCCGTTTTGACTGCAAAATTAGCAAATTCTTTTTAAAATCCACATAAATGCGTCTGATTATCAGAAAAAACTTTTAATTTTGCAGCCAAGTTGTATTATTTTATGGAGAAGATTCAGATATTTGTAGAACGGCTTATCGAGGCTTGTGGCATTACTGGTGATACAGTAAGCATTGTTACTCACATTGTACTTGTGATTATCGCCTTCCTTCTGGCAGCTATCGCTGGATGGATTTGCAAAAGGTTGTTTGTGCCTGCGATTTTGAAACTGACATCGAAGACAGATGCAACATGGGATGATGTGATATTCAACGAGAAAGTGTTGCTTACGGCTTGCAGCATAGTGCCCGCAATCGTTATATGGCAGCTTCTTCCTTGGACATTCTTCGAATTTCCGTCAGTAAGAGAGATACTTGCGAGACTTACTGCTATCTACATCACTGTGATGTCAGTACGAACAGCTTTTGTCTTCATCGATTCGCTGAAACTGTTAGAGAAAGGTCAGCGAACGGCAAAGCAACAGTATCTTTATTCCATTTGCGGAGTGCTGAAGATAATAATGATATTTGTGGCAATCATCGTAGTTATTGCAATCATCATCAATAAAGATCCATCGACACTCTTTGCCGGACTTGGTGCAGCTTCAGCCATCCTGATGCTGGCTTTTCAGGACACTATCAAGGGACTTGTGGCTGGTATCCGCCTGACAAATAATGATATGGTGCATATCGGCGACTGGATAACTCTTAATTCTGCTGGGGTTAACGGCAGGGTGGAGGAGATAACACTCACTACCGTTAAGGTGCGCAATTTTGATAATACCATCGTGACCGTAACCCCTCAGACGCTCGTTGACGGCTCGTTCCAGAATTGGCTCGGAATGGAGCAGAACGAGGGCCGTAAGCAGTCGCGAAAGATGTATTTCGACTTCCGAAGTATCCGTCTCGATGACGATGGAATTGCGAATATCACCAAGTTCCGCAAGCATATTGAGCAGTGGCTGAAGGATAACCCCAAGGTGATAGGCGATAAGAACCCGTTGGTCCGTCAGGCTGAGGCTTCACAGGGCGGATGCTGTCTGGAGTTCACCTTCTGGCTGTATGCTCAGGCTTGGGCAGACTTCGAACACGACACTGCCGA
>FLNV01000745.1_pt1 | contig 38300 bp, 29 predicted proteins | sample 1140351 | NCBI WGS metagenome assembly FLNV01 (sample SAMEA3878207, study PRJEB12797) | bioreactor metagenome | biome: Moose rumen | place: Sweden | collected 2011-10
TCAGGCCGAAAGCCGAAGCGGAACCCCGTCTGCAAATTAACCGACAACATGGGCGGCGATGAAAGCCAGTCTATAGCTTAGAGCTCGAAGAGGAAAGTACCACTTATAGTAACACGGAATTGGATACAAGGCCGTGTATAGCTTGACATGTACCCATAGAAAGGGATTACGCGAAGTTTGTTACCTCGTCGGGGCAATTTGTTCTCTATTTATAGAGGAAAGATAGGAAGAATTCTCGAAATTCCCAAATTTTTCCACCACTTTCCGACATCTGCGGCAGAAAAATTGCCAATTTCCAACTTCTTGTAGCAAATTTCTGCCAAATCCTGCGCCAAAGTCAACAGGAATTTGTAATTTTGCAGGCAAGTATTGCTGAAAGTGTCGTAAACGGCACAGGCCTCGCCCGCGAGGTACAGAGGTCCCTGAGCGCAGGGTGGCGGTATGATTTTTGAGGGTTAAACAATAGCATCAGCTATTTGTTCAGAGACTCGTGGAACGTAGGAAATTTCATGAAAGTGTTGCTCTTGAACAAGTCAGCCGATGCCCGTGCAATAGCGCGGGCATGACTTGTATCTTAGCAACACAGGTAATTCCTACGACCTCACGAGACAAGAGAAGAGTCATGACTCGCGCTTCTTTTGTGTCCTGAGGTCTCTTGGTGTTACCTGTAAGCAAGCCTGAAGATATAGTCTTGGTGCTGACTAAAACTATACATGGAATAGCTATGCTTATAGACAACAAAGTGGACCGTTACTCTGGTGACGGCTTCGACATCAAGACGGTGTGGGATTTCATCAACGAGTTTTCTGGCAAGAAGTCCCAGCAGACTGGTAACCTGGACATCGTGACGGGTTACTTCACCATTCGTGCTCTCAGCAAACTCTATCACGACATACCTGAAGAGGACAACTTCAGAATCGTCTCTTCTGAACTGGTGAAGCCAGAGGAAGACGAGAGCCAGATTATCGACCTGCTTCGCGGCGATGGCGGCATCAGCACTACCCTGCATGTTGACCAATACGCAGAGGATGCCAAAGCCTTTCTGCGCAGAAACACTGTTCAGGTGCGTGCCATCGTGAAAGCTTTCTGCCACGCCAAGGCTTATATGTTTCGCAACAGCAATCCGCGCAACGACAGCTACTATCTGACAGGTAGCAGCAACCTGACCGAAGCTGGCCTTGGCCTGAAAAAAACACCTAACATTGAGCTGACGATGGGGGCTCCAGTCAAGTTGAGCGACAAAGAATACAAAGAAGTATGCTCGTGGTTTGAAGATATCTGGAAGGACGCATCCGACCAGATACGCACAGACCCCAAGAACCCCAAGTCGGAGAAAATCAGCGTGAAAGACTATTTCATCAAGAAGATAGATGAATACTTCCGCAAGTACACACCAGAGGAAATCTACTACAAGATACTGTTTGAGCTGTTCAACTCTGACATTGACTTGGATGGCAGCATCGAGCACCAAAAGGATATGTCGCTGCTGCAAACCAGCGTCATCTGGAAGACGCTGTTCAACTATCAGCAGAAGGGAGTCATCTCGCTCATCAAAATGCTGCGCAAGTACAATGGTGCTATTCTGGCCGATGCCGTAGGCTTGGGTAAGACGTTCTCAGCCCTTGCCGTCATCAAATACTTCCAGACGCAGAGCTATCTTACCGTTCTGCTCTGTCCCAAAAAGTTGGAAGAGAACTGGACGCAGTACTTGAAGCGCCACGGTTCGCGCTTCGAGAAAGACGAGTTCGACTATGTGGTTCGCTTCCATACCGACCTGCAGAACGACCGTCTGCAGACGGCCTACCAAGATGCCCGCCGCGACTATCTGCAATCACGCAAAAAGATTCTCTTCGTGATTGACGAGAGCCACAATCTGCGCAATGAGAAGTCTGGCCGCTATCAGGAACTGCTGACCACGCTGATACAGAACCAGCCCAACGTAGAAGGACGCGACGTGAAAGTCTTGATGCTCTCTGCAACCCCCATCAATACCGGACTGAACGATGTAAAAGGGCAGTTCAACCTGATAGGCCGTGGCGAGGATGCCGCCTTCAACGGTCCTGAATTTGGCATCGACTCGCTGAAAAACCTCTTTGCCGACAGCCAGCGCAAATACACCCAGTGGTGTGAACGTCCAGACCGAACCATCGGCTCGTTCATCTCGATGTTGCCGCCAAAGTTCTTTAACCTGACGGACAAACTCATCGTGGCACGTACACGCAAACTGATTGAGCATACGCTGGGCGAAAATCTCGGGTTCCCCCAGAAGACAGCCCCCATCAACGTCTATCAGGGCGTTGACCATTTTGGGAAACTACGTTCTACAGAAGAAATCTACAGTGCCTTCGAAGACCTGAGCTTGACGGCCTATCAGCCCAGCCTTTTCCTGCACGAGAGCCGGAAAGAAGCCAAGAAAGAAGCCTCGCAAGACTGGGACGACAATGTGAACCGAGAAATGTTTCTCGTCAAGATGATGGGCATCCTGTTTATGAAGCGACTGGAGAGTTCGTGGTACTCATGCCTGCTGACCGTCAAGAAGGTGCTCGATGTGCATGAGCGCACACTCCAGTTGGTTATCGACTTCAAGGAAAAGCGCAGTAACGGTACCCTGCCAACGGGCGAAGAAGCAGGCGATGACGATGACGAAATGGAAGAGCAGTTTGCTCTGCGCAAGGGCACCATCCGCCTCTCAGATATGAAGAACCTGGGCGGCTTTGAGCGCGGCCTGCGCATGGACATCAACAAACTGCGGGCCATCTATGAGAGTCTGACAGCCTTCGAAGAGGACTACCGCAAGGTTTTTGAACAAGATCTGAAACTGGAAGAGCTGATCAAGATACTGGAAGAGAAACGCCAGTCTAAGAACAAGAAGGTGGTCATCTTCACGGCCTACGCCGACACCGCTAAGTTTATCTTCGAAGAACTACAGAAGCGTGGCTTTACAAAGATGGCTTCTGCCTCTGGACAGGAGATTCTGACTACGGGCCGTCAGAGCACGAAGCAGTTTACTCCCATCCTACAGTCGTTTGCACCCTACAGCAAGCTCTACAAGGAGCTGGACTGGACGAACCTCTACGAGGATGCCAAACTCAGCTATGGCGACTACTATAATGACGAGAAACAACGATGGGAAGTGCCTTATAAAAAATGGTTGGAACTGATACCCAAATATCGTCCTGAAGTGGCGGCTCAGTTGAACGACGAGCTGGACATTCTGATAGCCACCGACTGTCTGTCGGAAGGTCAGAACCTGCAGGATGCCGACATGCAGGTGAACTACGACATCCATTGGAACCCCGTCCGTCTGATACAGCGCTTTGGCCGTATCGACCGTATTGGCTCGCCCAACGAAGTGGTGCGCTGCGTCAACTTCTGGCCGGCCCGCTCGTTCGAGGAATACCTGCACCTGGAAGAGCGTATCATGAACCGCATGACCATCATGAACCTTGCCGGCTCAGAGACTCAGGAACTGAACGAGGGCTACAAGCAGATGGTGGCCGACAACACCCTGCTCGACAAGAATGCCAAGCGCCTATTGACCGAACTGGAGCGCAACAGCATCAGCGACATTGAGTCGCAGCAGTCGCTGTCGCTGAAGGACTTCTCGTTTGAAGTCTATCGGCAGGACTTGATAGACTATTTTGAGAAGAACAAGGAACTGTTTCGCCGTATGCCCAACGGCATTTTCTCTGGCTTCCGTGCTCAGGACAATCTCTTTGAGCACATTCCTGAGAGCCTTGTGGCCGTTGTGGGCTGTCCCCATCGCGAGGAGGGCAGCAAGAAACCCTATACGGAAATCTACCTGATGTGCCAGCCCGTGGACACCCATCTGCCAGCCACCTATCAGGAACTGAACCGTGCCGAGGTGCTGGAGTTCCTGCGACAGAACAAGCGGCAGGAGCGGTTTGTGCCCGACTGGATAGAAGCCAGCGACAGCGAACGGCTGACCCGTCTGACCGACATCCTGCAGACGTGGATGAAGATGAAGGCGCCACAGCAGGCTATCGTGGAGCGGAAGAACCGTTTCCACGCCGTTGGCAACGCCTCAAAGAAATCGGCAAAGGAAGAGAGTCTCGACAAGAAGTTCCAGATGGAGAACTTCGACCTGATAGTTTGGGAGTATGTGAGTAAATAAGAGGAAGGACTATGGAACAGACATTAAGACAATTCATCACGGGCAACCTGTTTGAGGCCAGTGACCTGCTGCTTAGCAAACTGAACATCAAGCATACTCAGGAGGAGCCGACACCCATGCAGTATGCAGACTTCTACGAGAGCGAGATACCACAGTATGTAGGTCGAGCCTTGCAACTGGTGAGCGAATGTTACTATATAGGCGAGGTGTGCGACGACGCTATAAATGATGTGGAGTCGGACACTCGTCTGGCAGAAGACCTGGAGAAACTGCGTGCCGATGCCCACTACAAGAGCATGATGCTCTTCGCCCTCGACCTGAAACCCGATGCCCACATCACGCGAACAGACATGGCCACACTCACTCGCGCCTTCAACCGTCTGGTCTATAACTTTCCTGTCACTGTCATCTTCCGCCAGAGCCATTATCTCAGCATCGGCACCTGCGAGCGCACAGAGTTCAAGCAGGAATGGAAGCAGGGGCAGGGCGAGAAACTCGGCAAGGTAAGCCTGCTGAGGAATGTGGATTGCAGAAGTCCGCACAGAGGACACCTCATGATACTAGAGTCTATCAGCGATAAGACCTATCCCACCTTCGACGACCTCTATGCCAACTGGCAGCAAGTGTTCTCCAGCGAGTTGCTCACCAAGAAATTCTATGGCGAACTGAGCGACTGGTATGCCTGGGCGGTTCAGGTGGCCCGCTTCCCCAATGACCTCTCTACCACAGCCGATGACGAGAAGTTCAACCATGAAAGTTGCATCCGCCTGATAACGCGCCTTATCTTCGTATGGTTCCTCAAGCAGAAGCGTCTCGTCCCTGAAGAGTTCTTCGATGAAGCATATATCAGGGAACACTTTATCGAGGAATTCAATCCGCACGACCGTGAGAATCTGTTGTATAATCCAGAGAAGAGCCGCTACTACCGCCTGATACTGCAGAACCTGTTCTTTGCCATGCTCAACCGGCCTATCGTCCCAGAGGGTAAGGACACGCCTAACAACCGGCGTTTCCGTGTGAAAGGCAATTACAGAGGCATGAATCCTGACTATGCCGTCAACAACCTGTTGCGCTATGAAGGTGACTTTAAGCAAGGCGGAGCGGCAGAGTTCCTGCAGATGGCCAACAGTAGCGTACCATTCCTGAATGGTGGACTCTTCGACTGTCTGGACGACAAGCCCAAGAATCTTTACTACGACGGATTCTCTGAGCGTAAGGAATCGCTCGAACAACTTTATCTGCCCGACTGGCTGTTCTTTGGCGATGAAGTCGGACGCAGCATCGACCTTTCAGAATGGTATGGCGATGCCAAGAAAAAGAAGGTCTCAGCCCGCGGAATCATAGATATATTAAAGAGGTATAACTTCACCATCGAAGAGAACACGCCGCTCGACCAAGAGGTGTCGCTCGACCCAGAACTGTTGGGTAAAGCCTTCGAGAACCTGTTGGCATCCTACAATCCTGAGACCAAGACCTCTGCACGCAAACAGACGGGTTCGTTCTACACGCCTCGAGAGATTGTGCAGTATATGGTGGACGAGAGTCTGGTGGCGCACCTGAAACGGACTTGCGGCGATGAGCTGGAACCACAATATCGCGCCTTGCTCAGTTATGCCACAGAAGAGACTACGCTCGATGCCAGTCAACGCCGTCAATTGATGCAGGCCATCTACAACTGCCGTGTGCTCGACCCAGCGTGTGGCTCAGGAGCCTTCCCCATGGGCGTGCTCCAGCAGATGGTGCATGTCTTGCGGCAACTTGACCCTACAAACGAGATGTGGAAGGACTTCATGATAGACCTTGCCATCGAACAGTCGCGCAAGGCTTTCTCCGCCGAAGAGGAAGAGGAGCGCAAGGCACGATTGGCAGACATCGAGGAAGCCTTTGACAAGAGTATCAATGATGCAGACTATGCCCGCAAGCTTTACCTGATAGAGCATTGCATCTTTGGGGTGGATATCCAGCCTATCTCCGTACAGATCTCGAAACTTCGCTTCTTCATCTCCTTGGTGGTTGACCAAAAGCCCACGACTGATGCTGTCCATAACTTCGGCATCCGTCCGCTGCCCAACCTCGAATCGAAGTTCGTGGCTGCCAATACGCTCATTCCTGTAAAGTATGATGGGACATTGGTGGAATCTGCCCATGAAGTTCGCAGGAATAAGGACAAGTTGAAAGAGTTGAACCATAAAATATTTCTGGCCAAACGAAATGTAGATAAGCAAAGACTAAAGAACGAAATCAAAGAAACACGAAAAGCCCTTGCTCAAGCAATTGAGGATACGGGCTTTGTTGGGCATAGCGAAGCAGAACTTCTCGCGGGCTGGGATATGTTTGAACAAAACAACTATTCTTCATACTTTGATGCAGATTGGATGTTTGGGGTAAATGGAGGCTTTGACATTGTAATAGGCAATCCACCTTATGTGCAAATAAAATGGTTAAAAGAGAAAGACAATTACAAAAGACAAGGTTATAAAACGTTTGAAAGCACTGGAGATATTTATTGCCTCTTTTATGAACAAGGAATTAATCTCCTCAATCAAAAAGGCCTCTTAGTTTACATTACATCAAACAAATGGTTAAAGTCAAATTATGGAACTAAAACAAGGAAATTTATATTAGATAATTCGAGTCCTCAAATATTATTGGATTTAGGTTCTGGGGTATTTGAGGGGGCATCCGTCGATACTAATATCCTATTAACTCAAAAAGAAAAATACAATTCTAAAACGAAAGTTGCCATATTGTCAACTGATATCAATTGCCAACTTTTTAAAGAGGAATTGTTGCCAGCTAATAATATTTGGAGTATTGGAAATGAAGCGAATAAGGGGATTAAGGAAAAGATTGAACGAATTGCAAGTCACTTGCCGGATTTTCATGTTGAATTAGACTATGGTATTCTAACAGGTGCTAACAAAACATTTATTCTTTCTGAAGAAAAAGCGAAATATTTAATTCAGCTTGACAAGAAGAATAAAGAAATAATCAAGCCCATATTACGCGGCAAAGATTTGGAACGCTATTCTGCTCGTTTCAATCATGTATATCTGCTTTGCACTCATAATGGCGTAAAATCACTTAATATACCTCCAGTAAATGTGGAAAGAGATTATCCTTCTTTGTTACCCTATTTTGATAGCTTTGGTGATGAATTCAAAGAAAGGGGGGAACAAGGTGACAATTATTACAATCTTAGAAATTGTGCGTATATTATGAAATATAGACAACCTAAGATTATTTATGCAGATATAGTGCAAGATACAGGAAAATTCTATCTCGATGAAGATGGCTATTATACAAATGATACCGCATTTATGATTAGTGGAGAGAATCTTCATTATCTCCTGGGGATATTAAACTCAAAAGCTTTTACATATTTCTATAAACACTTCTATTGCGGGAGCGTGTTAGGAAATAAAGGATTAAGGTATAAAAGAGATTTTCTCTTAAAGGTACCAATTCCAGTCCCTAATAACATTAATCTAAATAAACTTATCAACTTAGTTGATATAATTCTAAGTACAAAGAAAGAAGCCCCCTCTGCCGACACTTCTTCATTGGAGCAACGAATCGACCTCCTCGTCTACCACCTCTACGGCCTGACCTACGACGAAGTGCTGATCGTTGACCCTGCGACTCCGATAACACGAGAAGAATATGAGAAAGGAAGCAACATTGAGGTGAAATGAAAGAAAGTGGTTTAAATATTTGGAACTTTCAGTTATTCTTCTTATCTTTGCAGCGTCAGAACGTTAGTTTTGGCTATCCGGGCAGAATCCCGCGAGGGGCAGGACTAAATTGACACCGCCTTAGGAGCAAGACATCACGATAACTACTCCACTTTAAAACCATCCTCTAAGAGGGTGGTTTTATCTTTCGTAGAACTTCTTGAATAAAGGCATGTAATCGGAGCGGGTTACCGTAAAGCGCCGAATAGAGAAATGCCGTTTGCCCTTGAATATCAGCACTTCAACTGCTTTTTCGTTTATCTCAAAATATCTTTTTATGTCAAAGGCTAAGGAACGTGTATTATAGTCCAACTGAATATTGAGTAGTACGCGGTTGCACTGCTCTATAGAATCAATCAAACTACTCCCGACAGACGACTTGCCAAAAACCGTTTTCAGATCGTAAGTGCGATATACACCCTTCTTGTAAAGAATAAAGTCTGGTGTGCGGATTTCTCTGGGATTAGGAAGCATGTACACCCTATAGCCGAACTCTACGGCCTTTCTCGCGGCAGTCAGGAGGTTCCGGTAGTCATCGCTATTCTCGCCTCCAACAGTGTAAATGTCCTTATCCGTTTCAAGCGGGTGGAACTCTTTGCGTTGTGCTATGCGTTCTACCTGTCGGGAGAACTCCGCTCCTGACATCCGATGCAATTTGGCCAGTTCTTCGGTGAAATCGTTCATACAGCATGCAAAGGTAAGCAAAAATAGTGAGACCGACAAATTTATGTCTCAATATCTCTTTGTTTTTGCCAAGTCATGATAACAGTTATCCCCGCATGGGCGATGAGTTAGGTGGAAATGAGTAAATCTCAGCCTTTTTGATGAAAATATTCTCCATTATGATGGCAGAATGAAATAAATTGCTTATATTTGCAGCGTAAAACAGTTATAAGACGAAGAATTATGGCACAAGTATCTATGACCGTCCGCATGGACGCTGGCATTAAGGCGCAGTTTGAGGAACTATGCTCGCAGTTTGGCATGAGTGTAAACACGGCGATGAACATCTTTGCCAATGCCGTGGTGAGAAGAAGGAAGATTCCGTTTGAAATTACAGCTAAACCATCAGAAGATAACGTACTGAACGATTTCTATGCGTTTCGGAGGGAAGTGGCAGCCAGCGACAGACCCGAACTGACGATGGAAGAAATCAATGAAGAAATCAGGTTGGCGCGTGAAGAAATGGCAAGAAAGAAAAAGGGGCAATCGACAGAATCTTGATGAACGGTATTCGTGGTGAGAGAGTACCATCTGCGGAGAAATTTCCTGACCCAAAGGACATCGTTTTCTATGAAGTAGCCATGTCGAAAGAGGATGCCTATCTGGTGACGGGCAACAAGAAGCATTTCCCTGACACCCCAATTGTGGTGACACCGGCAGAAATGGTGGAGATTTTGAAAGAACACGGTCGCTTGCTCATCATCTCCACATCAACTGCTATCCGTCAGTCGCGTGCTACAGCCCTCGCTCGCAATCGTTACATCTGCGAATTAGCCGATTATATCATGATGGTAGGCGTGACAGAAGACAGCAGTCTCTACGGACTACAAGAGGAGTTCAGGAATAAGTTGCTGCCTTGATGGACGGCAAGCGCACACCCTTCGACGGCAGACAACTCAGACGGTATATCGCCTCCATGCGAGAGGTGGTGGAGGCATACAAAAGGCATCTTCTTACGGCCAATACGCAAAAAAGAGGCTAAAAATTTGGAAAATAACGAAATTATGCCTATCTTTGTGCACGTCAAGGCCACATACTGCTCTCATAAGCCTAAAATTTAGAGGATTATTAAATTGCGCCTCAAATATACAAACCAATTGTGACTTAGAGCACGTAAAGGGTAGGAAAAGAGCGTATGTGTGCCTTGATTTCTAACTTTTCGGGGCAATTTGTTCACATTTTTATCTTGGCTGGCTTATAATTCGAAAATTTTATCTAAATTTGCGGCAGAATATAAACCATACGACAATGAAAGCAGCAATACTTCAGAATTATGCAAAGCAGGGCACGGAGTGTGTGCTGATGGACATCCCGACTCCCGAGCCAGGGGTGGGCGAGGCGTTGATTCGCGTCTCTGCGGCTGGCGTCAACCCACTCGACAATATGATTATTCGCGGCGAAGTGAAACTGATTGTTCCCTATCGCACACCATTGGTGATGGGCAACGAACTGGTTGGAACAGTGGAAAAACTGGGTCCGGCGGCAAAGGGCTTCAAGGTCGGCGATCGGGTCTATTGCCGTATGCCGTTGTCGAGCATCGGTGCCTTCGCCGAATATGCGGCTGTTGGCTGCGGCGCGTTGGCCAAAGTACCCGACTATCTGACAGACGAGGAGGCCGCCGCCGTGCCGCTGACGGCATTGACGGCCCTGCAAGCCCTCGAACTGCTCCATGTCCGCGAGGGCGACACGCTCTTCATCAGCGGAGGAACGGGCAGCTTCGGTGCCATGGCCATCCCCATCGCCAAGGGCAAAGGTCTGCACGTGATAACGAATGGCAACGGCCGGAACAGCGAGCGGGTGCTGGCACTGGGTGCCGACCGCTTCATCGACTACAAGAAGGAGGACTACGCGCAGTCGCTCAACAATGTGGACGGCGTCATCGACACGCTGGGCGAGCGTGATCTGCCGAAGGAGTTTGGCATACTCAGACAAGGCGGACACCTGGTGTCGCTGCGCGGAATGCCCGACGGCGAGTTTGCACGCCGCATGGGTATGCCGTTTGTGAAACGCTGCCTCTTCAGCCTTGCCGGAGCCAAGATGGGACGCATGGCCGCCCGTCGCGGTCAGCACTACCACTTCATCTTCGTCCACGAAGACGGGCAGGGTCTGCAAGAAGCATCCGACCTGCTTGCCACCCGTCAGGTAAAGGCCTTCGTAGATGTCGTATTCCCTCTGGCCGAGGTCAACCAAGCCCTCCAGAAAGTTGCCGCCGGCGGCTCGAACGGAAAGACGGTGCTGCGTATCGGGTAATTTGAGAAAATGGAGGAAATGAAATTTTTTATCTTAGCGCAAATGCTTTTCCTTACGCGGTTAGTGGGATATGCCCAGCATGTGATGCTGGCAGACAGCATCAGCAAGAATCCTGTCGGCTATGCTACTATCTATGACGCTGACGGGACGGTCGTGGGACGCTCTGACATGGGAGGGCTTGTCCGGCTGCAGAAGGGCTTCGAATATCACTTTTCCCATATCGGTTATGAGCCCAAGAGTCTCGTTTACGATGATGACAGCATCGTTTTCCTGTCGCCATCGTCTTATGAATTGTCGGAAGTCATCGTTACGGCAAATAGAAAGAAATACTATCATTGTAAGGTGTACTTCAGGAGCATAGAACATGTGGATTCGTGCCTAAAGTATTACATGGACGGCATACGGGAATTCTATGTCGATACCAAAAGCAGGAAATGCACCAGCGGCAATGTCGTCACGAACCGCTTCATGTCGAAGAGGCAGGACATCGCACAGAAGAAGCGCAGCATGATGATGGGCGACCGATACATGGCTCTGCCGTTTCTCGACAAGAGCACTTTGTACGAGGAGACCGCGCGTGACAAAAAGAGGAGCGTCGAGGCGGGGATCGTCTATGCCGATTCCATTGCGATAGGCCGTTGCGAGGTGTTTGCCGACAAGGGCGAGATGCTTTTCTCTATCGATGCCTTGTGGCCCAAAGACGCTCTGGTGACAAATCTGTTTGGATACACGCAGGTATTGTCGAAGCACAACAGGACGGAACTGTATCGGTATGATGATTCCGACGCTCCCTCCGTTTTCAATCTGAAATCTTCTAACGGTTATCGGCATCTGACGCTGACCCATAAAAAGGAAAATGTTGTGAGGGACATTGACGTTGAAGATATGTTCTACGTGGTCGAGTATGAATACACAGACACGAAGAAATCGTCTTCGTCAGAATCGCTGCGGGAAGATTACGAAAAGTATTCCGTAATGTTTCCCGTGGTCGAAAGAATCAGGGAACAGCTGGTTCGAGAGGAATAGCCGGTTACTTTCTCCGCCGCGAAAACTATGTTCTGAGACCTCGCTGGAAATTTCGACAAGGACGATGACAACCGAGCATCGCTTAATATTCCGTAAAACCGCCTCTCTCGCTCGAGGCCAATCCGTGGTACTACATCATGGGCGTCGTCTGCCTGTTCTTCTCGATCAGCGGGCTGGTGCAGTATATGAGGTTGGCGTGGAAACAAGATGCGCAGCCTTGCGCTCACAATAGCGCTCACACTGGGCACAGATGTCGTAGCCGAGCATCGCACCGAGGATGAAATCTTCCTCGGGCGATAGCTCGTTCAGCGGACGGGTGACGAACAGACGGATGGCATCAAGGCACTCACGGCGGCCAAAGTAAACGTTGATGTTCTCCTTGCCTGCTGGCTGTACCACGTAGTCAATGGACTGGCGGCACAGGCGCTGGGCGGCAAACGCCTCAAAACGGCGGTTGCAAGTGAAGAGAATCATCCTGCGCACACCTTTCTTATATTCGTAGATGTGGTTCATCAGTACCTTCATTTCAGGTGGTAGCGCCTGCACATCTGTCTGTCTCGTTACCGTTTGCTGCGTCATCATTTTCAATGTTCAATGTTCAACCTCAGAGGTTAGGAGAAATCTCGGCCACCCACGCATCGATGCGGGCATCGGTCTTGTCGTCCTCATTCACATCGTCGAGGGGCAGGCCCACGAACTTATCGTCAACGATAGCCTCAGAGTCATCGAAGGTGTAACCATCGGTGCTGACGGCTCCAACAAAGTGAGCTCCGCTCTCCTTGATGCCGTTATACAGTTCGCCGATGCCGCCCACGAAAGTGTCGCTATACGACTCACAGTCGCCGCAACCGAAGAGGGCAATGGTCTTTCCTGCAAGGTCGGCTCCCTGCAGCACCCGCAGACCGTCGTACCAGTCGTCCTGCAACTCGCCGGCGCCCCACGTAGAAGTGCCGAGAATTAGGTTTTGGTTATTGTCGATGACCTCGGCGGTCAAATCCTGTACGTTAATGGCCTCGCAGCCAAGTTTCTGGGCTATCTTCTCTGCGATAGCCTCACACGTTCCTGTTGAGGAACCGTAAACTACAATTGTTGTGTTCATTTTTATCTTATTCTTTTAATGGCTAAAACTTTTCGAATGCAAAGGTACGTTGATTCCCCGAACCATGCAATACTCAAAAGTTATGCATTTAAAATTGCTGCCCATCAGACAAGACAAGAAAACAGATTAACAAGAAATAGGTATTATTAGAAACGAACTTCCGCCTACAGCATCAGTTGGCTTAAATCTGACTATGATTGAGAGAAAACAGTTGACTTTATACATCTACTTTTTGGACTAACCGGAAAGAAAAGTTGAACTAAATAGAAAAGTCTGTTTGGCGGTATCGTCGTACCTTTGCACCGTCAAATTTTAAAAGCAAAGGAAAAATGAAACAGAATGAAACCGTACAGGGCATCTTGAATGCCATTGAACTTTATGCAGAGGCAGGCCGCAAGGCAAGTCGTGAACTTGGTGAGAAGGCTTTCACGAAGGAGGCAACCATGTCGTGGGTAGAGAAGGGCGTGATAACCACTGTTCCCATCAACGCCCTCTTCGACGTGCTGGAGCAGACAGGAGAGGAAGAGGTGACTTACACCGTCGAGGATGTGACAGTTGCAGGCAACATCGCCTTCGTGCGCATCTCGTCATCGTTCAGCAAACTGACCACCTTCAACGACATGTTCACCCTGGCTGAACAGGATGGTGAATGGAAGATCGTGAGCAAGATCTACAGCGCGAAATAATCTTGAAATTTATTTGGTCTGCAAAAGTTTTTGTACCTTTGCAGCAGACTTTTCAAAGCTACAAAAGCAAACATAAGGAATAACAAAAAACGTATGAAGACAATCAAGATGATGCTGGCCTTCGTGGCAGCAGTATTGGCAGTCGTTTCGTGCGGCTCAAAGAAAGAGGCACCACAGCAGAAGGTGCTGGTAATCTACTACTCTCAGACGGCAACCACTAAGGCCGTTGCGCAAGAACTGGCCACAAAACTCGGAGCAGACATGGAGGAAATCGTCCCCATCATGCCATACGACGGCGATTTCCAAGCCACCATTGCCCGCTGGCAGCAGTAGCGGGAACAGGATATGACTTAAGTCTGTGACACGGGTCACAGGACAGCGAGAAAGGCATTAGAATATGCGAATTGTGAACAAACTACAGACAATCTTTCTTGTGCTGACTTTTGCAACGACAGCCAATGCACAGAACCTGAAGGCTGGCCATGCGCTCGGCTCTGTCGCCTTGCCCGGCAAAGAACTGCCTGCCATACCCACAATGCCCGAGGTGGACTGTGTGAAGCCCATAGGCAGCGTGCCACTGGGCGACGTCAACACCTTTCGCGAGATACGACTCGACATTCCCATCACGCCTGGACCATTCCAGCCGTCGTGGGAGTCTATAGAGCAGAACTACCCCGGCACGCCCGCCTGGCTACGCGAGGCCAAGTTCGGCATCTGGGTACACTTCGGTCCGCAGGCCGCCGGCGAGAGCGGCGACTGGTACGCCCGCAACCTATACAAGGAAGGGCATAACGCCTACAGGAACCACCTACAGCGCTACGGCCACCCGTCGGAAGTGGGCTACAAGGAGGTGCTGCGCGACTGGCGGCCAGACCGTCTGGATCCCGACCGTCTGACAGCTCTCTACCAGAAGGCCGGTGCCCGCTTCCTGCTCATACAGGGCGTGCACCACGACAACTACGACCTGTGGAACTCGCAGTACCAGCCGTGGAACTCAGTGAACGTGGGGCCACGTCGCGACCTGCTGCGCGAGTGGGCCGACGCCTGCCACAAGTACGGCATGCGCTACGGCGTGACCTTCCACCACGAATATACCTGGTGGTGGTGGCAGACGGCTTTCGGGGCTGACACGAAAGGTCCGAAGGCTGGTGTGCCCTACGATGGTCACCTGACCATGGCCGACGGCAAGGGCAAGTGGTGGGAAGGACTGGACCCGCGACGGCTCTACGGCATAGACCTGCGCGAGTATGAGGACGTGGACGCCAAGGCACATACGGGCTGGTCGCCGCCCAAGGACGGTATCATCTGGAACCACCTGGACTACGCGAAATGGTACGCCACGCAGTGGGCCCTGCGCATGATGGACGTGACACACAACTACGCCCCCGACTTCATATATACCGACGGCACCATGGAGGGTCCCTTCTGCGGCACGGGCACGGGCACGCTGTACAAGTGCAACGCCATGCCGCTGGTGATGGCCGACTTCTACAACCGCACGCTCCGTGAGCGCGGCGAGGTGAACACGTTCTCGATAGTAAAGTTCCGCCACCCCACAAACGGCACGGTGAACACCGCCGAGTTCGGCTGGCCCGACAGCATCAACACCGCCCAGGCATGGATGCGCGAGGGTGCCGTGGGCGACTGGTTCTATGCGCCGGGCTTTGTCTATGACGCAGGAAGCGTCATCCGCTATATCATAGAGAGCATCAGCCGCGACGGCTGTGCAGCCATCAACATACCCATGAAGCCCGACGGCTCGATAGAGCCCGCCTGCGAACAGATGCTTGAAGAGGTGGGCCGCTGGATGCAGACGTGCGGCGAGGCCGTCTATGGCAGCCGTGCATGGACCACATACGGCGAAGGGCCGACGGACAAGGACGGCCACCTGCGCAAGCTGCCAGGCCACGCCCTGAAGCAACAACATGCCGACTTCCCCTTCACGGCTCAGGACCTGCGCTTCACCGTGGGCAAGAGCGGCTCACTCTATGCCTTCTGCATGCGGTCGCCCGAGGCAGGGCAGACCGTCACCATCAAGTCGATGGGAAAGGCTGCTGGACTGTTGAAGACGATTCGCAAGGTGTCGCTGTTGGGACACAATGGCAAACTGAAATGGAAGCATACCGCCGATGCACTTGAGATTACTGCTCCCGCCACAATACCCTTCACCACAACAACTGTATTCAAGATAGAGCTATGAAGAAAACCATTTTTTTCGCACTGACAGCATGCCAGTGTTGGGCGGCTACGGCACAGACACTGCACTACGACCGCCCGGCCAACTTTTTCGAAGAGGCACTCGTCATAGGCAACGGCACTATGGGAGGCATAGTCTATGGCGGCACCAGTACCGACAAGATTTCGCTGAACGACATCACCCTCTGGACGGGCGAGCCGTGCAACATGCGGGTGTTCGCCCCCGATGCCCATAAGACCATTCCCGACATCAGGGAGGCACTGCGCCAAGGCTCGTACGAACAGGCCGACCGCTTGCAGCGGAAGGTGCAGGGACATTTCACGCAGAACTACCAGCCCATGGGCCAACTGCTGATAGAATACCAGGACACAATGGGTCAACAGACCCACTACCGCCGATGGCTCGACATAGGCACTGCCACAGCCCACACTGAGTGGCAGCGCGACGGACACGATTACAGCGTGACCTATTTTGCCACCCACCCCGACTCGGGACTGGTGGTGCGTATCACGACCACCAACCCACAGGGACTGCACGCCCACATATCGTTCACCTCGCAGCTGCCCTACAGCCAGCATACCGTAGGCCAAGAAATCCAGGCCGACGGCTATGCCGCCTACAACTCGCTGCCAAACTACTACAAGCGGGGGGAGGAACACTTCAGCTATGCCCCCGACCGGGGCATCCACTTCCGCACGGCCATCAGGGCGGTGGCCGGCAGTGTCCGTGCCGACAGCGCCTCGCTCGTCATCGACGGCGACCGCGAGGCCACACTCTACGTGGTCTGTGCCACGTCGTTCAACGGCTACGACAAAGACCCTGTGCGCGAGGGCAAGCCCTACAAGGCCATGGCAGCACATAGGATGGACAGGCTGGCCTCCTCTGCATACGCCGACCTGCTCAACCGCCATCTGGCCGACTACCAGCGCCTCTACAACCGCGTGCAGCTGACGCTCGGCACGGCTGGCCCCGTGGACCAACGTCCCACCGACGTGCAGCTGCGCGAATACACGGACGAAGGGGTGTTCAACCCACAACTCGAAGCGCTCTACTTCCAGTATGGACGCTATCTGCTCATCAGCTGCTCGCGCACGCCCAATGTGCCGGCCAACCTGCAGGGCCTGTGGAACGAGCGCATGCTGCCGCCCTGGTCGAGCAACTACACCACCAACATCAACCTGCAGGAGAACTACTGGGCGGCAGAGACGGCAGCCCTGCCTGAGATGCACCAGTCGCTCTTCACGTTCATGCAGGAGCTGCAAGGGTCGGGTGAGCAGACGGCCCGAGCCTACTACGGCGTGGAGCAGGGATGGTGTCTGGCCCACAACACCGACATCTGGGCCATGACCTGTCCCGTGGGCCTGAACACAGGCGACCCCTCGTGGGCCAACTGGAACATGGGCGGCGCCTGGCTGAGCACCCACATCTGGGAACACTATGCCTTCTCGCTCGACCGCCGGTTCCTCAGCCAGTACTATCCCGTGCTGCGCGGTGCTGCCGAGTTCTGCATGCAGTGGCTCATATCGACACGTGACGTGGGCCTCAGCGGACGTGAATACCTCATCACAGCACCGGCCACCTCGCCCGAGAACATCTACATCAGCGACAAGGGCTACCAAGGACGCACCTGCTATGGCGGCTTCGCCGACCTAGCCATGATACGCGAGTGCCTCAACGATGCTCTGCAGGCCGCCCGCGTCCTGGGTGCAGACCGCGACTTCCAGAAGCAGGCGCAGCGTACGCTCGCGCGGCTGCACCCCTACAAGATAGGCCGCAAGGGCAACCTGCAGGAATGGTTCTACGACTGGGACGACCGCGACCCGCACCACCGTCACCAGAGCCATCTCTTCGGTGTATATCCGGGTCATCTGACCGACGACGGCGTGAACAGCCGTGAGGACATTCTCCGTGCGGCTTCCAAGACTCTGCAGCTGAAGGGCGACCAGACCACGGGCTGGAGCACCGGCTGGCGCGTCAACCTATACGCCCGTCTGCACGATGCTGACAATGCCTACCATCTATACCGCAAGCTGCTCTCATACGTCAGTCCCGACGACTATAAAGGCCCTGATGCCCGTCGCGGCGGCGGCACCTATCCCAACCTGCTCGACGCCCACTCGCCCTTCCAGATAGATGGCAACTTCGGTGGCTGCGCAGGCGTGATAGAGATGCTTGCGCAGAGCCATTACGACATAGACCGCAAGGGGCGTCCCTCGCTGGCCATAGACCTGCTGCCTGCCCTGCCTGCCTATTGGCGCAACGGCAGCGTGAAGGGCATAAGGGCGCGTGGTGGCGTCACTATCGACATGACATGGGCAGAAGGAAAGGTTACAGCCCTCACCCTTACCGCCGAGCAACCCTGCCAGCTGAGCCTTGCCATCAACGGACGGCAGCAGGACCTCAGCCTGCACGCTGGTGCCAATACTGTCAGACAGTAGTTATGAAATTATCTATTGCTCGTCGGAAGATATTTCCTTGAGGAATGCGAGAACCACTTTGAACGATGGATTTACATACTTAAGAACATGGATGTATTGGAGAGAATGCCGTGGGCTTTGGAGTCAGCACGCCGCATGAAGGCCGACAACATGCCGTCAGAGCTGATAGCCAAATACACCGGACTCACAGCAGAGACTATACGCAGCCTGTAAGCATTGATTGTCGTCATTCATTGACAGACAGAAAGCGGGGAACGGCCTTTCTCACGAGAGACCGTTCCCCTTCTTATTTGCACATTTTACGCCAAACTATGTAAGATTACGAAAAAAAACAACTATCTTTGCACGCAAAAAGTGCAAGGAGGACAAGTTTACAAGCATCGTCCCCAACCACATTCGTTATCTTCAAGAAAGTATTCTTACAACAATGGACACCATACAACTGACAGACATCAAGCAAGGTACGCCGGGCATCACACCAGTCGAGGGAGCCAACCTCTACGAGAACTGCATTGTAGCTCTTCACAACAGCAGCCACACCTCTCCCGTCACGCTCCACGTCAGCGGTCTCAACGCCTGCGATTATTCGCTCTTGTGGGAGGACACCTTCAACAACCAGTTGCGCCGCACCTACGCCGACGAGCAGAGCGTCACCGAGCGTGCCGCCGTGGCTGTCAGCGTCATGCTTGCTCTCCGTCAGACCGACTACACCATCATCGAGCGTTCGCGCAAGGGCACCGGCTTCGATTACATGCTGGGCGACGGCCATGACCTGCTCTTCACTCCAAAGGCACGGCTCGAAGTGTCGGGCATCATGCACGAGACCGACGGCAACACCGCCGAGAAGCGTTTCCTCCAGAAAGCCGAGCAGACCAGCAAGAGCGACGACACGCGATTGCCTGCCTACGTCTCCATCGTGGAGTTCAGCACCCCCAAAGCCATTTTCGACATCAAGAAACAATAGCCCGCTTATGAAAGATATCAAAACCCTACACAACGAGGCAATGGATCTAGCCCTGCAGGGCGACATCGCCGCCAAGGCTGACCCGAAGGGCGAGCATTGCCTGAGCCTCTACACCGAAGCCTTCGAGAAAGAGCGCGAGGCCTCCTTGCTGGCCGACTTTATGCAGAACCCCGAGCCAGGGCGCTCCATCCTCTTCCGCAGTGCAGCCAGCCTCGCCATTCAGTGCGGACGCTATCGTGAAGCCGAGCAACTCATTGCAAAGGCGCTTAGCGGAAACCCCACCGACGAGATAGCCCGCGAACTGCGCGAACTGCTGCAAGACATCTACGCTCAGTCGGGACGCGACGACGAGGTGGTGATGTACCAGCTTGAAGTGCCCGACCGTGACCGCAGCCGTTTTGAGAGCATCCTCAGCCAACTCGGCCTTGCCGCCTCCAGCATGAGGCACGTCATCGGCCACGTGGCACTATTGTAATCCCTCTGACATTGTGTATGCACCTGCCCAACTGAATGTGGCAGACTCCCTGACAGACAGAAAGCGGGGAACGGCCTTTCTCACGAGAGACCGTTCCCCTTCTTATCAATATCTAACCCAGTCCCCTCGCACGGGGACTGTTACCAAAAAAAATGGTCGCGCTTAATCCTCCTCGTCGTCCCAGACGCTGTAGCCGCCGCGACGGCCGTCGGCTGTGGTGGGTGCGTCGCCATCGCCCATCGTGAGGCCGGCAGTGCCGCCAACGCCGCTGACAGCACAGAGAGTCTCTGTATTCACCTTTATCACGTTTGTGACAGGTACTATATAAGATGTCTTTTTCATAATTGCTATGTATTAAATAATGGTCGTTGTTGCTGTTGATTATCTCACTACAATCTTCTTGCCGTTACGGATGTACAGGCCCTTGGCGGGAGCTGTCACCTGCTGTCCGGCAACATTGTATGTCCGGTCGCTGTCCTGGCGGCTCAGGTCGATGCCGTCGATGGCGGTCACCTCCTCGTCGTCGATGGTGAAGCCAATGACCTTAGCACCTGCTGTGACGGCCTTGATGTATGCGCGTGTGCCGCTGATGGTGGTAGAACCTGCCGACTCCCACAGTTGGTTAGAGCCAATGAAATAGTCGCCAGAGGCAATAGTAGTCGAGGCAGCGTATGTGCCGACAAAGTTGAAATTGGTACCTCCTGTCACCTGGGCATCACCCGTCTCTATGGTACGGCCATTGAAAGTGTAGCTTTTACCGGCAGTGGAGGTCTTCAGCAGTACGGGAGTGTTAGCAGCGACGGCAGGCTCTGCCATTGTATTGAAGTTGATGGTAGAGTTGTCGCCATTGGCAGTCTCAGAGAACTCAGCCACAGCCACGTCGTCGCCGAAGGCAGCCTTCAGTTCTGCGTTGCTGATGGCGAAGGGCACGCAGAAGGTGTTCCACGTATCAGCCTTGATGGTGCGGGTGAGGTTGACATTGTTCACAGTGGAAGCAGGAGTATAATCAACGCCCTCGCTGATCATCACTGCCGGCAGCTTCACCATGCGGAAACGTGTAGCACTCCACCACAGGTCTTTACCGTTATATGACTGGACACCGATGTTGACATCGCCTTGCTCGGTCACGGCAAACTCGAGCGACTTGTCGTTCCAGCCGCGGTTGAAGGTACCGCCAGTGTTGCCAATGCGTGAGATTTCCGCCTGACTGCCACCTGCAAAGAGCCGGAAACCAGCTTCTGATGTCGTGTTGGCGCGTGCCGTGACGGTCAGCAGGTAGCGGCCCGGGGCAAGGTTGACGGTCTGCTGTATGCCGGCGTTGTTGTCGCTCTTGTAGATGTCAGCATATTTATAGTTGTTCTTGCCATCGCCATCGGTGAACGACTCGCTTGTGAGCAGTTGGATAGCTCCATTGGTCTGACCAATCACAGTCCAAGCGCCAAAGGTATGGTTTGTGCCGTCGTAGGTCACGTCCATGTTGGGGTCGGCGATGGTGACAGTCTCTGCGCCTGTCACACCTTCCGCCAAAGCGTTGCTCTCAATGTACTTGCGGTAGGCAGCTCTAACATCTGCTGCTTTTTCCGTGGCATCAGTTGCTGAAGTGGCGGTGGCTGCTACAGCTGTCGATATTGCCTCATACTTGCTGGCGCTTGCGTAAGGCAGTTCGCTGGGCACAAAGGTCGTAGCCTCAGTTTTTGCTGTAGCCAAGTCGTTATAACTTGTCACGGCAGCCTCGAAGCTAGCAAGGTGAGTGTCGATGGTAGCCTTCTGAGTGTCATACCATGTCATCTTCTCTAAATCAGTGCTACCGCTAACCTCTGCAGCAACATCAGCGACCAAAGTCGTGCGTTCTGTTGCCGTAACACCAATATTGGTGTAGGTTTCTGAGGCAAGGGCCGTGGTAGCCTTTTCCTTCGACTGCTCGTATGCAATCTTAGAGGCCTCTAAGTTAGGCTTCGACAATACCTCGGAGTTGCAGAAACCTACCCACTGGTACTTAGCGCTGGCAGAAGCCTCTACAGCCAGAGAGATTGTCGTTTCGGTCTCAACTGTGAATGGAACGTAGCGCCATTCCCAGCCTCGGCCGATACCGTTGTTGGCATATGTTCCTGATACGCTATAATCTGTCTCTCCGCTTGTGTTGATACCTAAGCCCTTGTTGCCTGCGGGGAAATCAGAAATGGTTCCAATCGACGTTTCGTCGTTTTGTACTTTCAGTGAGAGGCTAACGGATCCGCTGGAGTGACGGCCAGCCACCTTGAACACATAGTCGCCAGCAGGTAAGGTCACGCTGTTTGTATAGCTGATTGACCACGAATTAGCGCTATAGTTATTACTAGACTGTTCCAGATATGTAGAAGTAGATGTGCCGTCCCAGTGCTCGCTGGACATAGAGCCAGTACCAGCCGATGGCGTCCAGTCACCCAGTTCAATAGAGGTCACGTATGTGTCCATAACATATTCATACTCCATGACCTTTAGTTCCTGAGTAGCCTTTATCTTTCCGGCCACGTCTGCCGGTTCAGAGACTGTTAGAGAAGCTTCGAGGGCGGCGGCCTTGGCCAGCTCAGCGGTGTAGGCTGTGGCTGCGGCAGACACTTCGGCATCAGACAGCTTGGTGACCGAGAATCCCTTCAGTGCTACCCAGTTATAATTTGCGCTTGAGATATTCAGTCCAAACTCCAATGTGCCAGCTTCGGATAGCGTAATGTAGTCGGTGAAAATTCCCCACTTACCAGCTTTGCCATTGTAGCTTGCATCTTTAGCATCGTCTATACTGATAGTTTGCCCGTTAACAAAGAAATTACCGCCCGTCGGTGTGGTGTTATGTTCGTCATAGACACGTATCAGACCTGACACTTTGTATGTGCCAGCTACAGCGTTTGACACCGAGTATTTGATGACACCGTTTCCAAGCGGTGCATTGTCGTTTGCACTGCGCCAGTTCTCAATGAAGGGCGTAGTCATGCCCGTGCCATCGCTGTTGCCTTCTGTTGACCATGTGTTCGTGTGGAAGGTATTTGTATTGCTGCATGTCCATCCTGCTATATCATTTGCAATGCTGGCACTGCCGCTACTCCACTGGCTAATGCTGGAGGTAGCTGCGCTGGTGGCAGCCTCAAGAGCAGCAGCTGCTGCCTCATAGTCAGACACGCCAGATCCATACATGTTAATAGCATTTTGCAGTGCCGTCAGTGCGGTCGTCGCAATAGGCAGCTCCTGGTTGACGGCCTGGGCGCTTTCAAGAGCGGCGGCGTACTTACTTTCTGCGGTCATCAGCAGTGCGGCATTTGCGACACTAAACCATCCTGTCTTGGAAGATGCAGACGCCTGAATGGTGAAAGTCACGGAACCTGCACTTTCAAGCGTCACAGGAATGTATCTCCATTCCCAGCCACGGCCATTATTGCTGTTCGCATAGCTGCCATCCTCAGAAAAATTAGCTTGTCCTGAAGTTTCTACACCTCTACCTGTACTACTTTTCGATGCGAATGTCTGAGTGTTTGTGCCATCTGCTACGGTCAATGTGACATTGGTGTTTGCTCGTCCGGAAACCTTTAGAACATAAACGCCTTTTGGAAGCGTGACACTCTTTGTGTATTTATCTGTAAAAGAACTTGCGTTCCAACTGTTGGTTCCCTGTTCATAGTAAGTAGTGCTGCTTTGCCCATCCCAATGTTCGCCTTTGTTGGTTGCTTTTGCTCCTTCGGAAACATTCGTAGAGAAAGACCATGTTGATAAATCTGCGGAATAACTGGAGGTAACATCGACATATTCATCAGCTATAGCATTATATTCTGCAACGTTGAGGGCATTAATAGCATCGCTATATCCATCTGCAGAGGAGAGTGACCCTGTCACGCTGTTGCTGATCTTTTTACCGTATGCAAGTGCAGCAGCATAATTGTCGTAAGTGGATTTCACGGAGGTGAATGATGTGATAGCTGCGTGCAATGCAGAAGCGTCAGTGGCACTTTCGTAAGATGCAATTGCGGTACGCTCTGAACCTGTGATGGTGTTGTAAGCCTCATTTGTCAATGCACGTGCGGCAGAAGCTTTGGCAAAAGCCAATTTCACAGACGCTTCATCACCATCTTTGTAAAGGGTGAAGTTGTCTATGCCTGTGATGAATTCCTCTTGCTTTTTCTGTGTCACTGTAAATCCAATATTTACGTTTGTTGTTCCATCCAGCGTAAAGGTGAGGTATGCTTGTTGCCAGGCAGCAGATTTTTCAATGGTAGTAGTAGTACTGTTTGCGTAAATAGTCATCGTTCCACTGGCGCCATTATGGTGCAGTACGTCGGCCATCAGGTGATATGTTCCTGCCTCCAGAGATATTGTCTGTTTCATATCAATGATCTCACTGCTTCCCCAACGGAAACGAACCTTATACGTATTCGTTCCGCCCTGGGCAATATTTGCACAGGCATTGAAAGAGCTAGCGGCTAAATCTGAAGAATTCAGAATTGTCATATCATTTTCTTCTCCATTCGAGTAAGAAACTGTCCAACCTTCTGGGGCATATATTGCCCTGTCGTTTTTTGGGTTTGATTTAACTGAGTAGTTCCCCTCAAAGTCCGCATTCGTCAGATACGTGCTTGTCACGTCCGTCTGTGCCCACGCGCCCGCCGAGAAGAGTGCGGCGGTGGCAAGGGAGAGAAGTTTTAGTTTTCTCATAAGTGTTTAGTTGTTAGTTAATTGTTATAGGTAATAAATATGAATTGATACTTAATGGCAGTGCAGCACGCGTGCCGCGTGGGCGACGGACACTGGCTCGGACATACATGAGCGAATGCTTAACACAACTATATAATTTAATGTTCGCGTACATTAAATATATATCGCGCAGGGAACACGAAAAAAGCGCAGAACCATCTCCGTTATTCCCGTCTCTCCAACTGAAGGCCTTAGGATGCCCAAACACGAAGATACGGAAAAGAGACAGCACCACGCTACGCGTAGCAGCTTCTCGTCCTAATCCTGCGTGTTTGAAAAGTTCCTAAGTTTTCAGTTGCAAGATAAAGCGAAGCTTATATATTGTTCACCAGCGATGTCTTGGAGCCTCGCCTCCGCAGTCTGCATCGCTATGCTGGGCTACGGGCAGGTTGAATGTGGATACATTCTGAAACTCCGCTGCAAAGGTATGCATTTCTGGCGTAACTGCCAAAAATTTCGTACATTATTTTTCTGACACTGCGATTTGGCTGAACTTGTCTGAAGGACTGTCGATTTGCGTCTGAAAATTTTGCGCTTTCGCTTTTAATGCGTACTTTTGCACGCAGGTTATTCGATTGGAAATATGAAGAAACAGACTATAGTGGCGTTAACGCTGGCCATGGCATGTGTCGCCTTGGCACAAGAGACAGTGACGATGCAGAGGGGCAAAGACATCACGTCGCCCCAGGTGAACGACAACGGCACAGTGACATTCCGACTGCACGCACCACGAGCCAAGGAGGTGAGCGTGGAGGGCAGTTTCGCACAAGGCGGGCAGGCCATGGCCAACGACGGAAAGGGACTGTGGACATATACCACCCCCACACTGCAGCCAGAGCTGTACACATATCGCTTCAGCGTTGACGGGCTGCGCATGACCGACCCGAACAACGTCTATACGCTGCGCGACATAGCAACCATACAGAACTACTTTCTGATAGACGGCGACCTGTCGGCCAACTACCTGGTGCGTGATGTGCCCCACGGCACGGTAGCCAAGGTGTGGTACCCCAGCCCCACCCTATCGCTGGAGCGCCGCATGACGGTCTATACGCCGGCCGGCTATGAGGACTCGTCTGCCAGACGCTATCCAGTGCTCTACCTGCTGCACGGTGCCGGCGGCGACGAGAACGCTTGGACAGAGCTTGGCAGAGCCGTGCAGATACTGGACAACTTGATAGCTCAAGGTAAGGCAGAGCCGATGATTGTGGTCATGCCTAACGGCAACGGAGCACAACAGGCCGTGCCTGGCGAATACCCTAACTCGATGTTCAAGCCATCGTTCATGAACCGCCGCACGATGGACGGGGCCTTCGAGGCTGCATTTATGCCCGACGTGGTCAGCTTCGTTGATAGCCACTACCGCACAATGGCCGACCGCAGCCACCGAGCCGTGGCAGGACTGTCCATGGGTGGCTTCCACGCGCTGTACATCTCTGCCAACAATCCCGAGGCGTTCGGCTATGTAGGACTGTTCTCTGCCGCAGTGAACCGCGCGAACACGCAGGGCGACCATGCGTATATATACCATGACCTTGAATCAAAGCTGGCCCGCCTGTTCGCTCTCTCGCCCTACTACTACATAGCCATAGGCAAGGACGATTTCCTCTACGGCGACAACGTATCATACCGCAAGCGTCTCGACGACAAGAGATACACATACCACTACACAGAGACCAGCGGTGGCCACGAGTGGCGCAACTGGCGCATCTATCTCAACCAGTTCCTGCCACTGCTGTTCAAATAGCAGCCATCTTCCAACTGTCGCCATGAACAGCTCGATACGGACCACACACCGTTAGGCTTTTAGGGAGAGGCAGTTGCCTGAAGCCTAACACCTAACGCTTTGACGGATATCCTCCAGCAGGTCCTCGCCATCCTCCAATCCTACACTCAAGCGCACCGTCTCGTCACGAACCTGCATCAGTGTGCGCTGCTCTGGCGTAAAGAGTCCGAAGATGGTGGAAGCTGGATGGATGGCCAGCGTCTTACGGTCAAACAGATTGGTAGCGCGTCGTATCACATGCAGGCTATCGATGAAGCTGAATGCTGCCTCCCTTGATGCGAGGTCTATGGTAAACACTGCCCCGGGCAGTTTGCCGAACTGTGCCTTCGACAGTTCAAAGCAGGCATTATCCTCCAGTCCAGCGTAGTTGACGTGTACCACCCCCGGCAGCTGCCGGCACTGCTGCGCCAGCCAGAGTGTTGTTGACGCCTGTCGCCTGTAGCGTATCTCCAGCGTGTCAAGCCCCAGCGTTTCCATATAGGCTGCCTGCGGTGTCATCAGACCTCCAAGGTTGGCTACAAGCTCCGTCTTTACCCTCGCCGTGAAGGCCATTTTCCTGCCCACTTTCTTCGCGCGGCTGCTGAGTGCCTTGGCTGGGTGCTGTGACCAGTCGAAAGTACCGTAGTCTATCAGCAGTCCACCCAAGCCTGTCCCCCCTCCGGAGATATACTTTGTGCTTGACACCACCTCGATGTCCACGCCAAAGTCGCTGGCGCGAAAGACACAGAAGGGCACGATGGTGGTGTCTGCTATCAGAGGGACGCCCTTGCTGCGAGCCAACCGTCCCAGTGCACTTATGTCAGCCACGAGGAGCTGTGGGTTGGTAATTATTTCGAAGAACAAGGCGTATGATTTCACCAAGGACGTGGGACGTCCAAAGGTGGAAAGCGCCAAGGAGAAAATGCAGGCCATCAATCCCGATGTGAAAGTAGATACCTACCACGACTTTCTCTACTCAGGCAATGCCTTAGACATAATAAAGGAATACGACTTCATTGTTGACGGCACCGACAATTTCCCCGTGAAATTCCTTATCAACGATGCCTGCGTAATGGCAGGCAAGCCATTCTCACATGGGGGTATCCTGCGCTTCAAGGGCCAGACATTCACCCACATTCCCGGCACAGCCTGCTACCGCTGCATGTTCAAGGAGCCACCACCCCCAGGGGCTGTGCCCACCTGCTCACAGGCTGGTGTCCTGGGAGCCATAGCAGGAATGTTGGGCACCATTCAGGCTGCCGAGACGCTGAAATACTTCACCGGAGTGGGCGAACTGCTGACCGACCACCTGCTCACATTCGACGCAAAGACCATGCAGTTCCGCACCGTAGCCGTGAAGCACCGCGACACCTGCGCCCTCTGCGGAACCAATCCCACCATTTCCGAATTGGTTGACTACGAACAAGCCGCATGCGACCTTAAACACGACTAAGACTCAGAAGCAATAAAATGAATATAGAACAACACGTCATAGAAAACTGGCCAACGACCCCAACATACGGTATGTTATCCTCTCGCTGCTCGACGACAAGGTGAACATCAACTCGTTTAGGATAACTAACGGCAAGGTGGCAGACAAAGAGACACATATACAGAATTGAGTCTGATGTTGACCGACAATATATAATTAATGCTAACTAAATGTGTGTTATTGACGGAAAAGCTGTAACTTTGCAGCCATGATTATTACTTTACTGAAGGACAACTGGCAGCGTACGGCACTGCTCATGGCTTGTTGGTCGTGGGTGGGCGTGGTAGCTGTAGCCCAGGTGACCTCAGCTGGCGTCCAGGCTGACAGCGACACACTTGACGCCAGACAGCTGTCGGAGGTCACTGTGTCTGCCCACAGAGCCTCCAGGGTAAAGGGCGTGGGGATAGCCAACACCGAGCTTATCAGTGCCAAGGAGCTGCTGCGTGCCGCATGCTGCAACCTAGGCGAGAGCTTCACCACAAACCCGTCGGTCGATGTAAACTATGCCGACGCGGCCACGGGTGCGCAGCAGATACGGCTGCTGGGACTGTCGGGTGCATACGTACAGATGCTGACAGAGAATATCCCCAACTACCGGGGACTGGCACAGCCGTACGCCCTCGGATACATACCAGGCCCGTGGATGCAGAGCATCCAGGTGTCGAAGGGAGCCTCGTCGGTGAAAAACGGATATGAAAGCATTACCGGCCAGATCAACGTGGAGTTCAAGAAGCCACAGGCCACACCTTTCGCCGATGCCAACCTGTATGTAAACAGCGACGAGAAGGTGGAGGCCAACCTTGGCGCCAACCTGAAACTGTCAGACAAGTGGAGCACGGCACTGCTGGGGCACTACGAGCTGTCAGCCAAGGCCCACGATGACAACGGCGACGGATTTGCCGACATGCCTAAAATGCAACAGGGGTCGCTGATGAGCCGCTGGGCCTACATGGGCGACGCCTATATGTTCCAAGCGGCTGTCAAGGGCCTGAAGGAACACCGCGAGGGCGGACAAAACGTACACGGACACACGATGGCAGAGCGTCCATACCTGATAGACATAAGCAATGAGCGCTACGAGGCGTTTGCCAAGAATGCTTTCATACTGAATCCTGAGCGGATGACCAACATAGCCCTAATACTGAGCGGCTCCGTACACCATGAGCGCAGCCTGTATGGCGACAAGCGATACAACGCCGACCAGCGTACAGGCTATGCATCGCTGATGTTTGAGACAGACTTCGACCAACACCACAGCATATCGACAGGGCTTAGCCTGAACCACGACTACCTGAAGGAAGGGTCTGCGTCTGAAGAAACGACACCTGGCGCATACGTCCAGTACACCTACAAGGCAGGTGAGCAGTTCACACTGATGGGCGGAATACGCTGGGACCACAGCAGTATCTGGGGGGCCTTCGTCACACCACGCCTGCACTTCAGGTACGCACCTGCCGACATCATCACACTGAGAGGGTCGGCGGGAAAGGGCTATCGCACGCCACACGTCATGGCAGAGAACAGCTATCTGCTGGCCACGGGCAGGACGCTGGATATACAAGACGGCATTGGCCAGGAAGCGGCATGGAACTATGGACTGAGTGCCGAACTGAAAATTCCCATAGGCGAGCGCACGCTGGCGCTCAATGCCGAGTACTACTATACGCACTTTATCCAGCAGGCGGTTATCGACTACGATGTGTACTCCCAAGTATCAGAACACGCCATGCCGTCCATCAGCGTACACGGACTGGACACGGGCGACAGGTCGTACTCGCACACCATACAGGTGGACGCCACATACGAGTTGCTGCCACAGCTGAACATTACAGCCGCCTGGCGATGGAACGACGTGAAGGCCACATACGGCGGACGCCTGCGTGCAAAGCCCATGAACAACCGCTATAAAGGTCTGCTGACGGCATCGTATGCCCCAGGACTGGGCAAGTGGCAGTTTGACGCCACCTGCCAGCTGAACGGAGGCGGACGCCTGCCGGACAACAATGGCAGCAACCTGTGGCCGGAACACTTCAAGGCATACGAACAGGTGAGCGCACAGGTGACGCGCTTCTTCCGCCATTGGAGCATTTACGCAGGAGGCGAGAACCTGACTGGCTTCAAGCAGCAGAATGCCATCATAGCTGCCGACAACCCATGGGGGCCAAACTTCGACGCAACCATGATATGGGGACCGACACACGGAGCCGTGTTCTACATCGGAGCCAGACTGAACTGGACGCAACTTTGAACATTGAACATTATACATTAAACATTATACATTGAACATTATACATTATACATTAAACATTGATAAATAAAAATGAGAACAAAAACTTTACTCTTGGCTCTGACACTGGCCACCTTGACTGTGAGTACCGCTGACGGACGAGAAAAGAAGGACATTAAGACCGTTGTGCTGACCACCACCCCGCAGATGCACTGCACAGGGTGCGAGCAGAAAATCAAAAAGAACATACGCTTCGAGAAAGGTGTCAAAGACATCAAGACCGACCTCGACAACAAGACCGTGACCATAACGTATGACGCTGACAAGACCAACGTGGAGAACATAATCAAAGGCTTTAAGAAAATAAGCTACGATGCCACAGAAGTGAAAAAGGAAGCACCTGCAAAGAGTGACAAGTAGTGCCAGGTAGATAGCGACAACCATAACAAAAGAAAAAAGTTGTAAAAAAATTTGGCCATATCACACAAAAGCCGTACCTTTGCAGCCGCTTTTAAGAGAAAGAGCCGCTGAGGCAAACTCAGTGTGCGGGCGTTTAGCTCAGTTGGTTTAGAGCATCTGCCTTACAAGCAGAGGGTCGGCGGTTCGAATCCGTCAACGCCCACCACACATCGAATGTCTTGTTAGCTCAGTTGGTTTAGAGCGCCGCCTTGACAGGGCGGAGGTCATTGGTTCGAATCCAATACAAGACACAAGGAGACAGGGGATTGGTCCGGTACAAGGGCGATTTCCTGTCTTTTTGCATAAAACAAGAACTAACAGAACATAACACGTATGGAAGAAGCTATTAAGCAGATAGGCATGCGCCTTGTTGGCCTGCGCGACGCGCTGGAGCTGTCGGCAGAAGAGGTGGCCGAGACCTGCGGTCTGAGTGTTGACCGCTACCTGAGCATAGAGCGCGGCGAAGCCGACATCACAATCTCTAACATAATGAAGATAGCCCACCGCTATGGTGTCAGCGCCGACGCGCTGATGTTTGCCGAGGAGCCCACCATGCGCTCCTACTATGTAGTGAGACGCGGCAAGGGGCTTAGCGTGGAGCGCACCAAGGCGTATAAGTACCAGTCGCTGACCAGCGGTTTCCAGAACCGTATGGCCGATGCTTTCATTGTGACCGTGGAGCCGAAGGGACCTGACGCCAAGATGTACAAGAACTCGCACGAAGGACAGGAATTCAACTACGTATTAGAGGGACGCATGGAACTCTTCATCGACGGTAAGACCATCTTCTTGGAAGAGGGCGACAGCATCTATTTCGATTCGACCAAGCCACACGGAATGCTGGCTGCTGGCGGACGCACACTGAAACTGCTGGCTATTGCCATTGAATGAAGATTGAAGATTGAAAATTGAAGATTGAAGATTGAAAGATGATAGAGCATTTTCTAAAACAGACCGAATTTACATCGACGGAAGACTTCCGCCGGAACCTGCAGTTCAGGATACCTGAACACTTCAACTTCGCATACGACGTGATGGACAGGTGGGCCGCAGAGGCTCCCGACCGCGAAGCTCTGCTCTGGACCAACGACGAGGGCGCAGAGCGGCGGGCCACCTTCGCCCAGCTGAAGGAACAGAGCGACCAGGCTGCCTTATATCTGGCATCGTTAGGCATAGGCAAGGGCGACCCTGTAATGCTGATACTGAAGCGCCACTACGAGTGGTGGCTGTGCATGCTGGCCCTGCACAAGCTGGGTGCCGTGGTCATACCGGCCACACACATGCTGACAAGCCACGACGTTGTGTATCGCTGTACCCGAGCATCTATAAAGGCCATCGTCTGTGTGTCTGACAGCTATGTCACCACCCAGGTCAGCCAGGCCATGCCCCAGTGTCCCACGGTGGAGACGCTGGTGGCCGTAAAGCCCACCCACGGTCCGGGTGCCACATGCGGCGACGTGACAGTGCCAGCAGGCTTCCACGACTGGCAGGCGGAATGGACAAGCGCCCAGACAAAAACGGTCAAAGGTCAATGGCCAATGGTCAATGGCCAACGCCGCTTCTGCCTGAACGACAACCACGACACCATGCTGATGTACTTCACCAGCGGCACGTCGGGTGAGCCCAAGATGGTGGCCCACGACTTCCTCTACGCTCTGGGCCATCTGACCACAGGCGTCTATTGGCATAATCTGCACCCAGGCTCGCTCCACCTGACCGTGGCCGACACGGGCTGGGGCAAGGCCGTATGGGGCAAGTTCTATGGGCAGTGGTTTGCCGGTGCCACAGTCTTTGTCTTCGACCACGAGAAGTTCGACGCCGGCACGCTGATGCGCCAGATGGCCCGATACAGGGTCACATCGTTCTGCGCACCGCCCACCATCTACCGCTTCATGATACGCGAGGACTTCTCGCAGTACGACCTGTCAGCTCTGGAACACTGCTGCACGGCGGGCGAAGCCCTGAACCCGGCTGTCTTCGACCGCTTCCGCCAGCTGACGGGACTGACCATATACGAGGGCTTTGGCCAGACCGAGACAACGATGACCCTGGGCACCTTCCCATGGATGGCGGCCAAGCCCGGCTCGATGGGTATGCCTAATCCACAGTACAGCATAGGACTGATAAAGGCCGACGGCACACCCTGCGAGGACGGCGAGAAGGGCGAGATAGTGGTCTATGCCGATCCGCAGGACAGACCCGTGGGACTGTTCAAGGGCTACTACCGCGATGACGACCTGACGCTGCGCGCATGGCACGACGGGGTGTATCACACGGGCGACGTGGCCTGGCGCGACGAGGACGGCTACTACTGGTTTGTGGGCCGCACCGACGATGTCATCAAGTCGAGCGGCTACCGCATAGGCCCCTTTGAGGTGGAGTCGGCCCTGATGACTCCCCCCGCCGTGGTCGAGTGTGCCATTACGGGTGTGCCCGACGATATACGCGGCATGGTGGTCAAGGCCACGGTGGTGCTGTCGGCCGAATACCGCGAGCAGGCCGGCGACGCACTGGTCAAGGAGCTGCAGCAGCACGTCAAGCGCGTTACGGCACCATACAAGTATCCGCGAATAATAGAGTTCGTCAGTGAACTGCCAAAGACCATATCAGGCAAGATACGCCGAGTGGAGATACGTCAGCGCGACTCTAAAAATGAAGAATGAATAATGAAGAATGAAGAATTACTGGCCGTGCATCGCGTTGTGGTGAAGGTGGGGTCGAACGTACTGCCCCGCCACGATGGCAAGCTGAACGTGACGCAGATGTCGTCGCTGGTTGACCAGATAGCACAGCTGCGAGACATGGGCCTGCAGGTGGTACTGGTGTCGAGCGGTGCCGTGGCCTGCGGGCGTGGCGAGCTGCGAGTAGATCACAGTCTCGACTCCGTGGAACAGCGCCAGCTGTTCTCCGCCATCGGGCAGGTGAAGCTGGTAGGTCTGTATTACGACCTGTTTCGCGAACACGGACTGCACGTTGGACAGGTGCTGACGATGAAGGAGAATTTCCTGCCGGGTGAGCAATACGAGAACCAGCGGGCCTGCATGGAGGTCATGCTGGCCAACGGCGTGCTGCCGATAGTGAACGAGAACGACACCGTCAGCGTGACCGAGCTGATGTTCACCGACAACGACGAACTGTCGGGCCTGATAGCCCAGATGGTACATGCAGAGGCACTGGTGCTGCTGTCAAACATAGACGGCATATATACGGGCGACCCATCTTCGCCATCGTCGCAGCTGATAGAGCGCGTTGAACCGGGCACCGACCTGAGCCACTACATACAGAGTGAGAAGAGCCTGCAAGGACGTGGCGGCATGGAGTCGAAATACCACACCGCCACACAAATCGCCGCCCGTGGCATACGTGTCTTTATAGCCAACGGGCGGCGGCCTGGGATTTTGCCTGAGCTGCTGCAGCCGTCGCACAGCGTCGGCGTGCCTCACACAGAGTTTGTTCCCGTCAAATGAGATGGCTCTGACCGAGCATGTAGAGCAGGCCGTAGCCTAAGCAGAGCGATACTACGCCCATGATGATGCCCACCTTGACCATGTCACTCTGCTTGACCAGGTTGGTCGAGAAAGCTAGGGCGTTCGGAGGCGTGGAGATGGGCAGCACCATGGCACTGCTTGCTGCAACGGCTATACCGATGAGAACGGTGGGTGTGCCGCCGATGGCCGAGAGGGTGTCGCCCATGCCAGTACACACCACGGCCAGAATGGGCATCAGCAGGGCGGCCGTTGCCGAGTTGCTGATAAAGTTGCTCAGCGTGTAGCATATCAGTCCGCTCACCACGAGGATAACCACCGGGTTCCACTCGCCAAAGGGTATGCTCTTCACGGCGTTGGCAGCCAGGCCAGACGCGTTCAGTCCATAGCCCAAGGCAAAGCCGCCCGCCACCATCCAGATGACACTCCAGTTGATTTCCTCAAGGTCGTAGCGCGTAATGACACCCGTCAGGGAGAACACCACGAAGGGTATCAGCGCCACGGTGTATGAGTTGATGCCCGTCTGCTTCTCAAATATCCACATCAGCACCGTCACGATGAAGGTCACGATGACTATCTTTGTGTGTATTCCCTCCTTCATCTGACCCTCTATCTCAAGCGAGACTGTCTTCTGCGTAAAGGGGAACAGCGACTTAAGCACCCACCAACCTATGAACAGCAGCACCAGCGTGAGCGGCAGCATGAAAGCCATCCACTCGCCAAAGCCCAGCTGCATGTTCAGCCCGTCGGGGTCGTTCAGGTACTTCAGGGCGATGGCATTGGGCGGTGTGCCGATGGGAGTGGCCATGCCGCCTATGTTGGCAGCCACGGGTATGGCCAGAGCCATGCCTATACGGCCCTTTCCCTCTGGTGGCAACTGCTTGAACACAGGCGTGAGGAAGGTCAGCATCATGGCCGCCGTGGCGGTGTTGCTGACGAACATCGAGAATACGCCCGTGATGAGAAGGAAGCCCAGCAACACCATCTCTGAGCGCGAACCGAAGGGCCGCAGCAGTATCTTGGCCAACTGCGCGTCCAGTCCTGTCTTAGAGGCTGCTATGGCCAGAATGAAACCGCCTATGAACAGCATTATCACGGGGTCGGCAAAGCAGGCCATCACAGCCTTATAGCTCAACAATGGGCCTACCACGTCAGGATTGACCATCGGAGCCAGGCCGCTGTCGGTACAGAAGAGCAACATCAGCCCAATGATACCTACTGACGTGGCCCACGAAGCCACCACCTCCATCACCCACATCAGCATGGCAAAGGCAAAGATGGCAATGACGCGCTGCTGAATGACCGTCAGGCCCTCAATGCCGAAAGAGTCGGGATTCATGTTCCACAGGGTCAGGGTAACGCCAGCCACCAACATCACCTGCAGCGTCTTCTTCAGCCACTTGTTAGGGTCCAGACGCCGTGAACGCTTACGCTCGTGGTGGGCTTGCACCAGGTGAAAGCCCGGGAAAATCTTGTACATTTAATTTTGCTTTTTATAATTGTTAATATACACTTTTCAGCAAAGCGGCTGCAAAAGTACAAATTAAACGCGACTCCACAAACTATTTTCCTCAAAAAAAATCACGGAAAAACTTTGCAGTTTTCAGAAAAGGTTGTAACTTTGCAGCCGCAAAAGTGGGGAAGACCTTCCCCCGCATTGCACAGACACCGAATAAACAGAATATAAACCATAAAAACTAAAATCAAGAAACACAATGATTATTGTACCTGTAAAAGAAGGTGAGAACATCGAAAGGGCTCTCAAGAAGTTTAAGCGTAAGTTTGAGAAAACCGGCGTGGTAAAGGAGTTGCGTCGTCGTCAGCAGTTCACAAAGCCCAGCGTGCTGAACCGTTTGAAGATGGAGCATGCCATCTACGTGCAGCAGTTGAGAGACAACGAGGAATAATGATTAGGACGGTTGCCCTGTGAGAGGAACCAGTTTCCGGCTCACAGTCAATACGATATAACGTCCCAAGGGACACGGACGAGAAACTGAAGGCGCAATGCTCTGGCACTGGAAACAGCGGTGGGCGTTGCGCAATTTTTTGTTTATTATGCTGATAGACTATAAAGGTGCAACCATAGAGCAGACCGACGGCACGCAGGTGCTGACAGACGTATGCTTCCACGCCTCTGAGGGCGAGTTCATCTACATCATCGGCAGAGTTGGCTCTGGCAAGAGTTCGCTGCTTAAAACGATGTACATGGAGCTTGACATCTATGAGGCCCAACAGGCCACCGTTCTCGACCAGGACCTGCTGAGGCTGAAGCGGAGGCAGGTGCCGGCCCTACGCAGGCAGATGGGCATCATCTGCCAGGACTTCCAGTTGCTGACCGACCGCGACGTGATGCATAACCTGCGCTTTGTACTGAAGGCTACGGGATGGAAGAAGCGCGAGGACAGGGACCGCCGCATAGCCGAGGTGCTGCAGCAGGTTGGCATGAGCGACAAGGCTACAGCAAAGCCATACGAGCTGTCGGGTGGCGAACAGCAGCGAGTGGCCATAGCGAGGGCCATACTGAACCAGCCAAAGCTAATCATTGCCGACGAGCCCACTGCCAACCTGGACCCAGATACGGCACGGCAGATAACGGCACTGCTGCGCGACATTGCACAAAAGGGCACAGCCGTCATCATGAGTACACACAACATGCAGATGCTGGAGCTGTTTCCCGGCATTGTCTATCGATGCAAGGACGGCAGACTGGAGGAACAGAAAAGTTGAAAAGTAGAATAGCTTAAAACATTAAATAATAAGATGATTGTAATGAAGTTTGGCGGCACCAGCGTCGGTACGCCGCAGAGAATGAAGGATGTGGCCAGTCTGGTGACACGCCAGGGGCGGCCGGTGTTCGTGGTACTGTCGGCCATGAGCGGCACCACCAACTCGCTCGTGGAAATAGCCGACTATCTCTACAAGAAAAATCCCGACGGTGCACATGAGGTAATCAACCAGCTGGAAGCCAGATACCTCGGGCATGTAGAAGAGCTGTACACCAAGGAAGAGACCCGCCAGCAGATGCGACTCTTCATGAAGGAGGAGTTCCAGTACCTGCGCTCATTCACCAAAGAACTGTTCACCAGTTTTGAGGAAAAGAACATCGTGGCTCAAGGTGAAATCATAAGCACCAACATGATGGTGGCCTATATGAAGGAGCAGGGCATAAAGGCGGAGCTGCTGTCTGCCCTCGACTTTATGCGTACCGACAAGAACGGCGAGCCCGACACATTATATATAAAGGAGAAGCTGAACAAGACACTGGAAGAGGCACCCTCTGCACAGGTCTATCTGACGCAGGGCTTCATCTGCCGCAACGCCTACGGCGAGGTTGACAACCTGCAGCGCGGCGGCAGCGACTATACGGCCTCGCTCATCGGTGCCGCCATACAGGCCGACGAGATACAGATATGGACCGACATCGACGGCATGCACAACAACGACCCGCGTGTGGTGGCCAACACGCAGCCCGTACACCAGCTGTGCTTTGAGGAGGCAGCCGAGCTGGCCTACTTCGGTGCCAAGATACTGCACCCCACATGCATACAGCCGGCCAAGTATGCGGGCATACCCGTCAGGCTGCTGAACACCATGGCCCCCGAGGCTGAGGGCACCACCATATCCTCGCTCACCGAGCGCGGCAAGATAAAGGCCGTGGCTGCCAAGGACAACATCACAGCCATCAAGATCAAGTCGAGCCGCATGCTGCTGGCCACGGGCTTCCTGCGCAAGGTGTTCGAGATATTTGAAAGCTATCAGACTCCCATCGACATGGTCTGCACTTCAGAGGTAGGCGTATCTATGAGCATTGACAACCAGAGCCACCTGGGCGAGATTGTAGATGAGCTGAAAAAGTATGGCACCGTGACCGTTGACAAGGACATGTGCATAATCTGCATAGTGGGCGACCTCGACTGGGGTAACCTGGGCTTTGAGACACTGGCCACGCAGGCACTGAAGGACATACCCGTGCGCATGATATCATACGGAGGCAGCAACTACAACATATCTTATCTGGTGCGACGTCAGGACAAGCAACGTGCACTGCTGGCACTGAGCCAAACCTTATTCAATTGAAAATTGAAAATTGAAAATTGAAAATTGAAAATTGACAATTGACAATTGAGAATTGACAATTGACAATTGACAATTTTGAACTGTCTAATTGTCTAATCGTCTAAATGTCTATTTGTCTAAATGTCTATTCGTCTATTTGTCTAAATGTCTATTTGTCTAAATGTCTATTTGTCTAAATGTCTATTTGTCTAATTGTCTATTTGTCTAATTGTCTATTTGTCTAAATGTCTATTTGTCTAAATGTCTATTTGTCTAATTGTCTATTTGTCTAAATGTCTATTTGTCTAATTGTCTATTTGTCTAATTGTCTATTTGTCTAAATGTCTATTTGTCTAAATGTCTATTTGTCTAA
>FLNV01000204.1_pt1 | contig 38244 bp, 50 predicted proteins | sample 1140351 | NCBI WGS metagenome assembly FLNV01 (sample SAMEA3878207, study PRJEB12797) | bioreactor metagenome | biome: Moose rumen | place: Sweden | collected 2011-10
GACAGAAACCCTACAGTCAACTGGATGGTGAGGCAAGTTATTTTTTTCACATCACTTAATATTAAAAGTAACTTCCAAATTAACGGCTTTATCTTCATACCTATATTGCATTGTTACCGTATGTGTATGATTGACGGCACAATTCCAAGGATGACACCCACATGACATAGAAAAAGGATCATCAGATTCTATAAAAACATGCACATTGCCATAGTTATAGTTATTCGTATCACCAGATGCATCAAACCATGCACCATACTGTCCTGCGGCAGTATTATCCCCCTCAGAGCCATCAGAATTTAAAGGAATAAGTCCCATACTACTCTCTGTTAACATAGAATCGTCTACACCAAACAAATCAGCGATTTCGCTTTTATCCACATCCACTCTAATATATTGATGATATCCTAAACTGAATTGCATAGTATAGGTCCTTTTAATAGTTCCAACAATATTTATCTCATCACTCTCCGGCTCGGGGTATGCCGCTATGATGGGGTTGAGGAATTTGAGTCGGTTCTGCAGCCATTTCTTCATTTTAGAGATCTCGGTGTCGAAGTCGAATCCCCGCGTTGGCCATCTTGTTGACTCCCGGGTGATGGGTGTGGTGTATCCCTGCGTTTGTTTTGTCTGTAGCTCATGCAATGCGTCGATATAAGGCTGTGTCTCGTTCCAGTTGCGGATATAGATGGAGTCTGAAACGGCGTTCCACAGTTCCTTGTATCGTTTGACGAATCGTCCGCTCCCGAACATGTCGGTGAAGAATCGAGGGCACTGGTAGTTACCGTTACGGTCATAGGGCCGTGAGCCGAGAATAGTCTCCTTGTAGTTGGCGAAATAAGTGTGTCCCGTGTACATGTCAGACCACTCGAAGTCGAATCCGGCATCCCAGTCCCAAGCTGGTCCGAACGTGAATTTTCCTCCTTTATCACGGAAGAGGAACACGCTTCTTGGCGCTGACAGTTCCACATTATAGACAAATTCCTGCAGTTGTATCATCCGGATATAGGAGTCGATATCGAGCAGAGAGTCCACGAGGTCGTAGTTGTGCGCCTTAATGGCATTCTCGAGCACCGCGAACTCCTCCCTGACCTGACTGAGCTGGTCGTCGTTGAGGTTCTTGGGGTTCTTGACCTGCATGGGCATTTCATAGACCTTTGTGTTGAAGTTGTTGTCTCCCGGGCTGAGTTCCGGTCCGTCGTCGACGTCGAGTGTGAGCAGCAGTCCCTCGTTCTCGTTGATTTGCACCCTGTTGCCTCCGACCTCGACCTGCTCAGCGACCTGGTAGACCCCTTTGTATTCACCATTGACGAAGAGTTCGGCGAATCGGACGGGCGTGGTGTAAGGTATACCCATCCATGCCGCCGTGATGTTGGTATAGACATTCATCATCTTAGTGACGTCCCGGTAATTGGCGAGCAGCACCCAGTCCTTGTTCTTGCTGATTCCCAGCATCTTCGATGATGTGTCGAACTTGATTCGGTAAGGTTTCTTCTGATACCATTCCCAAGTGGAGTTGCCTCTCCCGCGTATTTGTCCCGGGAGAGAGTTGTCAGGGTACTCCCCCATCCCATCGACGGAGATATAGCAGTGCTTGTAGTTTTCCTTGGAGTCAATGTCTGAGGCGTCGTCCGTAGTGACATAGATGGCGAACACCTTGTGTTTGTTCTTTCCCCACTCAGAGAGCTCATCTGAGAGCGTGATGCCATTTGAGACGGCATCCCACTTGGACAGTGTCTCCACATTAAAAGGGATGACGATGTTCTCGTCGTCGGCGAGATGCATCTTGACGGCAGAGTTATCCTCGTTGAAATCCATGAAGGAGACATGCTGGAAATTGACGGGGAAGAGCCACTCATGCCCGTCGTAGTCGACGTGCACCTGATACCAGTCCTGAGCCATAAGGGAGAGGACATTTGACAATGTGATGCAAACGGAAAGTAAAAAGAAACGTCTCATCTCTGAGAAATCATTTAGTTAGTTTGCCGGAAAATTTCCGGAAATCAGTAATTAATCTGCAAACTTACTAAAAATCGTGGAAAATAAGAAATAATATGGGTAGAAAAACGCAAAAACCGTATTTTCTCGGTTGAAAATACGGTTTTTTGCAAGTTATGGAAAGTATTCTGATATTTACTCAGCCTTTTCCTCAGCCTTAGGAGCCTCGTCTGCTTTTGCCTCCTCAGTCTTAGGAGCCTCAGCCTTTGTTTCCTCAGCTTTAGGAGCCTTAGCTGCAGCCGACTTCTTAGAGGAACGGCGTGTACGCTTCTTCTTAGCGTCCTTAGCCATGTTCTCGTCGAAGTCCACGAGTTCGATGAATGCCATATCGGCAGCGTCTCCGTAACGTTTTCCGAGCTTGATGATACGGGTGTATCCGCCCGGTCGGTCTCCCACCTTCTGTGCCACGGTTCCGAAGAGTTCAGTGATAGACTCCTTGCGCTGGAGATAGCTGAAGACCACACGACGTGAAGTAGTAGTGTCGTCCTTAGCCTTAGTGATCAGAGGCTCCACGTACTTACGCAGTTCCTTAGCCTTCTGAAGAGTCGTAGTGATGCGCTTGTGCTCGATAAGTGAAATAGCCATGTTCGCGAGCATAGCCTTCCTGTGAGAAGCCTTACGACCAAGATGATTGAATTTCTTATTATGTCTCATCGCTTTTTAATCTTTGTCTAGTTTATACTTGGATATATCCGTTCCGAACTGTAGGTTCATGTTCTCAAGGAGCTCGTCGAGCTCTGTGAGCGACTTCTTACCGAAGTTACGGAACTTGAGCAAATCTGTCTTGTTAAATTGCACCAAATCTCCGAGTGTCTCGACTCCTGCGGCCTTCAAGCAGTTGAGAGCTCGCACGGAGAGATCCATGTCGACGAGTTTGGTCTTGAGCAACTGCCTCATCCGCAGGATTTCCTCATCGAATTCCTCGTTGTGTTCGAAGTCGTTGTTTTCGAGTGTGATTTTCTCGTCAGAGAAGAGCATGAAGTGGTAGATGAGAATTTTAGCAGCCTCCTTGAGTGCGTCCTTGGGATGAATAGATCCGTCGGTCGTGATTTCGAGGATGAGCTTCTCATAGTCAGTCTTCTGCTGCACACGATAGTTTTCGACAGCGAACTTCACGTTGCGAATGGGTGTATAGATAGAGTCAATAGCGAGCTGGCTGACCTCCTTGCAGAACTCACGGTTCTCATCGGCAGGCACATATCCACGTCCCTTATTGATAGTCAGTTCTATGTCAAGAGTTGCTCGCGGATCTAAATGGCAAATAACCAAATCTGAATTTAACACTTCAAATCCACTGAGATAGTTTTGAATATCTCCAGCCTTGAACTCTGTAGCGTTTGACACTGAGATGGAGACCTTTTCGGTATCCTCCCCATCAACAGCCTGCTTGAACCTCACTTGTTTGAGATTCAAGAAAATATTGGTAACGTCTTCCTTTACTCCCGGAACAGTCGAGAACTCATGCTCCACACCGCTGATACGTACGGTGTTGATCGCAAACCCCTCGAGCGAAGACAGAAGAATTCTGCGCAGTGCATTGCCTACGGTGATACCGAAGCCTGGCTCCAAAGGTCTGAACTCGAACTTTCCAAAAGTATTGGTTGAGTCCAACATTATAACTTTTTCTGGTTTTTGAAATGCTAATACTGCCATTTTGATTATTTTTATTTAGAATACAACTCGACAATCATCTGCTCTTTGATATTCTCTGGAATGTCAGTTCTCTCAGGAAGATGAAGTAGTTTACCGCCCTTCATGTTCTCGTCCCACTCGATCCAAGGATATTTACCGTGGTTGAATCCAGAAAGCGCGTTGTTGATAACCTCGAGGGACTTGGCTTTTTCTCTGACCGCCACGATTTGTCCAGGTTTTACGCTGTAAGAAGGAATGTTGACAACCTGTCCGTCGACAGTGATATGACGGTGGCTGACAAGCTGTCTAGCAGCCGCGCGTGTAGGTGCCATACCGAGTCTGTAAACCATGTTGTCGAGACGTGCCTCGAGCAGCTGCAGGAGCACCTCACCGGTAACTCCGTCCTTAGCTGATGCCTTCTCGAAGAGGTTACGGAACTGACGTTCGAGAACTCCGTAGGTGTATTTAGCTTTCTGCTTCTCAGCAAGCATCAATCCGTACTCAGTCTGTTTCCTTCTTCTGTTATTACCATGTTGTCCAGGAGGATAGTTACGTTTGATCGCCTTCCCGGATCCGAAAATATCCTCACCAAACCGACGTGAGATTCTTGTCTTAGGGCCAATATATCTTGCCATAAAATCAATTGTTTAATTCGAGGCACAGAGTCCAAGCAGCCGCGGCTGTAGAAAGGAAAGATACAGCCCAATCAAGACCGCAATGCCTCAGAAAAATTAATTATACTCTTCTTCTCTTAGGTGGCCGGCATCCATTGTGTGGAAGCGGAGTCACGTCAATAATCTCAGTTACCTCGATCCCAGCCGCGTGTACGCCACGTATAGCAGCCTCACGGCCGTTTCCCGGTCCCTTGACGTAAGCCACGACCTTCTTGAGTCCGAGGTCGGCGGCCACTTTTGCACAGTCCTGTGCCGCCATCTGTGCAGCATAGGGGGTGTTCTTCTTAGATCCACGGAATCCCATTTTGCCGGCAGATGACCATGAGATGGCCTGACCGTCGCTGTTAGCCAAAGTAACAATAATGTTGTTGAACGATGAGTGAACGTGCAGCTGCCCTTGTGCGCTGACCTTAACCACTCTCTTCTTCGCTGTGGTTGTTTTCTTAGCCATATACAAATATTATTTAGTAGCCTTTTTCTTGTTAGCAACAGTCTTTTTCTTACCCTTTCGCGTGCGAGCGTTGTTCTTTGTGCTCTGTCCGCGTACAGGCAGTCCGAGACGGTGTCTGATGCCCCGGTAGCAACCGATATCCATAAGGCGCTTGATGTTCAGCTGGATTTCAGATCTCAAATCACCTTCCACCTTGTATTCCGCAGAGATGACGGCACGGATTTTACCCGCCTGGTCGTCTGTCCAGTCTTTCACTTTAATGTCTTTATCCACTCCAGCCTTCTCGAGAATCTTGGCTGAGCTGCTGCGTCCGATACCGAAGATGTATGTCAACGCAATTTCACCTCTCTTGTTCTGTGGGAGGTCAACACCTACAATTCTTATTGCCATATATTATAGAATTTTTTTAACAACAGAATTAACCCTGACGAACCTTGAATTTGGGGTTCTTCTTGTTTATAACAAACAAACGTCCCTTACGTCTCACGATAACGCAGTCAGGAGTACGTTTTTTCAATGATGCTTTAGTTTTCATATTCTGACATGTTTTGTCTAGTTGAATGTACACGTTACTGTTACTTGTATCTGAAAACGATACGTCCTTTGGAGAGGTCATAAGGAGACATCTCCACCTTGATTTTATCGCCAGGCAGGATTTTGATGTAGTGCATTCTCATTTTTCCGGATATGTGCGCTATGATCATGTGTCCGTTCTCCAGTTCCACACGGAACATGGCGTTAGAGAGTGCCTCAACGATTTTCCCGTCCTGTTCGATTGCGTTTTGCTTAGCCATAGTTGTTTTTAAATTGATTTTTCTTTAAGTACTTCTTCGATGAATTGAAATGATGAGAGGATGTCAGCCTTCCCTTTGCGTACACAGATGGAGTGCTCGTAGTGTGCTGCCGTCTTGTGGTCTCGAGTGTGCACCGTCCATTTGTCGTCGTCAAGATAAATCTTGTTGCTTCCCATTGTGATCATGGGTTCGATGGCGATGCAAAGTCCGCTCTTGAGCAGCATTCCGTTTCCTCGTCTTCCGTAGTTGGGCACTTGTGGTTCCTCGTGCATCTCTTTTCCGATGCCGTGTCCCACGAATTCCCTGACGACACCGTATCCGTTCATCACGCAATGGTGTTGTACAGCGAATGAGACGTCTCCGAGCCTGTGTCCGACAACCGCCTGTTCAATACCCTTGTAGAGTGCCTCCTTGGTGGTAACGAGCAGTTTTCTCACTTCGGGACTGATTTCGCCTACAGGGAAGGTGTAGCATGAGTCACCGCAATATCCGTTGAGCAACGTTCCGCAGTCGACAGAAACGATGTCTCCCTCCTCTAGTGGCTTGTCGTTCGGTATTCCATGTACGACTTGGTCGTTGACGGAAGTACAAATACTTGCCGGGAAAGGTCCTCCGTATGGGTTTGGGAACCCCTTGAAGGTGGGAATGGCACCATTGTCACGAATGAACTCGTCCGCCACTTTGTCGAGTTGTCGGGTAGTGACACCTGGCTTAATGAGCTTAGCGAGCTCAGCCAGGGTCTTTCCCACTAACAGGTTTGCTTCTCTGAGAAGCTCCACCTCATCGTCGGTCTTAAGATAAATCATCCTTAAAAACTATGGGTCGTTTAATGCGCTCCGCGAATACGTCCTGTATCAAGGATGCCGTCATAGTGTCTCATGAGCAAGTGTGTCTCGATTTGCTGTAGCGTGTCGAGGACAACCCCCACGAGGATGAGCAAAGATGTACCTCCAAAGAAACGCGCGAATCCCTGCTGCACTCCGAACATGCCGGCGAAGACAGGCAGAATGGCGATGAACGCGAGGAATAGAGATCCCGGGAGAGTGATTTTCGACATGATTTTGTCGAGGAACTCCGCTGTGCTCTTACCCGGCTTGACGCCCGGAATGAATCCGTTGTTGCGCTTCATGTCCTCGGCCATCTGAGTCGGGTTGATGGTGAGGGCGGTATAGAGGTAAGTGAACAAAATGATCAACAGTGCGAAAATCACGTTGTACAGCCAGCTTGAAGGGTCGCTGAGCAGTCTTACTCCTGTGCTCTCCTTGCTACCTATCAATCCTCCGATGAACATAGGTATGAACATGATAGCCTGTGCGAAGATGATAGGCATGACGTTAGCGGCATAAGGCTTGAGCGGAATGTACTGACGTGCTCCTCCGTAAGACCTGTTACCTACCACCCTTTTCGCATACTGTACCGGTACTCTCCTGACACCCTGCACGAGCATGATGGCAGCGGCGATGACGGCGAACCATACGATGATCTCAAGCAGGAACATCACGAGACCGCCCTGTCCCTGAGAACTGGTTCGTGCAGTGAACTCCTGAACGATAGCCTGTGGGAAGTCGGCGATGATACCGATCATGATGATGATGGAAATACCGTTTCCGATGCCCTTGTCAGTGATACGCTCACCGAGCCAGAGAACGAACATACTACCAGCCGCCATGATGATGGTTGACGTGATGGAGAACATTGTCCAGTCGATACCCTCAAAGAGAGCCTGTGTACCCACCTGCATATTGAGGTTGAGGAGGTAAGAAGGTCCCTGTACGAGGAGAATGACGACGGTCAGATATCGAGTGTACTGGTTGATTTTCCGTCTTCCGCTCTCACCCTCACGCTGCATTTTCTGGAAGTAGGGAACTACGAGTCCGAGCAGCTGCATGACGATTGATGCGGAGATATACGGCATGATACCGAGTCCGAAGATTGACGCCTTTTCGAAGGCACCACCGGTGAACATGTTGAGGAGTGCCATAAGTCCCTCGCTTGTCTGGTTGTGCATAGCTTCCTTGATGGAGTTACGGTCAACGCCCGGCAGCACAATCTGACATCCGAAAAGATAGACGGCGACAAGTCCGAGTGTGATTAACACGCGAGTGCGCAGTTCCTCAATCCGCCATATATTCGTGATTGTCTTTATTAATTTTAATTCACTAAACTTTTTCATTGTTCCAGTGTATTACATCTTTACAGCATTACCACCTTTCTCAGTTATTGCAGCCTCAGCCGTCTTTGAGAACGCGTGAGCCACAACCTCGAGTTTGGATGTGAGTTCACCATTGCCGAGGATCTTTACAAGCTGGTGCTTGTTGATGTATCCTGCAGCGATGAGGTCCTCTACGGTGATGCGCTCAAGTTTCTTGGCGTCAGCCAGCGCCTGAATGGTGTCAAGGTTGATTGCCTTGTACTCGACGCGGTTGATGTTTTTGAAACCGAACTTAGGCACACGGCGCTGGAGTGGCATCTGTCCACCCTCGAATCCGATTTTCCTTGAATAACCAGAACGTGCCTTCGCACCCTTGTGTCCACGAGTAGACGTACGTCCCTTACCTGAGCCGTATCCACGTCCGACCCGCTTGCTGTTATGCGTAGAACCTTCAGCTGGCTTTAGATTATATAATTCCATTTGTAGAAAATTTACACGTTAAAACTAGATTCGAAACACTCATCAGTCGATGACCTCGACAAGGTGCTCCACCTTGCGAATCATGCCCCTCAGCGAGGGTGTGTCCTCACGCTCCACGACCTTGTTGATCTTGTTGAGACCCAGTGAGTCGAGTGTGCGCTTCTGGTCAATCGGCCTGTTGTTGCGGCTCTTCACCTGCTTTATTTTTATTGTTGCCATAATGTATAAGTCCTTCTTATCCTTTGAAAACTTTTGTAAGACTCACTCCTCTTTCCTTAGCCACGGTCTTGGCGTCTCTCATGTTGGCGAGCGTCTCGATAGTAGCCTTGACGAGGTTGTGCGGGTTAGAAGAGCCCTTAGACTTAGCGAGCACGTCCGTGATACCGACGCTCTCGAATACCTGACGCATGGCACCTCCTGCCACCACTCCTGTACCCTCGGCAGCCGGCATGATGAGCACTCTGGCACCACCGAATTTTCCGTATGCCTCATGTGGCACAGTGCCGTTGATGACAGGCACCTTGACCAGGTTCTTCTTCGCGGACTCAACACCCTTCTCGATAGCAGCTGTGACCTCACCCGCTTTACCAAGTCCGTATCCGACGATACCTTTTCCGTCGCCTACTACGACGATTGCAGCGAACGTGAACGTTCTACCACCCTTCGTCACCTTGGTAACACGATTAATAGCAACCAATCGTTCTTTCAGATCGATTTCGTTTCCTTTTTTTACTCTATTAACCATAATTCTTATTAAAATTTAAGTCCTGCCTTACGGGCAGCCTCAGCCACCTCTTTAACTCTACCATGATAAAGGTAACCGTTGCGGTCGAACACAACAGATTCGATACCGGCCTTGATTGCCTTCTCTGCAATTAACTCACCCACTTTCGCAGCCTGCTCGGTCTTAGGCATCTTGTCCATACCCATTGAGCTTGCAGCGACGAGTGTCTTGGCAGCCTCGTCGTCAATAATCTGAACGTAAATCTGCTTGTTGCTTCTGAAGACAGACATACGTGGACGGTCAGCAGTACCAGAAATCTTATTACGTACTCTATGTTTGATTTTAATACGTCTTTCTATCTTTGTTATCATACTCGTACTTTTAGTTTAATTATTTTGCACTAGCTGACTTACCAGACTTTCTTCTGATCACCTCACCCTGGAAGCGAATACCCTTGCCCTTGTACGGCTCCGGCTTTCTGAAAGAGCGGATTTTGGCGCACACCTGTCCGAGGAGTTGCTTGTCGCACGACTCGAGCATGATGAGCGGGTCCTGGTTACGCTCAGACTTGGTTTCCACTTTCACTTCCTTCGGCACCTCGAAGACGATGGCGTGAGAATACCCGAGCGCGAACTCCAGTACATTACCCTGGTTGCTGACGCGGTATCCAACTCCGACGAGCTGGAGTGTCTTCTTATATCCTTCAGAAACACCGACAACCATGTTGTGAACAAGCGAGCGGTAGAGTCCGTGGAATGCATGACGCTGCTTGACGTTGTCAGTCATCATCTCAGTGTTCTCCTCAAGAGTGAGGGTACCGTCCTCGATAGTGAGCTTGATGGCGGGGTTCACATACTGTGTGAGCTCTCCCTTAGGTCCCTTGACGGTTACAATGTCATCCTTATGAGTGATTGTCACTCCAGCAGGGATACTAATAGGCAATTTACCAATTCTAGACATTTGTTGTTTCCTCCTCTCTTGATTAATAGACGTAGCAGAGGACCTCGCCGCCGATTTTCAGCTCGGAAGCCTCCTTGTCCGTCATTACACCTTTGGACGTGGATAGAATCGCAATACCCAATCCGTTAATAACTCTTGGCATGTCCTTGTATCCGGTGTACTTGCGAAGCCCCGGACGTGACACTCTCTTCAGGCACTTGATAGCGCTTGACTTAGTTTCGGCATCGTACTTCAACGCGATCTTGATGGCCCCCTGAGGTCCCTCCTCGATGAACTTGTAGTTGAGCACGTAGCCTTTGTCGAAGAGAATCTTAGTGATTTCCTTCTTCAGGTTTGACGCAGGTATTTCCACGACCTTGTGCTTGGCCATGATAGCATTCCTCAAACGCGTCAGATAATCTGCTATAGGATCTGTCATAATGAAATTAAATTAATCGGGATTGCCCGACAATATTTAAATTAATAATAAAAAAGTAGTTCTGATTCTTACCAGCTTGCCTTCTTAACGCCCGGTATGAGTCCGGCAGAGGCCATCTCCCGGAACTGAATACGTGAGATACCGAACTGGCGGATGTATCCGCGTGGACGTCCGGTGATCTTGCACCTGTTGTGGAGTCTGATGGGGTTAGCGTTAGCAGGAATAGCCTGCAGTTTTCTGGCAGCCTCATAAGCCTCCTCCGGAGTACCAGTAGCGATGACCTTCTTGAGTGCGGCGCGCTTAGCGGCATACTTAGCGCAGAGTTTGGCGCGCTTAACCTCGCGGGCTTTCATTGATTCTTTTGCCATAACTGTTTATTTTTTAGCGTCCTTAAACGGAAGTCCGAAAGCCTTGAGAAGCGCGTAGCCCTCTTCGTCGGTCTTCGCAGATGTTACGAAAGTGATGTTCATACCCTGGATCTTGTCGATCTGGTCGATGTTGATTTCCGGGAAGATGATCTGCTCCTGGATTCCGAGCGTGTAGTTTCCACGTCCGTCAAGTCTGGACTCGATGCCCTTGAAGTCGCGGATACGTGGCAGTGAAACGCGGATGAGTCTCTCAAGGAACTCATACATACGCTCTCTTCTGAGCGTCACCATGACTCCGATAGGCATCTTCTTACGAAGGCGGAAGTTAGAGATATCCTTCTTAGAGAGAGTGACAACCGGTTTTTGTCCGGTGATTTGTGCTATCTCATTGACAGCCACCTCGATGATTTTCTTGTCTCCTGTAGCGGATCCAAGTCCCTGGTTCACTACGATCTTCTTCAATACAGGAATCTGCATAGGAGAAGAATAGTTGAACTGTTTCATCAATGCCGGAGCGATTTTCTCGGCATAGACATTCTTTAAGTTTGCAGTATTAGCCATTATAACTCCTCTCCTGATTTTTTAGCGTAACGAACTAATTTACCATTGGCACCGATCCTTCTTCCGATACGAGTAGCCTCTCCCGTCTTTGGGTCAACAGGGTTGAGGTTAGAGATATGGATCGGGGCTTCTTTCTTAATGATTCCACCCTGTGGGTGCTGAGCGCTGGGCTTGGTGCTTTTAGACACCATGTTGACGCCCTCGACGATGGCTCTCTGCTTTTTCACAAGAACCTGAAGGACTTTTCCCTTCTGTCCCTTGTTGTTACCGGCATTAACGACAACCATGTCACCTTTCTTGATATGTAATTTACTCATTACCTTTGTGTCGTTTAGAATTAAAGTACTTCAGTAGCAAGAGAAACGACCTTCATGTTCTCAGAACGCAGCTCACGTGCAACAGGTCCGAAAATACGGCTCCCTCTCATTTCGCCAGCGTTGTTAAGGAGAACGCATGCGTTGTCGTCGAAACGGATGTATGATCCGTCAGGTCTTCTCACTTCTTTCTTGGTTCTCACGATAAGAGCCTTAGACACAGTCCCCTTCTTGATTTCAGAAGTAGGAATGGCGCTCTTAACTGCAACGACGATGACGTCGCCAACAGTAGCGTATCTGCGCTTCGTACCACCGAGCACTCGGATGCAGAGAACTTCTCTGGCTCCGCTGTTGTCGGCCACTGTTAATCTTGATTCTGTCTGTATCATAATTACTTAGCTCTTTCTACGATTCTTACTAGTCTCCATCTCTTTGTTTTGCTCAGAGGGCGTGTCTCCATAATGAGGACGGTGTCGCCAACATGGCATTCCTCCTTCTCGTCGTGAGCATGGTATTTCTTCGTCTTGCTGACGAACTTACCATAAATGGGGTGTTTCTCCTTGAACTTAGCGGCCACAACGATGGTCTTCTGCATCTTGTCGCTGGTAACGACCCCCGTTCTTTGTTTTCTAAGATTTCTTTCCATTTGGCGATTATTTATTAAGTTCCCTACTATGAAGCTCACACTTCATACGAGCGATGTCACGACGCAATTTCTTGATTTGAGAATTATCCTCGAGTGGAGAAATGGTGTGGTTGAACTTCATGTCCGCGTAGTTAGCGCTCTCAGTCTCGATGCGCTCTGCCAGTTCGGCAGTAGTAAGTTCTCTGATTTCTGAAATTTTCATAATAATCAAGCGTTTTGGTCGTAGTCACGTCTAACAATAAACTTAGTGGTAGTAGGCAGCTTCTGTGCTCCCAGTCTCAGTGCCTCCTTGGCGATGTCGTAGGGCACTCCCTCCACCTCGAAGAGAATACGTCCCGGCTTAGCAGGGAACACATACTTGTAGGGGTCTCCCTTACCTTTACCCATACGGACGTCAGCCGGCTTCTTGGTGATAGGCTTGTCCGGGAAGATACGAATCCAGACCTGTCCCTGACGCTGCATGTAACGTGTGATAGCGACACGTGCAGCCTCGATTTGCGCAGCGCTTATCCAGCGCTCCTGCAGCGCTTTGATTCCGAAAGATCCGAAGGCGAGCTCAGTACCTCTGTGAGAGACACCTCTCCAGCGTCCACGACCTTTTTGCGGTCTTCTATATTTTTGTCTTTTTGGCTGTAGCATAATTCAAACTCTGATTAGCGGTTGTTGTTTTTTCTGTTTCTGTATCTCTTACCACCGGCATTGCCTCTTCCGCCTTCTTTCTGCTGGCTGAAGTTCGGTGCGAGGTCTTTCTTTCCGAAGATTTCTCCGCGGCAGATCCAGACCTTGATTCCGAGCAGTCCGACCTTAGTGAGTGCCTCAGCCAGACAGTAGTCGATGTCAGCCCTGAGGGTGTGCAGCGGTGTACGTCCTTCCTTGTACATCTCGGAGCGTGACATCTCGGCTCCGTTGAGACGTCCTGAGATTTGCACCTTGATACCTTCAGCCCCGTTGTGCATCGCGTTGCTGATGGCGGTCTTGATGGCCCTTCTGTATGCCATCTTTCCCTCAATCTGCCTAGCGATGTTGTTGGCCACGATAGTAGCGTCGAGGTCAGGCTTCTTGATTTCGTAGATGTTGATCTGGATGTCCTTGTCAGTGATTTTCTTGAGTTCCTCCTTGAGTTTGTCGACGTTCTCGCCCTTTGATCCGATGATGACTCCCGGACGCGCGGTGCAGATGGTGATAGTAACCATCTTGAGCGTACGCTCGATGACGATTTTGGAAACGCTTGAGTTCGCTAGACGCGCGTTAAGATATTTGCGGATTTTGTTGTCCTCAAGGATATTGTCTCCGAAGTTCTTCCCGCCGAACCAGTTCGAGTCCCAACCCTTAACGATGCCGAGACGATTGCTTATTGGATTACATTTCTGTCCCATATTATTCTTCCTCATTAGTTATAGCGTCCACGAACACAGTGACATGGTTAGAACGCTTGCGAATTCTGTAACCTCTACCCTGTGGTGCAGGGCGCATACGTTTGAGCGTCTGCCCTTCGTCGACGTAGATTTTCGAGATGTAGAGCTGCTCGTTTTCGTCTGCCTTTCTTTCGTTTTTCTGCTCCCAGTTGGAGATAGCAGATTTGAGTACCTTCTCGACGTCGCGTGATGCGTGCTTGGTGACGAACTTAAGCGTGGCAAGTGCCTTGTTGACCTCCATGCCACGAATCAGGTCGACCACGTATCTCATCTTGCGCGGAGAGGTAGGTATATCGCGGAGAGTAGCGAAGTATGTTGTTTTCTTGGCCTCTTTGAATTTCTCGGCCATCTTTCTTTTTCTTGCTCCCATTATTAGTTACTTGATTTAGTCACCTGTTTATTTTTTCTTGTTACCTGCATGGCCTCTGAAAGTTCTGGTGAGAGAGAACTCTCCCAGCTTGTGTCCCACCATGTTCTCGGTGATATAGACAGGTATGAATTTATTACCGTTATGAACTGCAATAGTGTGTCCAACGAAGTCCGGTGAGATCACCGAAGCTCTTGCCCAGGTCTTGATGACGGACTTTTTTCCGCTCTCATTCATGGCGAGTACTTTCTTCTCAAGCTTAACGTTGATATACGGACCTTTTTTTAATGAACGACTCATATAATCTACTTAGTTAACTTGTTACTTTTTACGTCTTTCAATAATATACTTGCTAGATTGCTTCTTCGGCGAGCGTGTCTTCAAGCCCTTAGCGTAAAGGCCGTTACGAGAGCGTGGATGTCCACCGGTCTGTCGTCCTTCACCTCCACCCATCGGATGGTCATGGGGGTTCATGACAACACCACGGTTGTGCGGTCTTCTGCCGAGCCATCTAGAGCGTCCAGCCTTACCAGAAGATTCGAGAGCGTGGTCAGAGTTGCTGACGCTGCCAATTGTTGCGCGGCACACTGAGTGTATCTTTCGGATTTCTCCTGAAGGAAGTTTGATGACGCAGAAGTCCCCTTCACGTGAAGTCAACTGAGCGAAGTTACCTGCTGACCTAACCATCTTAGCCCCCTGTCCCGGGCGCAGTTCGATGTTGTGGATGACGGTACCGACAGGTATGTTTTTGAGAGGGAGGGTGTTACCGAGGTCAGGAGCGGCATCAGGTCCTGACATAAGTTTGTCACCCACTTGCAGTCCATTCGGAGCAACGATGTATCGTTTTTCTCCGTCAGCATAGAAAAGAAGCGCGATACGAGCCGAGCGGTTCGGGTCATACTCGATAGTCTTAACTACTGCTGGTATTCCATCTTTGTCTCTCTTGAAGTCGATGAAACGGAAGAGTCTCTTGTGTCCGCCACCTCTGTAGCGCACGGTCATGCGTCCGTAGTTGTTACGTCCGCCAGTGCTCCTTTTTCCATAGACGAGAGATTTCTCTGGTACAGACGTAGTAACATCATCGAAAGTACCAATAGCTTTGTGTCTTTGACCTGGAGTTGTAGGTCTGAATTTACGAATACCCATTTTTTATTTAAATGTTACTATAGAAATCAATAGTTTCTCCTTCCTGGAGTGTCACGATCGCCTTTTTGTAGGCGTTAGTTCTTCCGCTGACAACGCCCGATCGCGTATAGCGTCTCTTGGCTTTTCCGTTGTAGCGTACAGTGTTGACAGAAACTACGTTTACGTTAAACTTTTCTTCAATCTCTTTCTTAAGCTCAACCTTGTTGGCTTCCGGCTTTACGATGAACCCGTAGACCTGACGTGCAGGCTTGGTGTAGGTGTAGACAGTCTTCGTCTTCTTGGTCTCACCCCCCTTTTTCTTGACGGTGTAGGAACGTGTTTCCTCAACAGCTCCCTTAGTCTGTACGGTGTTCTTGTTTCCGGTGACGATTTTCTTGTCCTGAGAGGCCTTCTCAGTGATCGCGTTCATTTTCTCAGTGACGAGCGGTCTGATAATGTATCCCATTTTTCGTGCCTCCTAATTTTTATTCGTTATCAGATTGTGTGGCAGCCTTAGGTCCGGTTTTCGCGCAAACCAAAGACAACGCATTTTCTGTCACAACCAGGACATTCGCATTCATCACCCTGTAGGTGTTCAGGTCAGTCGCAGTCATGACGTCAACACGCTGAATATTACGAGCTGACAAATATACGTTTTTATTTACACCTGGCAAAACGAGGAGAAGTTTCTTGTCGTCAATTTTAAGGTTTTTTTGCATTTTTTTGAATTCTTTAGTTTTTGGTGCATCGAATTCAAAGTCCTCAACGACAATGATGGCGTCCTGCTGTGCCTTGTACGAGAGAGCGCTCTTGCGCGCCAGATCCTTTACTTTCTTGTTGAGTTTGAAGCTGTAGTCGCGCGGTTTCGGTCCGAAGACACGTCCACCTCCGCGGAGTACCGGAGACTTGATGTCTCCACGTCTTGCACCGCCGCTCCCCTTCTGTCGGATGAGCTTACGCGTGGATCCTGCGATTTCACTTCTTTCCTTAGACTTGGCAGTACCTTGACGCTGGTCGGCTAGATACTGCTTAACTGCTAGATAGATGCAGTGGTCGTTGGGCTCAATAGCGAAGATCTCGTCGTTGAGCTCGACTTTTCTTCCAGTGTCCTCGCCTTTTATGTTAAATACTGATAGTTCCATTACGCCTTAATTATTACGATTGAACCTTTACACCCTGGCACAGAGCCTTTCACAAGTAGGAGGTTGTGTTCAGGAATCACCTTAATCACTTGCAGGTTATGAGTAGTCACGCGCTCATTTCCCATCTGACCGGCCATTGGCAGGTTCTTATAGACACGGGACGGAGTGGCGCAGGCACCGATAGAACCTGGTGCACGCTGACGGTCGTCCTGACCGTGAGTAGCCTGTCCGACACCGCCAAAACCATGGCGCTTCACGACACCGGCGAATCCTTTACCCTTCGATGTACCGACAACGTCCACGTAAGGCACGTCCTCGAACAGCTGAACGGTGATGACGTCACCGAGGTTGTATTCTTCATCAAAAGTGAACTCGGCCAAGTGTCTCTTCGGTGTTGTCCCGGCCTTAGCGAAGTGTCCCTTCATCGGCTTGGAGGTGTTCTTCTCCTTAGCCTCCTGGAATCCCACCTGCACGGCCTTGTATCCGTCGACCTCCTCGGTCTTGACCTGGGTAACAACACAAGGACCTACTTCGATAACAGTGCATGGCAGATTTTTGCCCTCAGCACTGAAAACGGATGTCATTCCGATTTTCTTTCCAATTAATCCTGGCATTTCAAATTGATTTTAAAAATTGATTTTTCTCTTTAGTTTTCGTTTACTTACACTTTGATCTCTACTTCCACACCGCTGGGCAACTCAAGTTTCATGAGGCTGTCAACAGTCTTGGGTGTCGCGTTATAGATGTCGATGAGGCGCTTGTAGGTGCTCAGCTCGAACTGCTCGCGGCTTTTCTTGTTGACGAAAGTACTGCGGTTGACAGTGAAGATGCGTTTGTGGGTCGGGAGAGGAATCGGGCCGCTCACAGTTGCATCAGTAGCCTTGACGGTCTTGACGATCTTCTCGGCTGACTTGTCCACGAGGTTGTGGTCGTAGGACTTCAGTTTGATACGAATTCTCTGACTCATTGTTTTTTTGATTGTGAATTTATGAATGATTAAAACGGCGATAGGGCCGTGTGTTAAGAGTCATACGCTAACACACGCCCCGTTCGCTATGATATTTTACTTGACGAGGTCTACTCGTCCTCCGCATTCGGTGAGCACCGCCTTCGCGATGGAGTTGCTCACCGGTGCGTGGTGGTCGTACTGCATAGAGCTGGTTGCACGTCCGGAAGTGATGGTACGGAGTGTGGTGACATATCCGAACATCTCAGCGAGCGGCACCATAGCCTTGACGATGCTGGCTCCTGAGCGGGTAGCCTCCGTTCCTTCCACCTGTCCGCGTCGCTTGTTGAGGTCTCCGATGACGTCACCCATGTTTTCCTCGGGAGTCACCACCTCAAGTTTCATGATAGGCTCCATCAGCACAGGGTGTGCCTGAGAGCATGCGTTCTTGTAGGCCTGCATGGCAGCGATCTCGAAAGAGAGCTGGTCGGAGTCGACCGGGTGGAAAGATCCGTCGACGAGTTCCACCTTGAGGCTGTCCATAGGGAATCCTCCGAGCACGCCGTTCTTCATGGCGTTGGTGAATCCCTTCTGCACAGACGGGATGAACTCCTTCGGTATGTTACCACCCTTGACGGAGTCGGAGAACTGTAGTCCTCCCTCCTTGAAGTCCTCGTCGACCGGTCCGACGTTGACGATGATGTCTGCGAACTTACCGCGTCCACCCGACTGCTTCTTGTACACCTCTCGGAGGTTGACGGTAGTGGTGATGGCCTCCTTGTAGTTGACCTGAGGTCGACCCTGGTTGCATTCCACCTTGAACTCGCGCTTGAGACGGTCGATGATGATGTCGAGGTGGAGCTCACCCATACCAGAGATGACGGTCTGTCCGCTCTGCTCGTCGGTTCGTACGGTGAAGGTAGGGTCCTCCTCTGCCAGCTTGGCCAGTCCGACAGAGAGTTTGTCGAGGTCCTTCTGCGTCTTAGGCTCCACGGCGATACCGATGACGGGATCCGGGAAGTCCATGGACTCGAGCACGATCGGTGCGGTCTCATCGCAGAGCGTGTCACCGGTGTGGATATCCTTCAGTCCGACAACCGCTCCGATATCACCTGCGCTGATCTCATCCACCGGGTTCTGGTGGTTGGAGTGCATCTGGAAGAGTCGGCTGATACGCTCCTTCTTTCCGGAGCGGGGATTGTAGACGTAGGAGCCGGACTCGATTTTTCCGGAGTATACGCGTATGAATGTGAGCCGTCCCACATAGGGGTCGGTAGCGATTTTGAACGCGAGCGCCGACGTCTTGTCGTCCGGGCTCGGCTTGCGGTCTTCCTCCTCCTTTGTTGAAGGGTTCTCACCCACCACGTTCTCGGTGTCGAGCGGAGAGGGGAGGAAAGCGCAGACATAGTCAAGGAGAGTCTGCACGCCCTTGTTCTTGAACGAAGATCCGCAGAGCATCGGTGTGCACGCCTGTGCCACGGTAGCCTGTCTGATGGCCCTGAGTATTTCCTCCTCAGTGATGGTAGAAGGGTCGTCGAAGAACTTCTCCATGAGAGCGTCGTCATATTCAGCGACAGCCTCGAGGAGTTTTCCTCTCCATTCCTCCGCCTCGTCCATCATGTCGGCCGGTATGTCCTCGACGTCATAGTCAGCGCCCATGGTCTCGTCGTGCCAGAGTATGGCTTTCATCTTCACGAGGTCGACAACACCCTTGAATTTCTCCTCAGCTCCGATAGGTATGACCACCGGTACGGCGTTAGCGCCGAGGATGTCCTTCATCTGCCTTACCACCTCGTAGAAGTCGGCTCCGCTCCGGTCCATCTTGTTCACGTATCCGATACGCGGCACCTTATATTTGTCTGCCTGACGCCAAACGGTCTCTGACTGTGGCTGTACGCCACCGACAGCGCAGTAAGTAGCAACGGCGCCGTCGAGCACACGTAGGGACCGCTCCACCTCCGCGGTGAAGTCGACGTGTCCGGGAGTGTCAATCAGGTTGATCTGGTACTGCTGGCCCTCATAGTTCCAGAAGCAGGTGGTAGCTGCTGAAGTGATAGTGATACCGCGCTCCTGCTCCTGTGCCATCCAGTCCATAGTAGCTGCTCCGTCGTGTACCTCTCCGATTTTGTGGGTTTTCCCGGTGTAGAAGAGGATGCGCTCGGAGGTAGTGGTCTTTCCGGCATCAATATGCGCCATGATACCGATGTTGCGCGTCAAATGCAAGTCACGTTTTGCCATAATTATTTAAATGTCCTTTTTTTGTTCTTTTTAACCTTAAAAAACTAATATGTGGTTTCTTAAGCAGCGACCGCCGTTATTCGGGGTCGTCCTGCCGTCATGTACGCCTTAGGCCCGTCGTGGTTTAGAATCTGAAGTGTGCGAAAGCACGGTTGGCCTCAGCCATGCGGTGCATATCCTCCTTGCGCTTGAACGCCCCTCCCTGCTGGTTGTAAGCGTCCACGATTTCAGCGCTGAGCTTCTCAGCCATGCTCTTCCCGGAACGTTTGCGAGCATAGAGGATCAGGTTCTTCATGGAGATGGCCTCCTTGCGGTCGGGACGTATTTCGGTCGGCACCTGGAAAGTGGCACCACCGATACGGCGGCTCTTCACCTCCACAGTCGGAGTGATGTTGTCGAGTGCCTTCTTCCAGATTTCGAGAGAAGACTTCTCCTCGTCCTTGAGTTTCTTCTCGACAAGAGCAAGAGAGTTGTAGAAAATGGAGTAAGCAATACTCTTCTTACCATCATACATAAGGTTGTTGACGAACTTCGTCACCTTCACATCGCCATAGACGGGATCCGGAAGGATCACCCTCTTCTTCGGTTTTGCTTTTCTCATTTTGTTTGTTCTTTTTTTCAGTCTGTCCGGTTGCCATCAGCGTTCTTCAACGTCCCCTCCGGGTCATTTACTCAACCAGCGTAAAAAATAGCTAAAGACAAACTTAATGTTTTAAAAATTGAACTTCTTTTTTTGATTACTTCTTAGCCTTCGGTCGCTTAGCACCATATTTGCTTCGTCTCTGAGTGCGGCTAGCCACGCCAGCGGTGTCGAGAGCACCACGGATGATGTGGTAGCGAACACCAGGAAGATCCTTCACACGTCCACCGCGGACAAGCACGATAGAGTGCTCCTGCAGGTTGTGTCCCTCTCCCGGGATGTATGAGTTGACTTCCTTTTTGTTAGTGAGGCGCACACGCGCGACTTTTCTCATAGCCGAATTAGGCTTCTTAGGAGTGGTGGTGTAGACACGTACGCAAACTCCGCGGCGCTGAGGGCAAGAGTCCAGAGCAGGAGATTTACTTTTGTCTACCAGCACACGTCTTCCTTTTCTTACTAGTTGCTGAATAGTAGGCATTTTTTAATTTTTTATGTTATTATATATTTATGATTTTATTTCATTCCATTGTCGGAGAATCTTCAGCCGGGCAATACCTCAACCGCTTACTGCACTTTGCATAACCGGTGCATCCCTACACCTTATATTATATATAGCGCATTATTCTCCTGTTTTTTCGCTTTTCCGGCCGGCTCTCGTGCCGTCCATTTTCGGACGTAGTCCAAAAAGCGGTGCAAAGTTACAAAAATTTCCTGAAACACAATATATAATGAGAGGTATTTCTTACGTCAGGAGCATACATTTCACACTTTTTAACTATTTTTAATACAATTTAATAACGGTTAGAGAACAACATGCACCCAGAAGCAGCCTTTCCCGCAAAAAAGCAGGAATCCCTCTATGAAAGAAAAAAAAAGATAAATTCGTCCCCAATATTTTTATATTTCAGACAAAAACGCTATCTTTGCACCACAAGCCAGACAAACCGGCATTCCGGACATTACAATCCTTTTAAAAAAACAAACCTATGGACAAGAAAATCATTATCACAAGTATCATCGCATTCATCATTGCGGTCATCCCCTGCTGCGGCCAGCAGAACAAGATGAAAGGAGTGAGCCACGGAAAGGAGAAAGCGTGGGAGGGCGATAAGGATCCCGGCACGATCAAAGAGCTTCACCTCACCATCCTTGAGAACGGGGAAGAGACGACCGACATAGAGATGAAGCAGGTAGACCGCTTCTACGAGGCACGTTATCTGAAAGACGGTAAAAGGCATTACGAGACGATAGAGCCCCGTGACCTAGAGATGCTCAAGTTTATAACCGCCCCTATATACGAAAAACAGGACTACTACCAGGACTACAAGTCGAAGAAAGGTCCGAAGGGTCTGGAATTCCATCTCGGTACGAAGTATGACAATGCCGTCTTCCTTCTCAACGGTGAGGGACTCGACCCATTGAGTTTTGACATCGTGAATGCCGTCATCATCTTTTTCGACAAGGTATTTGAGTTCAACCAGCCCGACAAGCCGTTTCCCCAGGGCAAGCTGACGCTTTTCACCTACACCCACAAAGGCACCATGCGTCCCGGCGGTCCGGAATGGCGCGTGGAATCCAAGCCAGACGGCACTTACGACGTGACTTACACGAACGACAGCATGGTGATGGAAGGCAAGGAGGCAGAAGTGAAGAAAAAGAACTTCCCCGGCGAGGTCGGTGAGAAGCTGGCCGGCTTCCTGAAATCAGGCAAGGCCCAGAACTACAAGAGCGACTATAACAATCCCGGTGTGATGGACGGCAGCAGCTGGGCGCTTTATGCCAAGTTCGACGGCGGAAAGGACATCAGTTCGAGAGGGTATATGAACGGTCCGCGCGACCGTTCCGCCATTGACAACACGCTGAAATATCTTGAAGAGCTGATGGGAGTGGAAATGTGACCGTCCCGGCCCACTTTATCGGAATCCCTATCGCAAATAGAGTTTTTCCTTTTCCCTTGAGGCACAATTTTCGTAAATTTGCAGGAAAGAAAAGGAAACGCTGACCGACTGACGAACATTTACGACCGACAGCGACAGGCATCAATATTCACTTATTAAAAAAAAACGATATGAAAATCATCGGAAGAATCATCACACTGGTCATGCTGCTGGCCAGCAGTACAATGTTACAGGCCCAGACCGTTCAGAACAGCTCCCACTCCACCATCGGCTACGTGAAGGACGGAACGGTTTATAACTCCAGCCACTCCACGATGGGTTATATCCGCAACGACGGCACCGTTCAGAACTCCTCCCACTCGACGATGGGCTACATCCGCTCTGACGGTACGGTTCAGAACTCCTCCCACTCCACCATCGGCTACATCCGCTCTGACGGGACGGTTCAGAATTCGAGCCATTCGACGATCGGGTACATCCGCAGTAACGGGACGATCCAGAACTCGAGCCACTCCACCATCGGCTATGCGAAGGGAGTCAGCCAGCAGCATGCCGCCGCCCTTCTCTTCTTCTTCGGCATGATACGCTAAAAAGGCTGCTCTATCCACAGAAGAAAAGAAAAGAACAGTACATCTAATTCCCTGCAAACAAAGGTCATTGTTTGCGGGGAATTCTTTGCATGTAAGGAAAGAGACAAACCGCAGCAGCCACCAGCATGGAGTATAGCAAAAAGGTTTCCCAGTTTTGCTATTTTTGCAAATACGCAATATTCAGGATTTTACGCATGAAAGCAATGATTGTTTTTTTGCACTTTCTTAGTGCTATTCTCATTGAAAATTTGTAACTTTGCATACTTTTTGCATAAACATGGAAACAGCTCGTCGACTCAGCAAGACAGACATACTCCTTGAAAAGGTTCGCACAGGAGGCACGTCGATGACACGGTATGAGCAGTTGAATCTTACCGTGCGTCTGGCTATTCCTGCCATGCTGGCCCAGATATCCCACATTCTGATGGAGTATATCGACGCGTCGATGGTGGGACGTCTCGGTGCTGAAGGCGCCGCGAGCATCGGGCTTGTGGCTACAACCACATGGCTTTTCTGGGGTCTTTGTTCCAGCATGGCCACCGGTTTCAGTGTTCAGGTTGCCCACCGCATCGGTGCGAGCAAGCCCTCCGAGGCGAGGAGTATCCTCCGCCAGGCTTTCACCACGACCATCGCTCTGAGTCTGGCTTTGAGCATCATCGCCGTCGCCATCAGCGGTCAGTTGCCCACATGGCTGGGAGGAGACGATTCCTTGAAACCCGGCGCCTCCGGCTATTTTCTTGTGTTCGGCCTGACCATCCCCGTTTTCGAATTGACCTTCCTGATGAGTTCGATGCTCAGGTGCAGCGGCAACGTGAAGTTGCCGAGCATGTTGAACATGCTGTTGTGCGTGTTGGACGTCGTCTTCAATTTCCTGTTTATCTTCCCCTCAGCCGACTACGAGGTGCTGGGCATGCGCCTCCACGTGTATGGTGCCGGCATGGGCGTGGTGGGTGCGGCGATGGGCACAGCCGTGGCCGAAGTCATCGTCTGCGCCCTTCTCTTCTATTTCCTCTGCTTCCGTTCCCGTTCGATGAGCCTGTTCGGGCGGTTGAAACAGGAATCGTCGACCCTCAGGATGTTCCGTCCCACAGGTCGCGTTCTGAAGAAAGCCTTCCGTCTTGGCATGCCCATAGCCTGCGAGAGAGTGATCATGTGCGGGGCGCAGATATGCACCACGATGATCGTGGCACCACTGGGCATGTACGCCATCGCCGCCAACGCCTTTGGCGTGAACGCCGAGAGCCTGTGCTATATGCCCGGCTACGGCATCGGCGACGCCGCCACCACGCTGGTTGGCCAGAGCGTAGGCGCCAAGCGTGGCGACCTGGCCCGCCGTTTCGCCTACATCACCGTCACACTGGGCATCCTTGTGATGACCGTGATGGGTGCGCTGATGTATGTTGGCGCCCCGTTGATGATGGGCATCATGACCCCCGTACAGGAGATTGTGAACCTGGGCGTGGAAGCCCTGCGCATCGAAGCCTTCGCCGAACCACTGTTCGCCGCCTCGATTGTCTGCTACGGCGTGTTCGTGGGAGCCGGCGACACCCTCATCCCCAGCAGCATGAACCTCGGTTCGATATGGGTGTTCCGTATCACGCTGTCCATCCTGCTTGCCCCTGCCATGGGGCTCAACGGAGTATGGCTTGCCATGTGTATCGAGCTTTGCATCCGAGGGATTCTCTTCCTTCTCAGGCTCAAGAGCGGCAGATGGCTCAAGGCAGCAAAAATATAAGACTCAGAGTAACTTCACCCTCAACTCTAAACTATAAACTCTAAACTAATATATGCAACTTATCAAGAATCAACATTTTGAAGGAGAGCGTCCGTTGTTCGAGTCGCACAACCTACGTCTGGAGCATGTGACCATCGGCGAAGGCGAGTCAGCCATCAAGGAATGCAGCAATATAGAGGCAGAGAACTGCCTGCTGGAAGGCAAATATCCGTTCTGGCATGTCCATGGCTTCAAGATCAAGAACTGCCATTTCAAGGTGGGCGCCCGTTCGGCACTATGGTACTCCGACAACCTGGAGATGGCGGACACCGTGATAGACGGTCCCAAGATGTTCCGCGAGATGGAGAATATCAAGATTCAGAACGTACGCATCAACGATGCCGACGAGACCTTTTGGAAATGCAAGAACCTGGACATCAAAAACCTCGAGATTCATGACGGCACCTACCCCTTCATGTTCTGCGAGAACATCAAGATAGACGGTCTCAGGAGCGACTCCAAATACGTGTTCCAATATGTGAAGAACGTAGAAATCCGCAACTCCTTCATCGACACGAAAGACGCCTTCTGGGAGGTGGAGAACGTGACGATCTACGACTCCGAACTCCACGGCGAGTACCTGGGCTGGCACTCGAAAAACCTGCGACTGGTGAACTGCCACATCACCGGCGAGCAGGTGCTCTGCTATGCCGAGGGCCTTATCCTGGAGAACTGCACGTTCGGCGAGGAGTGCGACCGAATGTTCGAATACAGCACGCTCCATGCCGACATCCGCGGCCACGTGACCAACATCAAGAACCCCACCTCCGGCCACATCGTGGCCGACAGCATCGGCAGCATCACCCTCGACGACAACATCCGTCAGCCAGCCGACTGCATCATCGAGACCAGAAAGAAATAAGAGAAAAGTTCCCGGAAAGCCCGGAATTTCCGGAAAATCCGGAGAATCCAGAAAGCCCGGAAAAGCCCGGAAAAACCCGGAACATCCGGAAAAGACTTCAAAAAATACTAATAACTAACTTATCATGAAAACTTACGATTTCGACAAGCCCGTGTGCCGGCTCGGGACGAACAGCGTGAAATGGGACGAGATGCCGGAAGGCGTGTTGCCCTTATGGGTTGCCGACATGGACTTTGAGGTAGCCACCCCTATCGCGGAGGCGTTGGAGAGACGGGTCAGCCATCATGTGTATGGCTACAGCATCGTTCCCGACGAGTATTACGACGCCGTCATCAACTGGTTTGCCCGCCGTCACGGATGGGCCATCCGCCGCGAATGGATTGAGTACACCATCGGCGTGGTTCCCGCGATCTCATGTTGTCTGAAAGCGCTGACCCTGCCCGGTGAGAAGGTACTGGTGACCACTCCGGTCTACAACTGCTTCTTCTCCAGCATCCGCAACAGCGGCTGTACAGCCGAGGAGTCCCCGTTGCAGATTGGCGATGACGGGATGTACCACATAGACTGGGAAGACTTCGAGCGTCGCTGCTCAGACAGCAAGGTCGTGGCATACATCCTCTGCAACCCCCACAACCCGGGAGGCCGCGTATGGACTGGCGATGAGCTACGGCGCATCTCCGAGATCTGCGGCCGTCACCACGTGACCGTTATCTCCGACGAGATCCACAACGAGCTGGTTCGTCCCGGCCACACCTACACCCCTTATGCCACCGTAGGCGACAGCACGCGGTCCATCACCTGCATCTCTGCCTCCAAGTCCTTCAATATCGCCGGTCTGCAGATAGCCAACATCGTGTGTGAGGACGCAGAGATGCGCCGCCGTATCGACCGTGCCATCAACATCAACGAAGTATGTGACGTCAACCCGTTCGGGATTGTCGCCACCATCGCAGCCTACAACGAATGCGGCGACTGGATAGACCAGCTCAACCAGTATGTAGAGAAGAACTTCCTCTGCCTTCAGCGTCGCGTAGAAGAAGAAGGGAAAGGCCTGATGAAGGTGATGCCTATTGAGGGCACCTATCTCGGATGGGTGGACTGCCGCCCGCTCTGCCAGGAGATGGGAATCACGTCCGACCAGCTGCAGGAGCGCCTCGTACGCCATGCGAAGGTGTTCTTCAGCCCCGGCAGCATCTACGGAGAGGCCGGTAAAGGCTTCTTGCGCATCAACCTGGCCTGCACCACGGCCACCCTCAACGAAGGCCTCAACCGGATGTTCAACTATCTGAAACAGGCATAGGTTATCTAGAAAATCCAGAGGACCTAGAATAACCAGAAAATCCAGGAAACCTATAAAAAAGACATCCCGGCCAATCAAAAAAGATTGACTGGGATGTCTCACATATTTCCGAGGCAGAAGTAACTCTAAACCTCAAATTTCAAAGTTCAAACCTCAAACTTTAAGCCTCCCCCTGATTGTTGATGTTGAACGGGGCGATGGTGCTTCCCGGGCGAGGTTGGGGCTGGCGAATTTTGATTTCTCCGAACTGGTTCTCATACTTGCGGATGTTGTCTCCCAAGGCAGCGAGTAGCCGCTTGGCATGCTCCGGTGCCATGATGACCCTTGATTTCACCTCCGCTTTTGGCATTCCCGGCATCATGGACACGAAGTCGAGGATTACCTCCGAAGAGGAATGAGTGATAGCCACCAGGTTAGAATAGACGCCCTGAGCCACGTCAGGTTTGATTTCGATTTGCAGTTGTTGTTGGTTTTGATTGTTGTCCATTGTAGAATTTGTTATTAAATTTTTCTAATTTGATTCAATTTATCGCAATTTCGTTGCAAAGTTATATTTTTTTAGTAAATTTGCAAAATTATAGCGGCAACTTTCATCAAAGTCAAACAAATAAAATAGATTTACAAACAAAAGAAGACATGAAAAAGTTCATTTCATTCATGCTCGTGGCATTATTTGCCATCGCAGCAAACGCTCAGGACAAGGATTTCTATTATCCTGGAGGTCCTGAGGCATTACAGGAGTTCTTCGAGCAGAACATCGTTCATCCGAAGTCGGCAGCAGACATCTACGGAGTGGTGTATGTGACCGCCGTGATAGACAAGAAAGGCAAGGCCAGCGACATCAAGGTGACCAGCAAGTCGAAATACCCCGACCTGGACAAGGAGGCCGTTCGCGTGGTGAAGCTGGTGAAGGAATGGGTACCCCAGAAGAACGACCGTCAGGTGATTATCCAGGTTCACTTCCGTAACCCCGACCAGTTCGACCAGTTGAACGGCGTGGATGACGAGTTCGTGTTCCCTGCCGGTGAGGAGGCATGGAAAGAGTATGTGAAGAAGAATTTCCGTTATCCCCAGTCGCTCATCGAGCGCGGCACAGAAGGCGCGGTGTTCGTGAACTTCAACGTAGACGTGAAGGGCAACGGCAGCGACTACCAGATCTCATCCCCTTCCGCCTATCCTGAGCTAGACGCCGAGGCAGTACGCATGGTGAGCCAGGTGAAGAAATGGATACCGGCCAAGGCCAACGGCAAGCCTTACGAGACCCGGCACATCATCCGCGTGGACGTGGAGGCCCCCCAGCAGGCCGATCTGCACGATGCCAACGTGAGCTCCGCCCAGGTGGGCCAGAGCGGCAACCCCACGATTATCACGACCAAGATTGAGCGCAACCCTCAATATCCCGGCGGCGGCGTTGAGATGCAGAAGTTCATCTCCAACAACACCCGCTATCCCGAGCAGGAGCTGAAAGCCAAGAAAGAGGGTGACGTGGAGGTGACCTTCACGGTGATGCCCGACGGCAGCCTGCGCGACGCCCACGTGACTCAGTCCGTCAGCCCCGGCTTGGACAAGGAAGCTGTGCGCATCGTGAACAGCATGCCGAAATGGGAGCCGTGCCTTGCCACTGACGGCACCTACGTGCCTTGCGAGATGAAGATCAAGGTGCCGTTCCGCGACCCCAACCGCAAGATTGACGGAGTGCCGTTCCATTAATCCAGAAAAAGTGTTACGGTAAGGACAACACAAGTTCCTTCCCGGACCCTGTATCATCCCAAAAACGTTATCCCCGGCCTGCTGCGCTCCATGTGTGAGTTCAGCAGGTCGGGGATTCTTATGGGGTGCGATGTGCTGCTACTTGTAGTCCTCTACGGTTATATCGCTTGCATTGGCATATTTGCCCAGCAATTCGGCGATGAAGAGCCCGCACGCATGGGTGTGCTGCTCATTGCCGTCATATCCGTTGACAAATGCCAGGAAGGAGGTTGTCCCGATACTGAGCTTTGTGCGTTCGTGGTCGCTCGTGGGAGTGCCGATGCCGCCCGCCGCATCGCGGTAGACAGGCATACCGGCGACGTTGAGCGTCCCCCTTCCGATGCCCTCGTAAGGTTCCCCTTCCCTTCCGATGCCGAGTGTGACCTCCTCCCCCTCCACCTTGTCGAGGTCGAAACCACCGATGCTGTAGGCATAACGGATGGAGGCGAGATTGACGAGGTCGACGACCGTGTCGATCTGGTAAAGCCCCTTGCCCTGGATGACGCGCCGCATCAGCTGCTCACACGAAGGGCGGTAGCGAGTGGGATCCTTCCCGCAACGCTTATAGGCCGTGCGTGTGGCGGCTATGCCGCTGATGTGCTTGATGCTCTCCGTGTCGTACTTCCCGCAGAGGTTTTGGATCTCAGCCTCTATCTCCCGCCACAGCTCTGCATTGTAGGCAGTATTCTCAATCTTTGCACGAACCATGCACCCCCGGAAGTCCGGGCAGGCCGCACGTAGTTCCTCACTGACAACAACTTTGATTATTCTCATTTTACTATATTATATTGTTTGCAAACACGAATCTTTTTGAATCGAACCAATTTTATCGAATATTCTTCGGGCACAATCTTATCGAATCCAAACGACTTATATCGTAGTTTTTTGCGAACACGAATCTGAACGAATCTTATCGAATGTAGACCATGACAGACAATCTTCTTGTCTTCATGCAGACGAGGCAACTTGTTTTTAACGGTTACATAGTACAAATTTAGACAAAAAAAGGGATTTAAGAAACATTTCACAGAAAAATCTGTGCTTTAAGGTTTTATATTTTACATAATGACTTGTTATTTTACGTGGTAGGCACTACTGTTTTCAGATTATTAATTATCTTTGCCGAAACAACCAATACTAATGAATTATGAGATATGCTATTTTGTTCTTTTTCCTCTGCCTGAAAGCGACGTCAATATTTGGCAAAGAGGAAGTTAGCTCAATTTGCCACACCCAGCCAGATTGTATATTCAACACGGTTGTCCTCACCGTCTCCGACAATCCCGAAAAGAAAAAAGGGGATGTAAACCTCGACGGGCAAGTGGACATCAGCGATATAGTCGCCATCATCAACGTGATAGCAGGAACCGCATCGGATGAGCAGAATCTGGCAGATGTGAACAATGACGGGAAGACCGACATCTCAGACATCGTCATGGTCATCAACATCATTGCCGGGATGGTGGATGAGGCCGTTCTTCAGGGTTTCTGCCCCGACACACATCATCCACACATCATCAATCTGGGAGACAAGGGAGAATGGGCTTGCTGCAACGTGGGCGCATCTGCCCCATGGGAGTTCGGTGGATATTATGCCTGGGGAGAGACCGAAGAGAAGGAATTATACAGTTGGAGCAATTACAGTCAATCCAGAGGGAATTACAATTCCTGTTTCGACTTGGGAGACGATATTGCCGGCACCTCGTTCGACGCGGCACAGGCTGTGATGGGAGGCAGGTGGTGTATGCCTTCTTACGATCAGATATGTAAGATTGCCATTCCGCAGTGGACTGAGCTGAACGGAGTGATGGGCGTGCAGGTCGCCGGAAGTAACGGAAAAAAAATTTTCCTGCCTGGAGGAGGGCATAAATGGGACGAGAACTATTGGGACATAGGACACCTGAATTACTGGACATCGACGCTCGTGCCATATAAGAACAGCTACGGAAATTATGTCGCATATCTGTGGCATTCGCGTACAGGCGCAAATATGATTTCGCATCAATTGCGTTGTTATGGTTATTCCATCCGCGCCGTCATTGGAGACAGCATCTATCCCCCCAATAACCCCGACGACCCAGCTGTAGTTGCGGGAATCTGCCCCAACTCCTATCATCCACATGTGATCGACATGGGCAATGCAGGCAGATGGTCATGTTGCAATGTCGGCGCCGAGGGTCCCTGGGACATCGGAGGACTTTATGCATGGGGAGAGACGACGACAAAGGAGTATTACGATTGGAGCAATTACGCACATGCCGACGGAAGCATGGCCACGGTCCATTATCTTCTTCGAAACATAGCGGGAACGGAATACGATGTGGCGGCATCAGAATGGCAAGGAGAATGGGCGATGCCGTCGTTCCGGCAGATGAAAGGACTTGGCGAATTGCAAAGGGAATGGATATCGGTCAATGGAACTGAAGGAGTGAAAATCACGTCGTCGAACGGTAATTCCATCTTCCTTCCGTCCAAGTCGGATTCGAACAGCGGATGGTACTGGTCGGCATCTCTCCAGAAAAATGACAACACATGCGCCAAATGCATCTATTTCAACAGCGGGGAATGGGTGACAACGATGTGGCAGGACGGCCAGGATGTGGCAAACGCAAGCCACAGATACTTAGGGCACCCGATACGCCCGGTGAGGGGGCTGGACAAGGACGACCCGGAGGATATAGAGCCCGACGAGGCTGCAAAAGAGCATTATTGCCCCGACAACAACCATCCGCATACTATCGACATGGGGGCAGCAGGCAAATGGGCGTGCTGCAACGTGGGAGCGAAAGCACCCTGGGAGACAGGTGGCTATTACTGCTGGGGAGGTACGAAGGAACTGAGTTTCTACGGAGCCACACCAGAGAATGAGACGGCTTGCATATGGTCAGAGGATGTTGACGGAGAAGGAACCGTCTGGTGGGGATACAAATGGGACATGTGGAATGAGGACGGTGTGCTTAAGGCAGAATACGACGTTGCACGAAAACTTTGGGGCGGATCATGGCACATGCCTACCATGAGCCGTTACGAAAAGCTAAACGGCACAGGCATCAGCAAAGAAGCCACCCTGCTTAACGGCACTCCGGGACTCAAGGTCACAGCCTCCAACGGCAACCGCATTTTCCTGCCTTACTGCGGAGCGAAAACTGAGGCCGAATTCCATTACGACAAATATCAGCCAATGGAGTACTGGACAGCAACGTCCGTCACTGCATTTCAGGGATTCTGTCTTGAACCCAACGCAGCGGCAATGAATCATAATTATTGGTATGACCCCACCGACGGGCCGAATCCCGACAATGCCAACACAGACTTTGTTCAAATCCATCAGGCCAGAGGATTCGGGTTGCCAGTACGTGCCGTGCAATAATGAAACACGGTGGCCTGCCAGTCTGTTCATGACTGACAGGCCACATGTTTTTCCTTACTTAATCACAACTTTCTTTCCGTTGACCACATATACGCCTCTTGTTGTCGGTATTCCGTTGAGATGGCATCCGTCGATGCTGTACCAGACCTCTTTTCCGGAATGCTGGAGATCAGGCGTGACTGCGTCAATGGCAGTGGCATGTCCGCCGTCGAACTTCATCAAGAAATCGCGTATGACCGCTTTCGTTCCGGCTTCCCCTTCGCCAGCAGCCTCCTTCAGATGGAAGTAGGCACGGCAGGAATTCAGTCGCCATTTTGGCCGCCACCGATTCCTGCCGAATACGCTCCGCCTGTGGCACTGATGACGCCAGGATGAATTCGTTGCACTCCCTCTCGGTGGACGTCGCCGTCTTGTTCGAGCTGTCCCACGACCACTCGATGTATTTGACCCCGCCCCGTGCTGAAGCCGCCAGACCGGACAGGAGCGCAAAAAGCAGGCAGAATGACGCCCGCATAAGTTTGGACTGATTGTAGAGTCTTTTCTTATTTATGATGTTATATTTGGATTAATTTCCACGTTTTCAGATTTTCGAGAAAAATGATTCCAGGAATCCCGTATGATGCCATATAAACAAACTTTCTTCACCCTACTCCTTGTAGGCCAATTGTACAAGGACACATGTGCTCTCTTCATACGGAAGTAGACACATACCTGAAACACAATGCAAATTTATACAAAATTTACGATATAGACACCATTTTTTTGGAATAATCAAACATATTTGATAACATATAGAAAAAACGTAACCACGAGTTCGGAACTGACGGTTACAAAATCCAGCATCAAACAAGCCTTAATAAAAATCGTCATGGAACAATTCACAAAATCCAGCAGATTCTTTGATGTCACAGGGGCATACATCGACGATAACGTTTCCCACCAAGAGCTCTCCGTGGAAGACACATAAGGAAGATTTATGCCGTCATCCGGGCGAAAATCATTATTATTTACCCTATTTTCGCCCGAATGAAGCCACATTTTTAAGGCAAAATATACAGTCATTCGGGCGAAAACCGTCATTTTTAACCCCATTTTCGCCTGAATGAAACCACATTTTCAGGGCAAAATAGGCCGTCATTCGGGCGAAAAGTAATGTAAAAACACCACTTTTCGCCCGAATTATTTGCATTTAAAGCGAATAATATCTATATTTGCAACCATAAAATCAGATAACACTATGGAAGAACTGATAGGGCGCGAGCAGGAAGCCACACAGATTAAGAAATACGTAAAGAACAACCGTAATGAGCTGATAGCCATCTACGGACGGCGTCGCGTTGGCAAAACGTTTCTCATTCGAAAACTGTTCAACGACCAGTTCGACTTCCACGCCACCGGCATCATAGACGGTACGTTTGAAGACGAACTCGGCGTATTTAATGAGGCCCTGGAGGAATACGGATACAAGGGCAAGAAAGCAAAAAAATGGATGGATGCGTTCAGTTCACTGGGCAAGCTGCTGAAGAAGAAAGCAGAAGAGAAAAAAGGCGCACCAATCATCGTGTTCATCGACGAGCTGCCATGCTTTGACACACGCAACTCACGGTTCATCAAGATGTTCGGACATTTCTGGAACAACACAGGCGCATGGATTAACAATATCAAGCTCTTCATCTGCGGGTCGGCCACCTCATGGATGATCCGCAACATCATCAACAGCCGTGGAGGACTTCACAACCGTGTGACACACGAGATCCACCTACGGCCGTTCACTCTTTGGCAGACAGAGAAATACCTGAAGAAGAACAAGTTCAGATGGAACCAGCTGGGCATCCTCCAAATCTACATGAGTCTTGGTGGCGTTCCCTACTACCTCAGCCTACTCGACAACCAGAAAACGATACCAGAAAATATCGACATGCTCTTCTTCGGCGAGAAAGCACTGCTGCGTAACGAGTTCGACAGACTTTTCAACTCCCTCTACCACTCGCCAGAGAATTACAAGGAAATCATCCAGCTGCTCGTCTCCAACAAAACCGGTATGACACGAAGAGATATGGCCAAGAAACTGAAAGTGCAGGACAACGGACATTTCGGCGACATGCTAGAAAACCTTATCTACTGTGACTTCCTTCGGAAATACAACAACGGAGGCCGAGTGAACGGAGCCATCTATCAAATCACGGATTTCTTCACCCTCTTCCACCATCAGTTCTGTAAGAAAAACACCACCGACCCCGATTACTGGGTGAAAATGAGCGGTACGCCGACAGTAAACACCTGGTACGGTCTGACCTACGAGAGAGTGTGCCAATACCATGTAAGGGAAATCATACATGCGCTGAGATTCGACACCATACACACAGAATACTACTCATGGAGAAGCAAGAAGAGCAGCCCAGAGGCCCAGATTGACATCATTATAGAACGCGCCGACGACAACATCAGTATCTGTGAGGTGAAATACTCAAAGACGATATACAGCATCAACAAAGCAGAACACGAAAAAATAAACTACCGCGAAGAAGCATTCAGGAAAGAAACAGGCACGGAAAAAGGCATTCAAACATGCATCATCACCACCTTCGGTCTCAAGCAGAACAGCCACTCAGACATTGCAGATCAGACTATTACACTAAAAGACCTCTTTACAAAAATTCCATAAGAACATGTCGTCATTCGGGCGAAAAGTATCATCTTTGACCCTATTTTCGCCCGAATGAGAGCAATTTTCGATGCAAAACATGCAGGCATTCGGGCGAAAACCATCATATTTGGCCCCATTTTCGCCCGAATAAAAGCAATTTTCAACGCAAAATATGTCGTCATTCGGGCGAAAACCATCATTTTTGACCCTATTTTCGCCCGAATGAAAGCAATTTTCAACGCAAAATATGCCGTCATTCGGGCGAAAAGCATCATTTTTAGCCCCATTTTCGCCCGAATGGGACAAACATCAAAAACAAAAACATCAATCATAATTCGAAAACGATGCACAATCTTCATTTTTTTGTTGTAACTTTGCAGAAAATTTCGATTCCATGCAATTCGTCACACCCGTCGACATAGCCAAAAGCCCAATCCAGATAGACCACACAAAGGAAGTGGTACTACTCGGCTCGTGCTTTGCCGACAATATCGGACGCTGCATGCAGGAAGCCAAGTTCAATGTGCTGGTCAATCCGTTCGGAACGCTCTACAACCCCCTGTCCATTGCATGGATTCTCGAAAGGACACTCGAAGGAGCCCCGTTCACGCCACAGTCCGAAGAACTGTTCAAGGACGGAGAAGGCACATGGCACAGCTGGATGCACCACACCGACTTCTCAGCGGAGACGGCGGAGGAGCTCTGCCGGAACATGAACAAAGCCGGAAGACAGGCAGCCGAGTCACTCCGCCACGCCGGCACCCTCATCGTCACCTTCGGAACCGCCATCATCTACATGCTGAAATCAGACAGACGGCTCGTGGCCAACTGCCACAAACAAAAAGACAGCCTGTTCGACAGGAGACGGCTGGAGGCGGAAGAAATCACAGACAGATGGACGTCACTGCTCAAGCAGCTGAGACAAGCAAATCCCAGCCTGTGCGTGATCCTCACCGTCAGCCCCATCCGCCACATGCGCGACGGATTCCACGTCAACCAGCTGAGCAAAAGCACACTGCTGCTCGCAGCCGACCAGATCATACAGAAATGCAAGGACGACCCGTCGATGCCCGACACTGCGTACTTTCCATCCTACGAAATCATGATGGACGAACTGCGCGACTACCGCTTCTATGCCGACGACATGGTACACCCCTCCCCCACCGCCGTCAGCCATATATGGGAACGGTTCACGCAGACCCATTTCAGTCGTGAGACACTCAGCCTCATCGCCCAATGCGAAAAAATCGCCAAGGCACTCAGCCACCGCCCGAGCCATCCCGAAAGCCCAGTCTACAAGGCATTCATCGAAAACACACTCAGGCAGATTCAAACGACAGTAAACAACCATCCATACATCCGGATGGAAAAAGAAATAGAAAAATGCAATACACTATTGGAGAAATAGCCAACATCATTGGCGCAACCATCGTATGTGGCGGCGAGAACGACGACGCCACCGCACGTAAAATCAACTGGCTGCTGACCGACAGCCGGTCGCTCTGCTTTCCAGAGCAGACCCTCTTCTTCGCGCTGAAGACCCAGCGCAACGACGGACACAGATATATAGGAGAGCTCTACAAGCGGGGCGTGAGAAACTTCGTCGTAACCAGCACCGAAGGGACAGACAGCCTGAGCGGTGCCTGCTTTCTGAAAGTGGGCAACACGCTGAACGCCCTGCAGACCATCGCAGGCCATCACCGCAGCCGGTTCGACATCCCCGTTGTGGCCATCACCGGCTCGAACGGCAAGACCACAGTGAAAGAATGGCTCTACCAGCTTCTCAGCCCCGACTACAACGTGTGCCGGTCGCCCCGCAGCTACAACTCCCAAGTGGGCGTTCCCCTATCGCTCTGGCTTATCGACAAGCACACCGACATCGCCCTCATCGAGGCAGGCATATCCAAGAGCGGCGAGATGGACCGGCTCAACAAAATCGTGAAGCCCACCATCGGTGTCATCACCAACATCGGGCAGGCCCACCAGGAGAACTTCCTCTCCATGCAGATCAAATGCACTGAGAAGATGCAGTTGTTCAACGGGTGCCGTACCGCCGTTCTCAACCTGAGCAACAGCACCATCTCCCAATGCGCCTCAACACTGCCCGAGAGCATCAGGCGGCTGGCATGGAACACCGCCAACGCAGCCGGCATCAACGACACGGACATCGTCATCCGTGACATCATGAAAGAAGGCAACCATGCCACCGTGAAATTCTCCTACAACAACGAAATCGGTCAATACACCATACCCTTCATCGACGACGCAGCGATAGAGAACTCCGTGACCTGCTTCGCCACCTGCATCAGCCTCAAGATGCCGGTAGACGTCATCTGCGAGCGTATGAGGAAGCTCGAGCCCGTGGCCATGAGGTTGGAGGTGAGAGACGGTATCAACGGCTGCACCATCATCAACGACACCTACAACTCCGACATTCACTCCCTGGACATCGCGCTCGACTTCATGTCGCGCCGGCCCGACACCAAGGAGCAGAAGCGGACCCTCATCCTCAGCGACATCCTCCAGAGCGGAGAGGAGCCACGGTCGCTCTACAGCCAGGTGGCACAGATGGCGATGAACCGCGGCATTGAGAAAATCATCGGCGTAGGTGACCAGATTACGCAGAGCGCCGACTATTTCCCCATAGCCGACAAACATTTCTTCCGTACCACGGAAGCCCTGATCAACAGCGACGTGTTCAAGGAGTTGAAGAACGAGTTCATCCTTCTGAAAGGTGCCCGCCAGTACCGGTTCGACAAACTCAGCGACCTGCTCACGCTGAAAGTTCACCAGACCATCCTGGAAATCAACCTCAACGCGATGGTGGACAACCTGAACTACTACCGCAAGTTCAAGAAACCGGAGACGAAGATGGTGTGCATGGTGAAGGCATCGGCCTACGGAATTGGTTCGGTGGAGGCCTCCAAGACCCTTCAGGACCACGGAGTGGACTATCTGGCCGTGGCCGTGGCCGACGAAGGCGCCGAGCTGCGCAATGCAGGCATCACCGCCAACATCATGGTGATGAACCCGGAGATGACCTCTTTCCGTATGCTCTTCGACTACAGGCTCGAGCCGGAGGTGTTCAATTTCGACATCCTCGAGGCACTCATCCGCGCCGCAGAGAAAGAAGGCATCACCAACTTCCCCATACACATCAAAATCGACACCGGCATGCACCGCCTCGGTTTCAACGCAAAGACCGACATGGAGCGCCTCATCGACCGTCTTACGCGGCAAAGCGCACTCGTGCCCGCCTCTGTATTCTCCCATTTTGTGGGTAGCGACGCCGACGGATTCGACGACTTCTCACGCCAGCAGTTCGCACTCTACGACGAGGCGTCCACCAAGCTGCAGAACGCCTACGGGCATAAGATCATACGGCACATCTGCAACTCCGCCGGCATCGAGCATTTCCCTCAGTACCATCTCGACATGGTGCGACTGGGACTCGGTCTCTACGGCATCAACCCCCGCACGAACGAGATGATACACAACGTATGCACGCTGAAGACCACGATACTGCAGATCCGCGACGTGCCTGCCGGCGACTCCGTTGGCTACAGCCGCAAGACCTTCGTAGACCGTCCCAGCCGCGTAGCAGCCATACCTATCGGCTATGCCGACGGACTGAACCGGAAACTGGGCAACCGCAACTGCTACTGCCTCGTCAACGGCAAGAAAGCGCCCTACCTCGGCAACATCTGTATGGACGTGTGCATGATTGACGTGACCGATATCGACTGCAAGGAAGGCGACAAGGCCGTCATCTTCGGCGACGACCTGCCCGTCACCGTGCTCAGCGACGTGCTTGGCACCATCCCATACGAAGTGCTCACCGGCATCTCCACACGCGTGCAGCGAGTCTACATACAAGAATAATATAATTTGAGGTTTATTTACATGATTCTCGGCTGCGCTCGGCATAATTGAAGCGAGCTTCATTCTGCTCTCGCTTGCACGAGAATTGAGGTTTATTTCTAGAGTATCTAGAATATCTAGAGAATCT
>FLNV01002090.1_pt1 | contig 38202 bp, 28 predicted proteins | sample 1140351 | NCBI WGS metagenome assembly FLNV01 (sample SAMEA3878207, study PRJEB12797) | bioreactor metagenome | biome: Moose rumen | place: Sweden | collected 2011-10
GGGCTCGAAAGTCAGAGTCTTGTTATTAAAGATATCACGGCCGAAGACGCGCTTGCCTGCAGGAGAGAGAGCCTCGTGGACCTCATGAGGGTCGGCAGACTCGGTCTGGGTGACAATGGCATTGTCCTTGGGGGCATTGTCGGTACGCATGCGGGCTGACGCATCACCGATGGCGTTGTCGACAGTGTTGTCCATGCCGCGCCTGGTTATCTGCTGGGCATACTGGCCCCGGATGCGCTGGATCTGCTCCATCGTAGCACCACGCTGCATCAGTCGCGTGGCAATATCGGCCTCGGAGGCACCAGATTTCTTCTCCTGCACAGCCATCTGGAGCACCTGCTGGTCGCTGAGACGCTGGGCCTTACTTACACAGGTAAGGACAAAAGAACATAAGAACAAAAATAGTAATCTTCTCATTATTTTACGTTATAAATTCCAGTTGACTGAACGGTATCTGCAAGGCTACCGCAACAACGCCACGGACGCAGACCACCACGACACGATCCTTACGGATGCGCTTTATCTGACCCTCCACACCGGCAAAATCGCCATCGACGACCTTGACCCTACGGCCTTCCTTATCGATGAAGTCGGTATAGGCAAGGTACCTCATACGGTCATCGTCATGCCGGGTGGCCTTAATGAAATTATCCATTTCCCTGTCAGAAACAGTCATGATCTCAGAAGCTGATTCTTCACCTTGACAGACATTCATCATATAGCGAAGGTAGGACAGCTCCTCATTATACATCTTCTCCCGGGTAATCTCATCCTGAGTAGAATGTACGAAGATAATATTCACAACGGGAACCTGCACCCTACGGATATGCCCTCCATAAATGCGCTGTCCCCACTTCAGCGGAAGATAATGCTCTATATTAAGTCGCTGAAGCTCGTCTCTCACCCTTAGTTCACGGTGATGAGCCACTCGCATGGGAAACCAATGGAGTTCCATACGGTCTAAAGCCATAGTCTGAAGGAGAAAAGGAGAGGGACGTTCCCCCGGCTGGGGGAGCGACCCGGAAAGGTTACGCAAAAATTATCAAAACGCCTCACGATGCACTGACTCAGCAACAACGATGACTTGTTTCATCAAAAGAACAAGGAATCAGACAAATACAAAGAAAGCGTGAACTCTCTTCCGCCTGCCCATTCCTTAGGTCGTAGGAAAACCTTTCCAGTAAACAAACAGAATAACGCCCACGCCGTTGGTATATAATAACCCGTAAAGTGTGCTGGAGGCTATAAGGCCTCTGCACACTAACGGGAGTAAATACCACACCCGTAGCATCCACTCTGCAATGTTCTTGACTGGTTCTCTGAATTTCCTACGTTCAAGGAATCAAAAACAAAGCGTTGTATGACGCCGTTCCAAAATATAATGCCCCCACCTTCACAGCCCTATCAAGGACATGTACCGGCGTAGAGCCTGGTGCAAAAGTACATATTTTTTTTTGAATACAAAACTTTTACGTTGGAAAAATGAATAAAAATGCTCATTTAATGACAAACTCGCTACAAAACCAATATAATTTCCATATTTTGGAACTAAAGAATCCTAAATCAGGACCTTCTTATAGAATACTGCCTTGCGCTCTGGTTTCATGGGATAAGCCCGTGAACTGCTTGGCATGCGATACAGGCTCAGTTCACGTTCTCCGAGAGTAAAGGCAGAATACTCCCCTACCTTAGGAGGAGTGACGCCAAACTGTCGGCAGGCTATCTCCGTTGCCAACTGCCCTGCAGTAACGACCTTAGTACATTCCGGCAGTTTTGCCAGCATCACACGAAGGTCTGTCTCTTCTACGACCTCCAGATCCTTATCTGATGCAGTACCGGTAGTACGCCGGATCTTTGTACACGTATCATAGAGCGCTATCCCCTGCTCCTTGAGGAAAGGTATTAGCAGATCCATACGGAAGGTCTTGTTCTCCGCATCGACAAAGTATTCCTTATCACTGAAGAATATTATCCCGAAGATACGCCACATGTCGTTGATGAAGTTCGGGTAATAGAACTTCATAGACCATCGTTTCTCAGATGGAGGAAAGGTGCCCAGCATCAGAATGCGGGCACCTTGCGGCAAAAACGGCTCAAAGGGATGAGCCTCTATGGCGAATTCCTCACTCACTTCTCACCCTTCATTTCCTCCTTAACCTCCTTAGAGAACAGCTCTATGTAAGTACGTAATATATCAATACCACGCTTGTTTTCCCTTCCCCAAGGAATAATAAGGTCTGCGAACTTCTTTGTAGGCTCAATAAACTGCTCATGCATCGGTTTCACGTCGTTCTCATAATGATCGAGCACCATATCGACCGTACGTCCACGCTCCACAACATCACGACGGATATTTCGTATCAGCCTGACGTCGCTGTCGGTATCCACGAAGATCTTCAGGTCCATCATGTCACGCAGCTTCTTATAGTGAAGCGTCATGATGCCTTCAAGTATGATTACCTGCTTAGGCTCTACGTGAACCGTTTCAGGAAGACGATTGGAGAGTACATACGAATACGTCGGCTGTTCGATAGCCTCACCATTCTTCAACTTCTTTATATGCTCTGTCAGCAGTTTCCAGTCGAAGGCATCCGGATGGTCGAAATTGATCTGTTTCCTCTCCTCAGGAGTAAGCCCTGTGGTGTCATTATAATATGAGTCCAGAGGTATCACAGCAGCACAATGTGGAGGCAGCACCTTGGCGATACGTTTCACCACAGTGGTCTTTCCAGAACCTGAGCCTCCCGCTATTCCGATGATAATCATGATCAGTCTTTATTTCTGTTCTTTTATAAGATATACTACCGTTGGCAGGTGGTCGCTATAGCCGTCAAGCCAAACGCCCCCGGCATGGGTTCTTAAGGTGTTTCCTTTGTATTTTCCCTCTTTCTGGAACAGATAGTCACGACGGAATATCTGATGCGAGAAGAGTTTCAGGGTTGAATAATCCTTTGTCTTATCCCTGTCGAGCAGACTTGGAGAGAGGATAATCTGGTCGAAGAGGTTCCAGGCTCCATTGTACATAAGAGTACCCGTGCCGGAAGCCAGTACATCCCACCAGGGGTTGTAGAGGTCACCATCGCCCACCTCGCTCACCTTACGCTTCGCACCCAGGCACTTGGCCATCGACTTGTCCTGCGGGTCATCGTTCATATCACCCATGATAAGCAGCTTGACATCCGGATCTTCAGCAATAAGCGAGTCTTTTACCACCTTGATCTGCGATCCGCCTTCCTCACGATAGAAAGAGGTAGCTCCCCGGGAAGGAAGGTGATTGACAATGATTGTAACATGCTCATCAGCCATCGTACCGCTGACAACGAGGAATCCACGGGTAGCACGAAGGGAATCCTGCGGCAGACTATATATATAAGGTACGAGCTTCACGTCACGGACGGTAAAGAGTGAAGGATTGTAGAGCAGGGCACAATCCACTCCACGCTGATCCGGACCCTCGATATGCACGAACTGGAAGTTCTTTGCCTTCAGGGGTTCCTCATTACACAGATCTGTAAGACACTTGGCATTCTCAACCTCTGCCACACCGATAGCGGCGCATCCTACCTTCGGAAGCTTGTCTGTTCCCATCTCGGAGAGAACCCGGGCCATATTACGCAGCTTGTGACTGTATTTCAGCCCAGTCCACTTGTTTGTTCCCTCAGGCAGATACTCATAATCGTTGTGACCGGCATCATGACAGGTGTCAAAGAGATTCTCGAGATTGTAGAACCCGATTCCATAAACAGAATACTTTTTCTGTGCCATTGCACAGTTCATGCCCAGCAGAATAAGGCATGTTAGCAGTAATAATCTAGACTTTTCCATATAGAAATATATTTTATGGGGGCAAAGATAATAATTTTTTTTCAAACTTTGTATCATGAATCAATTTTTTTTTGTATCTTTGCCCCATAAATTTATTATTAACTAAAATTTCGCTTATGATGAAAAGGCTAAAACTAATTGCTATCGCCTCCGTCATTGCCTCACCGCTCCTGGCTCAGGAAGTCACAGACTCCGCTACCCAGGCGGCTATTCAGGACGAACAGGCATTCACTTTCACAGAAGCACAACTGGGCGAGGATGATGACATGTCGCAGAACGTGACCATCATCCATTCGAACAACAATATCTACGCCTCACAGGTAGGATATCTGTTCAGCCCGGTACGCTTCAGGTATCGTGCTTTCAACCAGAAGTACAATGAGATTTACATCAACGGAGCTCCGATGAACGACATGGAGTCGGGACAGTTCCGCTACTCTATCGTTGGAGGCCTTAACCAGCAGACCCGCGGTGTGGAAAACTCACTGCCGTTCGAGATGAACAATTTCGGAATGTCGTCGATGGGTGGAGCCAACAACTACAACTTCCGTCCTTCGGCAATGGCACAAGGTCAGAGAATCACACTCACAGGAGCCAACCGCAACTATCGTGTGAGAGCGATGTACACCTACAACTCCGGTGTCAATGCCAACGGCTGGGCCTTCTCCGCAAACCTCACCTACAGATGGGCTAATCAGGGATACGTAGAGGGTACATTCTACAACTCCCTCTCCTATTTCCTTGGCCTGGAGAAGGTGTTCAACAATGGTCACCGTGTATCTCTCGTTACCTGGGGCAATCCCACGGAGCGTGCATCTCAGGGAGCAGGAACCGACGAGGCATATTGGCTGGCCAATGACCGATACTACAATCCCTACTGGGGATATCAGGACGGCGAGAAGCGTTCTTCACGTATCGTGACAGACTGGGCACCGACAGCCATGCTCACATGGGACTGGCAGATCAATCCCACGACAAAGCTGACAACGACAGCCACTGGCCGTTACTCTTCTTACAAGAGTACCCGTCTGAACTACAACAACTCTGACAACCCTCAGCCCGACTATTGGAAGAACATGCCTTCGAGCTACTTCAACGTATGGGATGAGAACGACACCTATAACCGTACCGCACAGGGACTTGCCGACTTCGAGCGTTCACGTGACTTCTGGATGAACGATATCCACAACCGTCAGATAAACTTCGACCAGCTGTACTTCGCCAACAAGCAGGCTGCCCTTCAGGGTTCCGATGCTATGTACTTCATCCAGGCACGCCACAACAACAACCTGAACCTGACCATCTCTACTGCACTCCAGAAGGAGCTGGGACGGTTCTCGGCACTTAACTCCGGCATCACCCTCGCCACCAACAAGGGAATGCACTACCAGACAATGGAGGACCTGCTTGGAGGTCTGTCGTTCCATAACATCAACACCTACGCCCTAGGCACATATTCTGCCGACGACCCAAGGGTGCAGTACGATACAAGGCACCCCAACCAATATGTCGGGATAGGCGACCGCTTCGGATACGACTATAACATACTCGTAGGCAAAGCAGGCTGGTGGGCATCCTACAAATATGACCGCGGGCGTATACACAGCTTTATCAGCGGACGTATAGGCGGCACACAGATAGCACGCGACGGAAAGATGGAGAATGGTATGGCAGTAGGCAACTCCTGGGGTGAGAGCAAGTCAGCATACTTCCTCGATGGTGGAGCAAAGGCCGGACTGCACTACAATATAGGTTCCGGTAACGTCATCACCATCGGTGCCGGTTATGAGCTCAGGGCTCCTCAGGCATCTACCGCATTCGTCTCTCCTGAGATAAACAACGACTTCGTTGTAAACCTCAAGAACGAGAAAGTGCTCAGCACGGAGATCGGCTATCAGATCCAGACACCTTGGATGAAGGCAAACATCAATGGATACTACAGCAAGATAAAGGATGTCACAGAGTGGCAGAACTTCTATTTCGACGACATCAACTCATTCTCTTACGTGTCGATGACTGGTATCGACAAGGTCTACTATGGTGTTGAGTGGGGTATCAACTTCAAGATTACCAATGAATTCAACATCAAGACCCTCGGAACCGTCAGTGAGGCAAAGAACACCAACAATGCCAATGTATGGTATATGAGTTCTACCAGCGGTACCTTCAACGACGACAACGACCACCAGATAGAGACCGTATATAATAAGGACATGCGCGAGGCAGGCACACCTCTCACGGCTGCCAGCCTCATCCTGAGCTATCACAAGTGGGGATGGTTCGTTGACCTCAACTGCAACTGGTACGACCGTATCTATCTCTCCTACTCACCCAGCTACCGTTATAACTCCACACTCAAGAAGCGTCAGGAGATATTCGGAGATGTCTACGACAATGAGGGTAACATCCTGGAGAGTGCCACCGCACAGCAGAAGGGTCACGGAGGATTCATGCTCGACCTCTCTGTCGGACGAAGCCTGCGCCTGAAGCGGGGACGCTCGCTGAGCATCAACCTCTCTATCACCAACCTCCTGAACAACCGGAATATCGTTACCGGAGGCTATGAGCAGAGCCGTGCCGACTATACTGGAAGCGGCAACACCAGAGCCTACAAATTCGCTATGAATCCGAAGAAGTACTACGCCTACGGAATTAACGGAATGTTGAACATCGGATATAAATTCTAAGACGTCATGAAGCATATACATTATTATATTATATTAATAGCCTGCTGCCTGTTCACAGCATGTATGGACAACGACTGGGACATCCCGGCCACCGATGGCAGCGAGTATGGCAACCAGTCTGTGACAGAGACCAACCTGGTAACCATCGCACAGTTGAAGCAAACCTATGCCTCTGCTCTCCTCTCCGATGCGAATTACCATCAGATAAAGGAGCCCACACAGATCAAGGGTGTGGTAACAGGCAACGATATCGAGGGTAATATCTACAACCAGATAGGTATCGAAGACGGTACAGGCTCCATCATCATCTGTATTGCACAGGGAGGACTGTACGGACAGATGCAGGTGGGTCGTGAGATTATCGTAGAATTGCAGGACCTGTACTTTGGCGCTTACGGTAAACAGCCGGAGATCGGTACTCCCTACACAAACAAGAATGGCAAGAGCTATGTCAGCCGTATGCCCAGAGTCCTGTGGCAACAGCACTTCAAGTTGCTCGACATGAAGGGTGCTACACCTATTGAGTTCGACAAGACGAAATTCAGCAACAGCGACTATATCGCAGAGAACTGTGGAAGGCTGATGACCATCAAGGGCGTGAAGTTCCAGGGCGCCAACGGAAAGAGGGTCTATGCTGCCGACAGCGACAAGGATGCAGCAAACTGCGTCAACCGTGCCTTGCAGGGAATATCATCGAACTATCTGGTGGTTCGCACAAGCACCTATGCCGACTTTGCCAACAAGCCCCTCCCACAGGGAGAAGTCGACATAACCGGTATCTTCACCCGTTACAACAACACATGGCAGATACTTATCCGCCAAGAAAGCGATGTTGTGGAAAAGTAAGTTTTTATATTAACAAACGAACTAAAAATAAGAATTATGAATACATATATTTTCGACAGACTGAAAAAGGCTTTAAGACTGGGAGCTATCGCATTCCTGCTTCCTCTCTCATCTTCACTCTTCACGGCATGTGAGGATGTGCCAATGCCATTCAACAACCCGGAACTACCGCCAGAGCCGGATATAGTGGTCATTGAGCCCTCGGGCGACGGTACAAAGGAGAACCCATACAACGTTGCCGGTGTGCTCGCATATATAAACACACTGGGTGCCGACGTTGAGTCTACAAGGGACATCTATGTCACAGGCGTTGTCACTGCTGTTACAGAATCTTTCTCCGTTCAATACGGTAATGCTTCGTTCGTCATCTCTGACACTGATGAAGGCGCAAACAAGTTTACCTTCTATCGTGGACTGTATCTCGGCAATACTAAATACAATAATGAGAATGACACCAACGTCAAAGAAGACGATGTCGTTGTCATATGTGGTAAGATCGTGAACTACAGAGGCAGTACCCCGGAAACCGTTCAGAACAAGGCTTATCTGGTATCTCTCAATGGAAAGACCGTTGAACCGGCCCCAGAACCTACCGAAGCAGACGCCAAGGGCAGCGGCACACAGGCAGATCCGTATAATGTAGCTGGAGCCCTCAAATACATTACCAGCCTTGGTGCTGACGTCAACTCTCCTAATGATATCTTTATCAAGGGTAAAGTCAAGGAGGTTAAGGAGCAGTTTGGTACCCAATACGGCAATTCTACATTCACCATGGTTGATGAAGGATTCGACGCCATATTCACTGCATATCGCATACTCTATCTCGGCAATGCGAAATATACAGAGGGCGATGTGCTCAAGGAGGGTGACGAGGTTATCGTATGTGGAAAGGTAGTAAACTACAGGGGCAACACACCAGAGACAGTCCAGGGCTCTGCATACCTCTACTCTCTCAACGGCAAGACAGGCAGTGGAGGAGGCGGTGGTGAGACACCGGTTGGAGACGCCAAGGGCAGCGGCACACAAGCTGATCCATATAATGCAGCAGGGGCCAACGCATACATCGCATCTCTCGCTGCAGACACAGAGAGCGACAAGGAGATCTACGTCAAGGGAAAGATCATCGAGATTACAGACAAGAACCAGTTCAATACCAATTACGGCAACTGTACGTTCTACATCTCTGACGACGGCCAAGACGGCGATAACAAATTCTATGTATTCCGTACCTACTATCTTGGCAACGTGAAGTATAGCGACGATTCATGGACTCTGCCAAAGGCTGGAGATGAGGTAATCATCTGTGGAAAGGTTATCAACTATAAGGGCAATACCCCAGAGACCGTTGCCAACAAGAGCTATATATACTCTCTCAACGGCAAGACAGAAGCCAGCGGTGGAGGCGGCGGCGACACAGCAGAAGCCGGCACTACAGCAGAGAAGCCATTCACACCGGCAGAGGCTAATGCGTTCATTGCTACTCTCGCAGCTGATACGAATACAGAGACAGACTACTACATCAAAGGCAAGATCATTGAGATTACAGACAAGAACCAGTTCTCTACCCAGTACGGCAACTGCTCTTTCTACATCTCTGATGATGGTACCGACAAGGCTGATAAGTTCTATGTATTCCGCACCTACTATCTTGGCAACGTGAAGTATAGCGATGATTCATGGACTCTGCCAAAGGCTGGAGATGAGGTGATTATCTGTGGCAAGCTTGTAAACTATAAGGGCAATACTCCAGAGACTGTTGCCAACAAGAGCTATATATACTCTCTCAACGGCAGTACCAAATAACGGTGAAAGATTACCAGCATTTTGAGCTGAAAGATGAGTAATAAGAGCGCAGAAATCAAAAAATATGCTGAAAAGTTTGCGAGATTCGGAAAATCTTCGTACCTTTGCAGCCCAAAAGCGTGAAATTTATATTTTAACATTAATATTTTAAACTCAAAATGAAAAAAGGTATTCATCCAGAAAACTATCGCCCCGTCGTGTTCAAGGACATGTCCAACGGTGATATGTTCCTCTCGAAGTCTACAGCAAAGACAAACGACACAGTAGAATTCGAAGGCGAAACTTACCCAGTGGTAAAAGTCGAAATCTCTAGCACCTCTCACCCATTCTATACAGGTAAGAGCAAGCTCGTTGACACAGCAGGACGTGTTGATAAGTTCATGAGCCGCTACGGTAAGGCTGCGAAGAAGTGAGCATAAACGAAAGCCTGAGTTTTCAGTTTATCGAGCGTAAACAGGCTCGACTGGAAGTCAAGGCTGCGAAGAAGTAAGATTATAACAGCAAATTACAGAAGGTGCGTCAATGGTAGTTGCATATGCCATCGCCGCACCTTTTTCATCAAAACTAAACTATAGACATGAAACTAATAAAGACATTATCAGTCATCGCATTATTGCTCCTCATCGCTTCCTGTGGAAAAGACGAGAGCGATCCCCAACCGTCGGGAATCAAGAAAAACGAGAACAAGAACCTCACCAGCGTATATCCTGAGGCCTCACGCCTGGAGATGCCGAAGCTGAAGGGGGGACAGAGCATCCTGCTGGTCCACAAGACCAACGACAGCTACGGCATAAACTTCTCCACCGAATGGGACACACAGAAGAAATCCCAGCGATGGTCGTGCTATCAGATGTACAGCAGCAACACAGGAGGCAATGTGGGAAGATACCAGGAAGGATATCCCTACGACGATATTCTCGACGACAAACACTATTTCCATAACAGCGACGGTTCACTCCTCGACCCATTCTGGGGCTCTGGCTACGACCACGGACATATCTGTCCCTCGGCAGACCGCCAGTATACCAAGGAAGCCAACCGCCAAACCTTCTTCCTCACCAATATGCAGCCCCAGCGGAACATCTTCAACGCAGGCATCTGGGCAGACATGGAGCAGCAGGTAAGGAACTGGAACCGCAATAATTTCCGTGACACCCTCTACGTCTGCAAAGGAGGTACTATCGACAAAAGTGACCAGATATCCCGTACCCTCGCCAACGGCCTTATCGTACCAAGATATTTCTTCATGGCCGTTCTCTGCAAGAATGCATCCGGATACAAGGCCCTTGGCTTCTGGATAGAGCATAAAGACAAGGATGAGTATCAGAGAGACGCCATGGGCAACTACCAGCTCAGTCCCTATGTTGTGAATATCCGTGAACTGGAGACCCTCACAGGCATTGATTTCTTCTGTAATCTCGATGACGAGACCGAGGAACGCCTGGAAACCCTCAACCCGGAGAATATCAAGACAGCATGGGGAGTGAAATAGTTAAAAAATACCAAGATCAGAAAAAAAAATACCATTTATCACTTATCATTTACTATTTATTTCGTATATTTGTACCCACGAATCTACACATATATTTAATATATAGACAATGAAGACTATTTATGAATTCTCTGTCAAGGACAGAAAAGGCAAAGACGTATCCCTCAAGGAGTACGCCAACGAAGTGTTGCTCATCGTGAATACCGCCACAAAATGTGGTTTCACCCCTCAGTACGACGAACTTGAGAAGCTCTACGAGAAATACCATGCTGATGGATTCGAGATTCTCGACTTCCCATGCAATCAGTTCGGACAGCAGGCTCCTGGCACTGACGAGAGCATCCATGAATTCTGCAAGATCAACTTCGGTACAGAGTTCCCCCGTTTCAAGAAGGTAAAAGTAAATGGCGACGATGCAGAGCCTCTTTTCAAGATGCTTAAGGAAGAGAAAGGCTTTGCTGGCTGGGATATGGAGCATCCTATCGCACACATCCTCGACGATATGCTTTCAAAGGCAGACCCCGACTACAAGGAGAAATCCGACATTAAGTGGAACTTCACTAAGTTCCTCATCAACAAGAAAGGTCAGGTGGTAGCCCGTTTTGAACCTACCGAGAAGATTGAGAACATCGAAAAGCAGATAGAAGAACTTTTAAAATAATGGAGCATACAAAATGTTTGATTATAGGCAGCGGTCCGGCAGGGTATACCGCTGCCATTTATGCTAGCCGTGCAAACCTCAGTCCTATAGAGTATTGCGGCATGCAGCCAGGCGGACAACTCACCCAGACCACTGATGTTGAGAATTTCCCAGGCTATCCTCAGGGAGTCGATGGCAATCAGATGATGGTGGACCTCAGGGAACAGGCAGATCGTTTCGGAACAGACATCCGCGACGGAGAGATTGTCAAGGTAGACTTCTCCAAAGCCCCCTATATCTGTACAACCGATGACGGCACAGAGATCGAGGCAGATACTGTAATCATCGCCACAGGAGCCTCAGCAAAGTATCTGGGTCTCGACGATGAGCGCAAATACAATGGCCAGGGAGTGTCAGCCTGTGCCACCTGCGACGGATTCTTCTATCGCAAGAAGACTGTGGCTGTTGTCGGAGGCGGTGATACTGCCTGCGAGGATGCTCTGTATCTCTCTGGTCTTGCAAAAAAGGTGTATCTCATTGTCCGCAAACCATTCCTCCGTGCCTCTCAGGTGATGCAGCAGCGCGTTAAATCGGCTGAAAACATCGAGATACTCTTTGAGCACAACACCCTTGGTCTTTTTGGCGAGAACGGCGTTGAAGGAGCCCATCTGGTAAAACGTAAGGGCGAGCCCGACGAAGAGCTTGTAGACATTGCTATCGACGGATTCTTCCTCGCCATAGGACACAAGCCCAACACCGATATCTTCAAGGAGTGGCTCGATACCGACGAGGTGGGATATCTGAAAAAGATTGATGGTACACCAAAGACAAAGATTCCCGGAATCTTCGTTGCCGGAGATTGTGCCGACCCAGTTTACCGTCAGGCTATCTCTGCAGCCGGTTCTGGTTGTCAGGCAGCCATCGAGGCAGAGAGATATCTTCTCAACAAGTAAACCATTGCCCTATATAACACGAAAAAGGCTCGTTTCACAACGGGCCTTTTTCGTGTGTTAATTTCTAATTAAAAAATTAATCAACCATAAACCTTAACCATTAAAAATCTTTTCTGCTGCAAAGATAGTGGTTAATTCAAAAACATAGGTTGAGGATTCATTATAATAGGTTTAAAATGCGTGATTTCACGTATTTTCGCCACAAAATCACGCATTTTACACCAAAATCATGCCTAAAACCGCATTATTTCATAATTTCTTATCGCTTTTTGGAGTTTTTTTCTTATTTTTGCCCCAAGAAAATTATCCGTCATGGGACTTTATACCATACTTAACATATCGATTCTGATCATTCTGGTGGCCATTTTTCTCCTCGGAAGAGAGCTTTACCTGAAAAGTGTAAGGGTAAGGCAGCGTCTTCTGATGGGACAGATATTCACCAACATCACCCATGAGATACTAACTCCTCTCACCGTTATCTCTGCCTCAGTAGACCAGTTGCGCGAGGACACTCCTGGACATGATAACGAATACGACATGATGCAGATGAACATCCAGCGTATGGTACGGCTTCTGCAACAGATCCTTGAAACCAGCAAGTCACAGGCAGGAGAACTGAAACTCAAGGTGGCCTATGGCGATGTGATGAAATATATCCATGACACGGCCCTCTGTCTACAGCCACTGATGACAAAAAAAGGCATCGCCTTCAACATCAGCTGCACTCCAGAGAGCATGATGGGATGGATTGACACTGATAAGCTCGACAAAATCATCTACAACCTCATCTCCAACGCCGCAAAATATACCAGCAAAGGCGAAGTGTCACTCGAAGTGCAGACAAGCCGTAACTACGACTATATATATATTAATGTACGCGATACCGGATGTGGCATCCCCAAGGACAAGCAGAAGCACCTCTTCCAGCGTTTCTACGACGGTGAATACCGTCACCACAACGAAATAGGCACAGGTCTTGGCCTTGCCCTCACCCGTGACCTGGTGCTTCTCCATCGAGGCAACATAACTTTCAAGAGCGAGGAAGACAAGGGCACCACATTCACAGTCATCCTCCCCATCACCAAGGAAGCCTTCAGTCCCGAGCAACGCGATGAGAGCCATAAGATCGACCTCACCATCGCCAAGAATGCCGTCATTGATGTAAAGACTGAGATGCCCGACATTAACAAGAGCACCTTCGTGAGTGCCACTGTCGATGATGACAAATACAACATCCTCATCTCTGAAGACAACCCTGAGCTCCTTATGCTCATGTATCAAGCCCTTAAGAGCCACTACCACGTGTTTGTGGCCCAGAGCGGCAAGCAGGCCCTGGACATCATTCATAAGACCCGCCTCCACCTCATCGTTTCCGACATTATGATGTCAGACATTGACGGTCTTGAGCTCACACAGACGATAAAGAGCGACCCCGTCTACAGTCACCTGCCCGTCATCCTCATCACCGCCAACACCCAGGAGGAATCCCGTGAGGAGGCTCTCCGTATCGGGGCCGATGACTATCTTACCAAGCCCTTCCGTCTTGGCGACCTCAAGTTGCGCATGGATAATATCATCGCCAACCGCAAACGTACCCTCCAGGATTCACAAGCCCAGGAGACAGAGACAGATGCCGACCTTCCTCCTACCCCCGAACAGGAATTCCTGAGAAGGGCCCTCAACTGCCTTCATGAGCATCTCGAGGATTCCAACTACGACCGCGATGCCTTTGCCGCCGACATGGGAGCCAGTGCCTCCACCCTCTACAACAAGCTACGTGCCATCACAGGCATGAATGTCAGCGCCTTTATCCGTGATGCCCGTATGAAGGAGGCACGACGTCTGGCAGAGGCCAATCCCAGCATGCGTGTCAGCGACCTCGCCTACCGTGTGGGATTCCAGGATCCTAAGTATTTCTCAACCTGTTTCAAGAAGCAGTTCGGCATCCAGCCGAAAGAGTTTATGGATAATTTGCAGCAAAAAAAATGAAATATCATCCTTTTTCGAAAAATATTCGTTTATCATTTGTTATTTGTCATTAAAAAATATTATCTTTGCAGCGGAGAATACCAATCCAAAAATTTATAATTATGGCTAAACAGAAAAAATTCATCCTCCAGGAGAGTGAGATTCCTACACAGTGGTATAACATTCAGGCCGACATGCCCAACAAGCCCATGCCGCCCATCCATCCGGCGACGAAGCAGCCTTTAGGTGTCGACGACCTCGCACACATCTTCCCTCGTGAGTGCTGTGTACAGGAGCTTGACACAGAGCACCGTTGGATAGACATCCCCGAAGATGTGCTCGACAAGTACAAATACTACCGTTCAACTCCGCTTGTACGTGCCTATGCCCTCGAAGAGGCTCTCGGCACCCCCGCCCATATCTATTTCAAGAATGAGAGTACCAACCCATTGGGTTCACATAAGATAAACTCCGCCCTGCCCCAGTGCTACTATGCGAAGATGGAGGGCACCAAGAACGTCACCACCGAGACTGGAGCAGGCCAGTGGGGTGCAGCCCTGAGCTATGCTGCCAAGATCTACGGTCTCGACTGTGCCGTATATCAGGTGAAGATCACCATGCAACAGAAACCTTACCGCTCAAGTATCATGCGTACCTTCGGAGCTGTCGTTGAGGGTTCTCCCTCTATGTCTACCCGTGCAGGAAAGGACATTCTGACCCGCGACCCGATGCATACCGGTTCTCTCGGCACAGCCATCTCAGAGGCCGTAGAGCTCGCCACCACCACTCCCGACTGTAAGTACACTCTCGGTTCGGTGCTCAACCACGTAGGCCTTCACCAGACCATCATCGGCCTCGAGGCTGAGAAACAGATGGAGATGGCAGGCGAGTATCCAGACATCGTCATCGGATGTTTCGGTGGAGGTTCAAACTTCGGTGGTATCTCTTTCCCGTTCATGCGTCATAACCTGAGTGGCGAGCGCAATACTGAGTTTATAGCTGCCGAGCCCGACAGCTGTCCAAAGCTCACACGCGGACAGTTCCGCTACGACTTCGGTGACGAGGCTGGCTATACCCCACTGTTGCCGATGTTCACCCTGGGCCATAACTTCAAGCCGTCCAACATCCACGCTGGCGGTCTTCGCTATCATGGTGCCGGCATGATCATCTCCCAGCTTATCAAGGACGGACTGATGCATGGTGTCGACATTCCTCAGCTCGAGACCTTCGAAGCCGGTATGCTCTTCGCCCGTACAGAGGGTATCATCCCTGCACCTGAGAGCTGTCACGCCATCGCAGCTACCATCCGCGAGGCAAAGAAGTGCAAGGAGTCTGGCGAGGAGAAGGTTATCCTCTTCAACCTATCCGGTCACGGTCTCATCGACATGCCAAGCTACGAATCGTTCATCAAGGGCGACCTGCAGAACTACACCGTCACCGACGAGATGATTGCCCAGAACCTAGCTGAGCTTGATAAATAAAATCGGCCACTTATATAGCCCGACAGACGGTTAGAGCCGCTTCGAGGGAAGGGATGTCGGAAATAACCATTGAGCGTTTGCCATTGGCCTCGCGGAGGTTACAGCGGCGAACGTTTTTAGTCATATACTCCAGCACACGCCCGAAGACATCGCTCTGATAGTAAGGACTGTTGGCGTTGCTCACGAAATAGAGATACATCTTTCCCTGTTTGAGCATAATCTTCTCTGCCCCGAGACGCTTGCCACAGACGCGTAGAGGCACAACTCGAATAAGTTCCTCAGCAACCTCGGGAATCTCACCGAAACGGTCACGCAGGCGGCTACGATAAGATTCAAGAGCTGCGTCGAGGTTGTTACTTCCAGCAAGACTGTCAAGCTCGCGATAGAGCAGCATGCGCTCAGAGTCATTAGGAACGTATTGGTCGGGGAAATACATCTCGATGTCGGATTCGAGGGCGCAGTCGTCGACAAAGGCAATGTTACTAGAAGGACTAGACATCCTAGGATTACTAGAATTCCTAGGAGAACTATCCTTAGCTATTGCGGCAGATTCGGCAGCTGAGAACTCGGGCTCTTCGTTGCGGAGCTCGGCCATCGCCTGGTTGAGGATCTTCTGGTAGGTCTCATAGCCGAGGTCGGAGATGAAGCCAGACTGCTCTGAGCCGAGGAGATTGCCGGCACCGCGAATGTCGAGGTCCTGCATGGCGATGTTGATGCCGGAGCCGAGGTCGGAGAAGTTCTCGAGAGCCTCGAGACGACGGCGTGACTCAGGATTGAGGGCAGCCAGAGGCGGGGCAAGAAGATAACAGAAAGCCTTGCGGTTGCCACGTCCCACACGTCCGCGCATCTGGTGTAGGTCGGAGAGTCCGAAGTTATGAGCACCGTTGATGATAATGGTGTTGGCATTGGGAATGTCGATACCGTTCTCAACGATGGTAGTAGAGAGCAGCACGTCGTAGTCGTAGTTGGAGAAGTCGAGCACTATCTTCTCGAGCTCCTCAGGTTTCATCTGTCCGTGACCGATGGCCACACGAGCATCAGGGATATACTTATGTATCATCTCAGCGATATGGATAAGGTCGCTGATACGGTTGTTGACGAAATATACCTGTCCGTTGCGTGACATCTCGAAGTTGATGGCATCGGTGACGATTTCTGCTCCGAAGGTATGTATCTCTGTCTGAATGGGATAACGGTTTGGTGGGGGTGTCTGGATTACACTCAGGTCACGGGCTCCAACGAGAGAGAACTGCAGCGTACGTGGTATAGGAGTTGCCGACATGGTAAGAGTGTCGACATTCGACTTCATCTGGCGCAGTTTCTCCTTAGTAGACACACCGAACTTCTGTTCCTCATCGATAATAAGCAGTCCCAGATCCTTGAACTTTACCGTCTTACCGATGAGCTTATGTGTACCTATGATGATGTCTATCTTTCCCTCAGCGAGGTCTTTAAGCACCTCGGTGGTTTGTTTGGCAGACTTGGCACGAGTGAGATAATCAACCCTGACAGGCATATCCTTCAGACGTCCGGAGAAGGTGCGATAATGCTGATAGGCCAACACTGTGGTAGGCACGAGCACAGCCACCTGTTTGCCATCACAGGCCGCCTTGAAGGCCGCACGTACAGCCACCTCAGTCTTTCCGAAACCGACATCGCCACATACCAGACGGTCCATAGGCTTTGCCATCTCCATGTCAGCCTTCACATCCTGAGTAGCCTTAAGCTGATCAGGGGTGTCCTCATAAAGGAAACTGGCCTCGAGCTCGTTCTGCAGATATCCGTCAGGGCTAAAAGCAAAGCCTTTCTCACGACGGCGCTTGGCATAGAGTTTGATGAGGTCGCGGGCGATATCCTTGATATGTTTCTTGGTGCGCTCCTTGAGCTTCTCCCACTGGCCTGTGCCGAGGGTAGAGAGACGAGGAGGCTCACCATTATCCTGCGACTTATATTTCGACACCTTATAGAGAGAGTGGATAGATACGTAGATACTGTCGCCCTTCTGGTAGAGAATCTTTATCATCTCCTGGTGGGTCTGCTGCCCTGCAGCATTGGTGACAGGCATTCGTACGAGACCACCGAACTTACCCACGCCATGATCGACATGCACCACGAAATCGCCTATCTCAAACTGTTGGATCTCTTTGAGAGTGAGGGCCATCTTACCGCTGCGGGCCTTGTCGCTCTTGAGGTTGTATTTGTGGAAACGGTCAAAGATCTGGTGGTCGGTAAAGATGCAGACTTTGAGGTCGCTGTCGGAGAAGCCATCGTGGAGGGTACGGTTAACGGGGATAAAACGAAGTTTAGGGTTTAGAATTTCCTGCAGGCGTTCGTTTTGTTTCTGACTGTCGGCACAGACGTAGATGGTATACCCCTGGAGCTGAAAATCCTCGAAGGTCTGTTTCAGAAGGTCGAAGTTCTTGTGGAAGAGCGGCTGTGGAGAGATATTGAAACGCAGAGTGGCATCAGGCTGCGAGGAAGGACGATGGCCGAACTCTATGCGACGGAATTTCTCGGCATCAGAAGCCCACTGTGCACCAGTAACGAGCTGGGACTCACGACGCAGCTGACGCTCTATCTCACGCTGTTCCATCTCTGTAGCATTCTCCATCTGCTCCATACGAGCCTGTACAGAAAATCCCTCCTGATAGGTTCGTTCTATGGCATCGCGCACATAGAGATAATCTTTCATCACAAGGATAGTATCTGCAGGCACAAACGACAGAAAAGGAACCTTATCCTCGCATATAGAGGTAAGCTCGGGTACTATCTCTACCCTATCCCGCAACTCCTTAGACAGCTGATCCTCAACCTCAAAGGTACGTATGGAGTCGATGTCGTCGCCAAAGAGATCTATACGATAAGGATACTCACAAGAGAATGAATATACATCGAGAATTGAGCCTCGCAGGGCAAACTGTCCTGGTTCATAGACATAATCTACCTCACGGAAACCAAATTCACGAAGGGTCTTCATGACATCAGAGACATCAACGCTCTGATCCTTCTCAAGCACGAGGGTGCGCTCATCAAGTTTTTTCTTGGACACGACGAGTTCAGCAAGTGCCTCAGGATAGGAAACGATATAAGGGTGAGCAGAGATGCTGGCGAGGACTTCCGTACGGAGAATCTCACTGGCAGCATCACGCTGGGCGTATTTTACAGCACGACGATAGCTGGAGGGGAAAAACAGCACGTTTTTGTCCCCAAGAAGCTGAGTGAGGTCATGATAGAAATAGCCTGCCTCTTCAGCATCCTGAAGCACAAAAATCAGGGGGTGAGCACACTTGGAAGCGATGCTTCCAAACAACATCGGGGCGCTGGAACCCAACAGTCCCTCGAGGAAAATCGTCTTTGCCGATGATTTTCCTATCGTTTGCGCCAATACCGAAGCCTGCGGCAACTTGGCATATACAATCTCTAATTCCTGTATATTCATCTTAAAATCGCTGCAAAATTACACATTTTTTTGTTTATAAAAAAAATAATTAGTAACTTTGCGCCAAAATTGTAAAAAGTATATGCACGAAAGCGACAGTATCGTTATAATTCCTACCTATAACGAGAAAGAAAATATAGAGAAAATCATCCGGGCTGTGTTCGGACTACAGAAGTGTTTCCATATCCTCGTGATTGATGACGGTTCACCCGACGGCACAGCAGCAATAGTAAAGAAAATGATGGCCGACGAGTTTGGCGATCGTCTGTTTATTCTTGAGCGTAGTGGAAAGCTGGGCTTAGGAACGGCATATATCACAGGATTCAAATGGGCACTGGAGCACAAATTTGACTATATCTTTGAGATGGATGCCGACTTCAGTCACGACCCCAACGACCTGCCACGACTCTACAGTGCCTGTCATGATGAGGGTTACGACCTTGCTATCGGAAGCAGATATGTTACTGGTGTGAATGTAGTCAACTGGCCTATAGGACGTGTGCTTATGTCGTATTTCGCATCGAAATATGTCAGGATTGTTACAGGATTCAAGGTTAACGACACCACCGCTGGATTCAAATGCTACAAGCGCAGGGTGCTTGAGACCATTGAATTAGACAAAATCCGCTTCAAGGGCTATGGATTCCAGATAGAGATGAAATACACCGCCTATAAGATAGGATTCAAGATCAAGGAGGTGAGTGTGATTTTCGTTAACCGCAGGGAGGGAACGAGTAAGATGTCGGGGGGAATCTTCGGTGAGGCATTCTTTGGGGTGATGAAACTCAGATGGGACGGATGGACGAGGAGGTATCCGAAGATTAAGAAGGAGTTAGAAGGAGTTAGAAGGAGTTAGAGGGAGTTAGAAGGAGTTAGAGGACAAATGTTAAGGATATTATATCTGATATATCAGTTGTTTATAGGATTGCCGTTGTTGGTGATCCTTACTATTATTACTGCACTTGAGGTGGGGATAGGCACGACGATTGGCAATGGGCACTTCTGGGGGTATTACCCAGGATACTGGTGGGGGAAACTTATACTGAAGATATTTCTCATACCAGTGCAGGTGAAAGGACGTGAGAACTTAGAGAAAGACCAAAGCTATGTCTTCGTGGCCAATCATCAGGGAGCATTCGACATCTTTATAATCTACGGATATCTGAATCGTAACTTCAAGTGGATGATGAAACATCAGTTAAGGAAAATTCCTTTTGTTGGGTATGCCTGTGAAAAGTCACATCAGATAATGGTCGACAAGCGAGGTCCCAGCAAGATACGTAAGACCTACGAGGATGCGAGGGAGATTCTTAAGGAGGGGTACTCTGTGACAGTGTTCCCAGAAGGTGCCCGCAGTTTTACAGGCCACATGGCACACTTCAAGAAAGGAGCCTTTGCACTGGCTGACGAGTTGCAGTTGCCTGTGGTGCCTCTCACCATCAACGGCAGTTTCGACATCCTTCCACGAATGAAAGGCTTTAACTTCATCAACTGGCATCCGATGAAACTCACCATCCATCAGCCCATATACCCTATTGGTCAAGGACCTGAGAATGTTGACGCTACCCTCCGCCATGCATATGACTCTGTGATGTCGAGTCTCGACGAGAAATACCAAGGAATGGTCGAGAACCCAGACCAATAATTCTAAAATTTCCATTTGTATGATTGCAAGAGCCCCATATCTGTTTCTGTTGCTGATTATTATCCCCGATATCTATTTCGACCGACACTACTGGCGACATAAGTATCCATTGCAGAAACGTCTCATGAGATGGTTACCCACCATATTTATGGTGGCATATACACTTTTTCTCACCTACGAGCCGAACTTCATCCCCGAGCCACCATATATTATCTATATATACCTCTTCCTGATAGGACTGATAGCAGTGCCTAAGATGGTGTATATGCTCTGCTCGATGATTGGACTGGCATGCAGCAAAGCCTTTCACAGGAAGAACTCATCTCACAAATCTCGCAACTGGGGGAACATGCTGGGATTGGTTTGTGTGCTGTTCCTATGGTATGTACTATTCTACGGGTCGTTCATCGGTTTTAACAAATTGGAGGTAAACCGGCAGACATACACTTCCGATGCCCTACCACAGGCCTTCGACGGATATAAGATAGTGTTACTATCCGATGCTCATGTAGGATCGTATACAGGCAAGAAGCAGGAGATTCTCAAGCGGGCCATCGATCAAGCAAACGCCCTACATCCTGATATCATAGTTTTTACAGGTGATCTTCAGAACACCCATCCTCAGGAGATATACGAACATCTTGACATCCTTGCAAGTCTTAAAGCTAAAGACGGAGTTTACTCTGTACTCGGCAATCACGACTATGCCTGTTATATTGATGCCAGCGATGCCCAGAAAGTTGCGAATGTCAGAGAGACGGTAAGTCTTGAGCGTCAGGCAGGATGGACGGTGCTCCTTAACTCCCACCGTATCATAGAGAGGAACAACCCTACTGGAAAGGGGAAATCATATCTCGTTGTTGCAGGAATGGAGAATGACGGTATTGGCAGCCGAGCACCAAAGAAAGGAGACATCAAGAAGACCCTCAACGACGTCAAGACATCCAAAGATGCCTTTATCCTGATGTTGGAGCACGACCCATCAGCATGGAGACGTATAATAGTGCCCGACGGAAGGGCTCATCTCACACTTAGCGGACATACCCACAAGATGCAGTTTGCAATCTTCGACTGGACTCCGTTGTCTGTAATCAACAAAGAGGCTTATGGATGGTTTCAAGAGGGTGAGCAGTCCCTATTCGTAACAGCAGGACTCGGAGGACTTATCCCATTCCGTTTCGGAGCTACGGGAGAGGTTGTTGAGATAACACTACGTAAGAAATAAGGAGTTAAGGAGTTAACTCCTTAACTCCTTAACTACTTTCTTCTTATTTCTTAACCTTGTACAGACGGAACGTCATTGCTGGAATATCGTCTGTCAGGAGTGTTGCATCCTTGCCGGCATCAACAGCGAGAGTGCCGTTCTTTGGAGTGATCTTCTCTGGATTATCGAGAGTATTCTCATCATCCATACCATTATGAGAGAGGGTGATGGTCTCGGCAGTGCGAGTGCCCTTCATGCCTACAAACTTCACTGATACAGGCTGCGACTGCTTAGAAGTATTGATGATCTTGATAATAACCTCGCCAGTGGTTTTGTCAAAGACAGAAGATGCAAAGAGTCCGTCCTGTCCTGGCTGTCCTGCGACAGGTTGTTTGTTCATCGTCATGCGCAGTACGTTGGTACCTTTGTTGACAGCATACATCTGCTGAACATAATAGCTACAAGACTTAAACATACGGAGATTGTCGTACCAGATAAGGTCTGGGCGCCACTGCCAACCCTCAACATGAGCGAAGAGAGGAGCATATGCTGTCATATACACCACATCGGCATTACGTTCCATATCTGTCATAAAAGCTGCCTCGAGGATAGAAGCCTCGTAGTGGTTCCACTTGTGTTTGTTCTTTCCATGACATGCATACTCTCCAGCAAATACCTTCGGACCTTTACGGTCATAGTGCTCATAGCGAAGTCCACCACAGAACTCACCATATCTCTCCTTTCCTGCCTCATTACCCAGGAACCAGTCCTCATTACGATAGAAATGCTCATCCACGAGGTCTGCTTTCAGTTTCTTCATGGCATCCCAACCTTTCTCGAACATCTTACCCTCAGAATCAGGACCGCTGGTACCAACAATCTGGATGTTAGGATACTTAGCTTTGATAGCAGCTACAAATGGCTCCAGGCGCTTGAAGTAAAGATCATCCCACTGCTCATTACCAACACCGATGAACTTCATGTTGAAAGGCTCGGGATGTCCCATCTCTGCACGGATCTTACCCCACTGAGAGTCAGCAGGACCATTGGCAAACTCGATGAGGTCAAGACAGTCCTGGATGTATGGCTGCAGCTGATCGTAAGGAACATGGGCTGAGTCATCGTTCCAGTTCTGGAACTGACAAGCCATACCTACATTCAGCACAGGCAGAGGCTCTGCACCGATATCCTCTGAGAGTTGGAAGAATTCGAAGAATCCAAGTCCATAAGACTGGAAATAGTCTGGATAGAAACGATATGGGAAGGTATACTCCCAGCGGTTCTCATTGAGAGGACGATTCTCTACAGGACCGATGGTGTTCTTCCACTGATAACGGGTCTTCAGGTCTACACCCTCAACGATACATCCACCAGGAAATCTGAGCAGTCCGGGATGCTCATCAGCAAGAGCTTGAGCAAGGTCGCGACGCATACCGTTCTTACGGTTCTTGAAGGTGTTTACAGGGAAGAGACTGATGTGCTCGAGGTCTACACCGTTCTTGCCGTTGAGGAAGATACGCAGCTGACCCTTGGCAATGGTACGTGGTGACTTTATCACCTTCTCATACTGCTTCCATTCATTAGATGCGATCGTGATAGTGTCGGAAGTGAACTGCTGATTCTCCTCCATAGTTGCACGATCAATAAACTGCACGATAATCTTTGCATCACCCTTAGGAGCTCTCGCCCATACTGAGAAGCGGTAATCCTCGCCCTTATGGAGTCCGATACCGAAAAAACCGTTGTTTGATATACCAGAGCGACGCTCAGCATGACCAGGATAGCGCAGTTTCAGATAGTGTGGGCAACGCTCGAATGGACCGTCGTCCTCAATCTCGAAATCTCCGAAAGCCTCCCATCCCATTAGATGATCGGGGAACTCGAAAGAACGATTCTTTACTAACTCACCATACAAGCCGCCATCTGCAGCATAATTGATGTCCTCAAAGAAGAGGCCATACATCGTTGGTTGCACTGGTGCCCCGAGTTTCTTTGTGTTTACCTCCATCATGTGGCTCTGAGCCGACAGGGAGAGACATGAAACGAGTGCAAAAGCACAAGATAAAAATCTTAATTTCATCGTTATTTAGTTTAGAAGTTACTACTTTCGTAAGTTTGTTGATGCAAAATTAGTTAAAAAATCGATAATTTGCTTGTTTTTTCAGATAAAAGATGTAATTTTGTGAATTATTAAGAGTTGATTGGAATATTACGAATTACAATCTAGATTAATTTAAAGGAAAGATATGAAGAAGATCTTAGTAGCAGAAGACAATGACAGCAATTTTATCCTGATGACGTATATTCTGAAGAAGTTCTATCAGTTTGAGCGTGCAAAGAACGGACAGGAAGCTGTGGACATGGTGGAAAAAGGGGAATACGACCTTGTACTGATGGACATCAAGATGCCTATCATGGACGGTCTTGAAGCCACGAAGAAGATCAAGGAGACTCATCCCTCATTGCCCATCATTGCATTGACAGCAAATGCTTTTGACAGTGACCGCCAGACGGCATTCGATGCAGGTTGCGATGAGTTCCTATCAAAGCCCATCAGCAGCGATTTGTGCCTGAAGACAATTGCAAAAGTCTTAGGAGAATAATTAAAAGTATAGAGATGTTTGATAAAGAGAGAGGGCTGTATATTGCCCATTGCCCAAACGGAGCCCTGAGTATCACAGGCAAGATGGCAAACCGTCATGGACTCATTGCGGGAGCCACAGGTACAGGAAAGACCGTTACATTACAGGTGATGGCAGAGACATTCTGTCAGGCAGGAGTACCTTGTTTCATGGCAGACATGAAAGGTGACCTGAGTGGAATCTCACAGGTAGGAAAACTAAGTGGGTTCATTGAGAAGAGAATGCCTGAGTTCGGTATCGAGAATCCAGAGTTCCAGAGTTGTCCTGTACGTTTCTTCGATGTGTTCGGAGAACAGGGACACCCTATGCGTGCTACGATATCGCAGATGGGACCTCAGCTGCTCTCACGTCTCATGCAGCTCAATGAGACTCAGGACGGTGTGCTTAACATCGTGTTCCGCATCGCTGATGAAAGAGGTCTGCTGCTCATAGACCTCAAGGATCTGCGTTCAATGCTTGACTGGGTATCACAGCACTCGAAGGAATACACTACGAAATACGGAAACATCTCCACTCCAACTATCGGAGCAATCCAGCGTGCTCTGCTTCAGTTAGAGAATCAGGGGGCAGACAAGTTCTTTGGAGAGCCCGCCTTCGATATCTATGACCTGATGCAGACAGAGGGAGGCAAGGGAGTAATGAACGTTCTCGCAGCTGATAAACTGATGATGCAGCCAAAGCTCTATTCTACTTTCCTGCTCTGGCTGCTTAGTGAACTCTACTCTACCCTTCCAGAGGTTGGTGACCAGCCACTTCCGAAACTCGTGTTCTTCTTTGACGAGGCCCACATGCTCTTCGATGGCACTTCGAAGGCACTGCTGGATAAGATCGAGCAGGTTATTCGTCTTATACGTTCCAAGGGTGTGGGTATCTATTTTATCACTCAGAGTCCTACAGATATCCCGGAAAACATACTCGGACAGTTAGGTAATCGTGTACAGCATGCCCTGAGAGCTTATACCCCGAAGGATCAGAAGGCAGTGAAGACTGCAGCAGAGACGTTCCGTGCCAATCCGGCATTTAAGACAGACGAGGCAATCATGAATCTCGAGACTGGTGAGGCCCTTGTCAGTTTCCTTGACGAGAAGGGTGCTCCAGGTATTGTAGAACGTGCAAAAATTCTCTTCCCACTTTCTCAGATAGGTGCTGTAACAGAAGGGCAGCGTCTGGATATCATCAAGGGTAGCCGTATCTATGGAAAGTATGATACTCCTATCGATCGCGAGAGTGCTTTCGAGGTTCTCATGGCAGAGGCTGACAAACAACTTGCCGAGCAACAGCAGCAGGAAGCAGAGATAGAGATACCCCAGCCAAAGGCTGAAAAAGAAGAGAAGAAGAAGTCGGGTATGATGGGTAAAGTATGGAAGGCTGTTCTTACGGCTATCACATCAACACTTGCTACTATCCTCGGTACTTACATAAGCGATAAAGTGACAGGCAAAAAGACAAAATCAAGAACTTCAAGTACAGGTCGTGTTGTCAAGAACGCTACAAGCGCAGCTACACGCACTATCACCAAGGAACTCACAAGAGACATTCTGGGCAACCTGGTTAAGTAAGATTATTCACAGATAGTATAGATATACCGCTGTCGAACGACAGTGGTATATTTGTATTTATCGGGTGTAAGGATTTCCTTCATATCATGACTGATGGTGGTGCCTAAGAGTTTTATTGTTGCCTCTTTCTTTGTCCATAACCGGATAAACTCCCCATCAGGATTAACAGAAGATTTTATCTGTCGCAACTCGTCATCATTCATACAGTATTCTGCCAAAGAGTCTTTATATTGCCTTAAGCTCTCCACATCGATTCCTATAGGATGATCGCTGACGACACATGCCACGGCCTCTTTGCAATGACTTAGATTAAAGAATATATCAGGATGTCCCACAAGTGAGGGCTTGCCGTTCTCGCTATATTCGAATATGGGATTCTCAGTGATGCCGTATTCATCACGAAGAGCCTGTTTCAGAAGCTGATAAGCAAGGACACATAACCTCTGGCCTTGTTCATACCTGAACTTCAGAGCCTGTTGTCTACGTTGCTCAGATATCTCCTGCAATGCCGCAGAGAGATCAAAGCCCCAGATATCCTCACTTATCAGTAGTCTCTTCATTCTCAATCATCAAATCTGTATTCTTTGGCTTAGGGATTCTACGATTAGGATTTTCCTTGGCACCAACACCGATAAGCTCATGAGCCTTCTGATAAACACTCTGACGACCGTCCTGAAGTTTGTCTGCTGTGCTCTTATACGCAAGGTTCACCTTATTGAGTTTCTCTCCCAAATCATTATATCTCTGTACAAAATCACCAAGACGATCCAAGAGCTGTTCTGCAAGTCCGAACACCTTCTTCTGATTCTCTGCCTGTTGATTCTGCACCCAGGCGATATGTATCATGTGAAGGATTCCCAGCAGATTCTGTTCTCCGGTAACAAACACCTTTTTCTCGAATGCCTCACGCCAGAGAGTAGGGTCATTGGCAAGTGCAAGTTGAAGGGACGACTCGAAGGGCACAAACATTATTACAAAGTCTACAGCATCGCGACCATTCTTGATATATTTCGAGTAATCCTTTCTCGCAAGTTCATTCACATGCTGACGGACACTCTTGATATGATCCTGGAGATAACGTTCCTTGTCTTCTGCATTCTCGGCATTCACATATCTCTCGTATGCCACCAGAGACACCTTAGAGTCAACAATTGCATCCTGTCCCTGAGGATAGTGAAGGATTATATCCGGTTGCATCTCCTTACCTGTCTCTTCATGCTTCAGAGGACGACCCTGTTCATCTCTTAGGCGTGCCTGCACCTCATAATGTATACCCTCAGTCAGACCTTGGCTAGCAAGGAGGTCACCGAGGATTATCTCTCCCATGTTACCACTTATCTTGTTGTCACGACGCAACACATTGGTAAGACTCTCTGTCTTCTTCCCCAGCTGCTGTGTCTGTTCCATCATGAGTCGTATCTGCTCCGCGAAACTCGCAGAATAGCCAGCAGACTTCTCCTGATTCTCATGTATGGCCTTCTGCATCTTCTCTACGGCATCCTTCAGGGGTTGAGTGATACCTGTCATTGCCTCTGTGTTAGACTCTTTCAACTTCGAAGCACTCGTCTCCATAAGTTGCCGGGCCATATTTGAGAACTGTTCACGAGCCGTACGCAACTGCTCCTGAAACTGCTCCTTCGATGTCTGAAGCTGATTTCTGAACTCCTCGTCTCGACGCTGAAGCTCTGTGTTCATCTGTTGGCGTACCAGTTCCAGCTCCCTGCCTTGCGACTCTGTCTTAGCATTAAGCGACTTATTCTCCGCCTCAAGATGTTGAACACGACTGTTGGCAGCGTTCAAAAGTTCAGAACGCATGGCAAGCTCGATATCCTTCTTTCCTCCCTCCACTCTGAGCACATCCATCTTACGGTCCATAAACAGATAAAGAGCCACAGCCCCAATCGCCACACCTATTATTATATATAGAACAATCATCATAAATCTTTATTATTTTAGGTGCAAAAATACAAAAAAACGTTCAAATAATTGCATTTATCAGAAATTTTGTCTATTTTTGCAGCATAAAATTATAAACCCAACAACATTATAAACAAAAAACCAAAGATTATGGATTACAAGATTATCGACATCGAGGGTGTAGGCGACGTTTATGCTGATAAGCTGATTGCCGCAGGTATCAACAAAGTTAGTGAACTTCTTGAGAAGTGCGCAGCTCCCAAGGGCCGCAAGGAACTGGCAGAGGCAACAGGCATCAGTGAGAAACTGATTCTCCGTTGGACAAACCATGCTGACCTTTTCCGTATCAACGGCGTAGGTCCTCAGTTTGCTGAGTTGCTTGAGAAGGCTGGTGTTGACACCGTTAAGGAGTTCCGTCATCGTGTTGCAGAGAACCTGCAGCCAAAGCTTGAGGAAATCAATACCGAGTTCCACATCTGCGGACGTGTTCCCGCTGTCAGCGAGGTACAGAAGATGATTGATCAGGCTAAGGAGCTTGAGCCGAAGGTGACTTATTAAAGAAGCAAATCCCGCCGGTTGGCGGGATTTTTTTATTTCTTGTCGTAAGCGTGAAGCGGATAGTCTGTTGTGAAGTGCAGGCCGCGGCACTCCTTACGCTCCAAGGCCCATCGGGTGATAAGATATCCCACATTGATCATGTTTCGGAGTTCGCAGATATCCTTCGAGGCCTTAACTCTCTTAAAGAGGCGTTCTGTCTCCTCATAGAGCATATCCAGACGATCCCATGCACGATGCAGTCTCAGGTCGGAACGCACGATACCCACATAGTTAGACATTATCTGGTTTACCTCCTTCACGCTCTGGGTGATAAGCACCTTCTCCTCATTTGTCATCGTACCCTCGTCATTCCACTCTGGCACCTTATCATTGATATCATACAGGTCGGCATGGGCAATAGTATCCTTTGCTGCAGCATCGGCATATACCACAGCCTCAATTAGAGAATTGGATGCCAGACGGTTTCCACCGTGCAGACCAGTACAAGAGCATTCTCCGAGGGCATAGAGACGTTCTATGCTCGACTGTCCGTTGATATCCACCTTGATACCTCCGCACATATAGTGTGCAGCAGGACGTACCGGGATATAATCCGTAGTTATGTCGATACCTATCGAAAGACACTTCTGATAGATATTCGGGAAGTGTTTTCGAGTCTCTGCAGGATCTTTATGTGTCACGTCGAGACATACGTGATCAAGGCCATGAATCTTCATCTCCTTATCGATAGCCCTTGCCACAATGTCGCGAGGAGCAAGAGAGAGTCGTTCATCGTATTTTTCCATGAACGTCTCGCCATTAGGCAGTTTCAGTATACCACCATATCCTCGCATTGCTTCTGTGATGAGGTATGCAGGATGAGTCTCCTTTGGGTTATGGAGCACTGTGGGGTGGAACTGCACGAACTCCATATCCGCCACTGTACCCTTGGCACGATATACCATCGCTATGCCATCGCCTGTTGCAATGACGGGATTTGACGTGGTGAGATATACGGCACCACAACCACCAGTACACATAACCGTCATCTTCGAGAGATATGTATCCACTTTCTGGGTCTTGGGATTCAGCACGTAGGCACCATAGCACTGTATATTCGGTGAACGTCTTGTCACCCTCACTCCCAGATGGTGCTGGGTGATAATCTCCACAGCGAAATGATTCTCCTTGATATCAATATCCGGACATGCACGCACAGCCTCCATCAGTCCACGTTGTATCTCTGCTCCAGTATCGTCGGCATGATGCAGGATACGGAACTCAGAGTGTCCGCCCTCACGGTGAAGGTCAAAGCTGCCGTCTTCCTTCTTGTCGAAGTTAATGCCCCATTCCACCATCTCCTTTATCTGTTCCGGAGCTTTTCTCACTACCTGTTCTACTGCCTTACGGTCAGAGATATAGTCGCCTGCGATTATGGTGTCGGCAATATGTTTATCGAAGGTGTCTACTTTGAGATTTGTAACACTTGCCACACCGCCTTGGGCAAAAGATGTGTTAGCCTCATCAAGTGATGTCTTGCAAATCATACACACCCTACCCTTCTTTGCACGGGCTACCTTCAGGGCATAACTCATTCCGGCAACTCCGGCACCGATAACGAGGAAGTCATACTTGTATACCATAACGAAAATCAATAATACTGTGCAAAAGTACAAATAATTCTCCATTTTACAATCTCGATTCTCATTTTTTTATTAATTTTGTGCCAGATTATGAAGAAATTACTGATCATATCATATATTTTTTGCCTTGCGATGATATCGCAGGCGCAGACAGACCCACAGAGTGAGGGCAGTTTCAAGGTAGCCTTCAGAGAGCCTGTGGACACAGCGTTTACCGATTCCATAATAGCAGATACCTCCGGTGTACGTCTTCAATGGCCGGAAAACGTGCTGGTACGTATCGACAGCCTTCTCAACGAGCCTCTGCTCAAGAGGTCACAAATCGGACTAATGGTATATGACCTCACAGCTGATAGTATTCTTTTCAGATTTAACGAACGTCAGACTATGCGTCCGGCATCAGTGATGAAACTGGTAACTGCAATAACAGCCTTAGACCGATTGGGCAGCAACTATCAGTTCCGCACGTCATTATATTATAAGGGAACAATAAAGGAGCGTACTCTCGTGGGGGATATCTATTGCGTTGGTGGCATGGATCCCCGTTTCAGTGGTGACGATATGAATGCATTTGCAGAGGGTGTACGCCGGTTAGGTATCGATACCATTAGAGGAAGGATCATTGCAGATTTGTCCATGAAAGATGAGACACGTCTTGGCGAGGGTTGGTGCTGGGACGATGACAATCCTATGCTCTCTCCTTTGCTGATGGCAAAGAAGGCTGATTTCATCCCTCGTTTCATAGATGAGCTCAGGGATAAGAAGATACATATCATCATGCCCTTCAACAGCAACGGCACTGATGAGGGCACAGTACCTAATGGCGCCACTATCATCTGCTCCCGTTTTCACCCAATCAGTGAGATACTCATGCAGATGCTAAAGGACAGCGACAACCTCTACGCAGAATCGATGCTGTATCAGCTTGCCGCCTCAGGAGGTGTCAAGAAAGCCTCTGCTGCTAGTGCGAGGACTCACATAAAGAAACTGGTAAGCAAAATAGGTCTTAACCCCGATAGATATAAGTTTGCAGACGGCAGCGGACTGTCGCTGTATAACTATGTCACCCCAGAACTTCTGGTTCATCTTCTGCGCTATGCTTATCGCAACACGGATATCATCACGAGTCTATATCCATCATTGCCTATTGCTGGTGAGGACGGAACTCTCAGCAAACGTATGAAGGGACCTTTTACCCACAACAATGTCCATGCAAAGACAGGCACACTTACGGGCATCTCCAGCCTTGCAGGCTACTGTCGCACAGCCAACAACCACTTCCTCGCCTTCTGCATCATCAACCAGGGGGTACTTCGTGTGTCTGATGGCAGAGCTTTTCAGGATAAGATCTGTACAGCTCTCTGCCAGCCATGAGAATGAGAATACCCTAACACCAGAGCACCTCTAGTGTCAGGGTAGAGCCACTTTAGTATTAGGGTAGTTTCTTGGCTGTCGTGCAGATATTCACCAGATAAATGATACTCATATACGGAATACCAGTGTTCGACTCAAGGCCTATCTCACAGGTACGGCTGTTGGAATAGCCCACCTCTATCTTGTTAGCCTCTATCTGCGGGCGCAACTTCCTCAGGCCGTATTTGTTCAGTTCCGGGAAGGTGAATCCTCTATCGCCAGCGAAGCCGCAACAGCCTACACCTTCTGGGATAAACACATTATTTGAGCACATTTTCGCCAATGCTATCATATCCTTGTCAACACCCATCTGACGTGTGGAACAGGTAAGATGGAGTGCAATACGTTTATCTGTAGGATGGAAGTCTAATCGATCTACAAGATATGTCATGATAAACTCAGCAGGCTCATAGAGCTTCATCTTCTTCATCACCTTACGCATACGGTGCAGACATGGACTCTGAGCGCAGAGCACAGGATATTTGCCTTCCTCCGAAGCCTTCCAAAGAGCAGCCTCAAGTTCGGCACTCTTACGGTCTGCAATATCAAGCATACCTTTCGATTCCCATATCTGTCCGCAGCACATCTTCTCCATTCCCTCGGGGAAGATCACCTCATAGCCAGCCTTAGCCATCAGCTGGATAACCTCATCCACAAGGGAATGTTTTACGGGAGCCTCCTTGGACAGGCCCATAGTCTGGTTGATACAGCTTGGGAAATAGACAACCCTCAATGGAGAATGCTGACCATCTTTCTGAGGGATGGACTTCTCGATAATAAACTGCGTAAGGTCGGAGGGTTTGGGCTGCCGTTTCTTCTTTGGCATAGCTGTGGTCCATAGAGGCAGTCCCATCTTGTTCATCGAACGACATACATGCGTCATCAGTGCTGGTCCGAGGGTTACATGTGCCAGATGAGCCACATCAAGCACTACTCTCAAGCCAGACTTTATTCCGGCCATGTGATTGGCAGCAAACTCTCCCACCTGATAGCCCAGCTTCGACTTGTTCATATCCATCTGCCGGATGATATGTGTCAACTCACCTGTATTGATCTTCATCGGGCAGGAAGTAGAGCACAGACCGTCGGTAGCACATGTCTGATCACCATAGTACTTATACTGTTTGCGGAGTGTCTCTGCTCGCTGCGGGTCTCTTCCTGTTGCCTCCAGGTCGCGTATCTCTCTCTGTACAGCAATACGCATCCTCGATGACAGCGTCAGTCCGCACGACATACAGTTGACCTCACAGAATCCGCACTCGATACATTTATTCGCACGCTTCACCTGTTCGATGGTCTCCTTAGCGGTAGAGAGCTCCGGATCCATGAGATACTTACCTCCATCGGGAACACTTGCGAAGTCATAGTCAAGTACAGGCAGAGGCTTCAGGCACTTTATGAAGCAGTCCGGGTCGTCGTTGAAGATTACACCCGGATTCAACAGTCCGTCAGGATCGAAGATATCCTTCAGTTCCTTCATAGCCTCGTAAGCCTTGTCACCCCATTCGTACTTCACAAACGGTGCCATATTCCTTCCTGTACCATGCTCGGCCTTCAGTGAACCGTCGTATTCCTCAACAACAAGCTTTGCCACATCACGCATCATCTCTGCATAACGTGCCACCTCATGCTGATCTGCAAAACTCTGGTTCAAGATGAAGTGGTAGTTGCCCTCAAAGGCATGTCCATAGATACAAGCATCGGAATATCCGTGATCAGCAATCATCTTCTGCAGTTTTACCGTAGCCTCAGGCAACGACTCTATAGGGAATGCCACATCCTCAATAAGACATGATGTGCCTATAGGCCTTGTTCCTCCCACACTTGGGAAAATACCACTTCGTATAGCCCAGTACTTGCCATATACTACAGGATCCTCTGTAAACTCCGCAGGTATATACAGACGGAACTGACCCAAGCACTCCTTGATCTTCGCTATCTTCTCCAACAGCTGTTCGTGGGTGATACCCTTGGTCTCCGTAAGTATGGCTGTAAGGTTATGATAGTCGCCAGGTTCCACACCCTCTATTTTACCAGCATCCACATCTTTCTTATATTGCAGGAATACAGGATCGTCAACGGAGTTCAGTGACATATAGTCGAGCATCTCCGCACTCTTCACCATAAGATTCTCCGCACTCATCTTCAGGTCATCATCACCGGCCTTCAGCTTCTTCATTGCCACAACTGCTTCACAACTCTCCTTCATGGTGAGGAAATAAACCATTGCAGAAGCTTTGTACTTATAATCGTGGAGTGTTTTCATCGTCACCTCGGAGAGAAACGCCAAGGTTCCCTCAGAACCTACCATAGAGTGAGCAATGATGTCAAATGGGTCATCATATGCAATAAGCGGCCTGAGGTTCAGTCCAGTCACATTCTTTATCGAATACTTCTTCGCAATACGCTCTGCCAATTCCTTGTCCGCGCGAACCTTATCTCTTAAAGTCTCGATCTTCTTTATAAACTCCGGATTACGCTTTCGGAAAGCCTCCTTGCTTGCCTCGTTGCCTGTATCAAGGATAGTGCCGTCGGTAAGAATGATACGTGCTGATACCATCATCCTGTCGCTATTGGCATGAACACCACAGTTCATTCCCGAGGCATTGTTTATAACGATACCTCCAACCATCGCACTTCCTATAGATGCCGGGTCTGGCGGGAACACCCTGTCGTAAGGCTTAAGTATCTGATTAACCCTAGCCCCTACGATTCCGGGCTGCAGACGTATCGTCTCTGCATCTGGTGAGAGTACGTATTTCTCCCAGTGTTTACCAGCCACGATCAGTACAGAATCAGTACAGCTCTGACCGCTCAATGATGTTCCGGCAGCACGGAAAGTAAATGGCATGTTATATTTCTTACATGCTCTGACTATTTTGGATATCTCAGCCTCGCTATCACTGCGGATAACCACTTTCGGTATCTGGCGGTAGAAACTTGCGTCCGTTCCCCAACCTAAAGTACGAAGCTCATCGGTGTATATACGTTCAGCAGGAACAAACTGCCTGATGTGGGATAAAAAATCGTTTAGCATAGGGCTATAAAGTTTTAGTTATTTATGTGGCAAAGATAATCAAAAAAAGAGAATAGAGAATGGAGAATAGAGAATAATTTTCTTGATTTTTGTTTTTTTCACTAAAATAACATGGGATTGTGACAAAAAGTTTGTAAATTTGTCGCCATAACAAATATTTGCGAACTAAAACTTATATAATAATAACATAATTCAAAAAACCTATGTCAGCTTTTATTTCTGTCATTCCAATTCTGTTGCTCATTGTATTGATGATGGGTTTCAAGGTATCTGGTTACAAGAGTGCCATCGTTACACTCATAGTTACAATCCTTCTTGCTCTGTTTGCTGCCCCAGCCATGGGTATCATCCCTGAAAAATATGCAGCAGAGAGCATATTCGGCATCACCCTGTGGTCTGTCATCGAGGGTTTCCTGAAGGCATGCTTCCCCATCATCCTTATCATCATATGCGCTATCTTCAGCTACAATATCCTTTGTGAGACGAAGGAGATAGAGACTATTAAGACGCAGTTTATCCAAATGACCTCCGACAAGGGCCTGCTCGTATTACTGCTTACATGGGGACTCGGTGGAGTGCTCGAAGGTATGGCTGGTTTCGGTACTGCTGTGGCTATCCCCGCAGCCATACTTATCGGACTGGGGTTCAAGCCGATGTTCTCTGCCGTTATCTGCCTTGTGGCCAATACCGTTGCTGTAGGCTTCGGAGCAGTAGGTCTGCCGGCTACGACACTCGCCAATCAGGTTGCCGCCAGTGGTGTGGCTACTCCTGAGGAGCTCTGCGAGGTGGCTACATTCATCATATTGCAGCTCTCTCTGATGTTCTTCATCACTCCATTCCTCATCCTTATGATGACCGACCGGACGAAGATCTTGAAGAACATCACCATAGCCCTCTTCGTAGGTACGTTCTCTATCGTCGTGCAGTTCTGCTGTGCACATTGGATTGGTCCTGAGACTCCAGCCATCCTCGGTTCTGTGGCTGCTATTATCGCTATGCTCATCTACAACAAACTGTTTATCCGCGACGAGAATCCTGCCGACGAGGTGAAAGTAGAGAAGAAGAACTTCGGCCTTGCAAAAACTCTTAAGGCATGGAGTGTATATGGCCTGATTATCTTCTTTATCCTGATCAGCAGTAAGATTATTCCTCCAATCAACGAGCTTCTCAACAGCACTCTCGTCACCAAGTTCGAACTGCCAGTTATCGGCAACACCTTTAAGTTCGGCTGGTTGTCAAATGCAGGTCTGATGATCTTCCTCGGTGCCATTATCGGAGGCCTCATTCAGGGTATGAGCTTTGGCAGTCTGATGAAACTGTTGGCAAAGACCACCATCAACCTTCAGAAGACGGTAGTAACCATCTGCTGCCTCGTTGCTATGGCAATGCTGATGAACAATACAGGAATGACCAACGATATCGCCAAGGGGCTTGTATTGCTCACAGGCTCCGCCTTCCCATTCTTCGCTCCGCTGATTGGTTCTATCGGAACATTCGTTACTGGTAGTGCTACCAATGCGAATATCCTCTTCGGTAAGCTTCAGGCTACTGCCGCCAGCGACCTCGGACTGGTTAACCAGGGTACGTTCTTCGGAGTTACAGGTAACGAGACCAACTGGCTTGCCGCTGCTAACTGCGCCGGTTCTGAGGGTGGAAAGCTGCTTTCTCCACAGTCCATCGCCATCGCTACTGCCGCATGCGACATGGAAGGTCAGGATGGTGACATCATGCGTAAGACCATGCCGTTCGCAATATTCTGGATTCTGATGAACGGTCTGATGGTATTCCTCGGACTGCATGTTATCTGATTCAATACATCCCATCAAAAAAATGCGCCCCTCCAGTCGAGGAGCGCATTTTTTTGGAGTGTTTTTATTATTATTCGGTAAAAATCACTAATTTTGCACCCAAATTGCAACAAAAATGAGATACGGGATTATAGGTGTAGGTGCAATAGGCGGCTATTATGGCAGCAAATTGGCACATAGCGGACAAGAAGTACATTTCCTGTCGCATAGTGATTATCAGTTTGTCAAGGAAAGAGGTATGCAGGTGGATTCTTGCGACGGGTCGTTTCATCTATTCCCCGTCAACGTCTACCAGTATCCGACAGAGATGCCTAAGTGCGACGTGGTGATAGTAGGTCTGAAGACCACCAACAATCACCTGCTTCCGGAACTGCTCCCCCCTTTGCTCCACGAAGAAACGGTTGTTGTCTTGATACAGAACGGCATCGGCGTAGAGGCTGATGTGCAACAGATGTTCCCCGATGTTCAGTTGATAGCTGGGCTTGCCTTTATCTGTTCCGCCAAGACGGAACCAGGTCACGTGAACCATCAATGCTACGGGAGCATCAATCTGGCCAACTATTCCTGTCGCGATGAGATGCGATTTGCCAAGATATTAGATGATTTCACAAATGCAGGCATTACCGCTGCATCAGTACCCTACGATGAGGCCCGTTGGAAGAAGGCCGTATGGAACATGCCGTTCAACGGTATGACAGTAGCGCTGAATACGCAGACAGACAAGCTGTTGAAGAATCCGGAAACCCGTCAGCTGATATATGACCAGATGATGGAGGTAATCGGTGCAGCACGACACCTTGGTGTAACAGGACTGGACAAGTCGTTTGCCGACAAGATGATACAGATGACCGACGAGATGACGCCATATTCCCCTTCGATGAAACTGGATTACGATTTCCATCGTCCGATGGAGATACATTACCTATACACCCGTCCAATAGAGATAGCTGAGGCAAGTGGTTATCAGATGCCCAAGCTGAAGATGCTCGAAGCCGAACTGAAGTTTATTTCTATGTCTTTATAGGAGGTACACATCACAGAGCATCACAGAGAACCTGGCACGGTGTGAGGATTAATATAAGTACATAGCCAACGCACTCCAGTTCGTCCATAGGCGAACTGGAGTGCGTTGGCTATGTACTGAGAGCAGTATGGTGTGAGAGATTAGTCACACCAGTTTATCTTCTTCAGATAGCTGTCGAATTCGAGCTCAGGCAGTCCTAAATCCTTTAGCACTGATTTGACAGTCTCTATCTCTGCTGGCGAACAGATGCGCTTTCCGCTACGACGATCAAAAAATCCCGTACGCCCGAAGCGACCTCTCAGACGAGCAGAGAATTCATTATACTGTCGAGGCAACATCTCCTGTTGCATCTTCGTAAATCCCAATGCATAAGTTGCCGGCTCGTCAGTCCTGAAATACTCGCAATTTGCCGGTTCAATAAGCAAAGGATCAACAATATAAATAAATTTCTCACTCTTTCCCACCTCATCATATGCCCTATATCGCAGACAATGCTTGCACAAGCCACAGTCATTCCTGTTACACATGGGATATCTGTATGGTATATCATCAGATTTAAATATTTTCTTATCTTCCATTTTGATAATTATTTTATATTTTACATAAACATATACCTTATTCTGTGTAAAAGCCTTTATA
>FLNV01000746.1_pt1 | contig 38064 bp, 27 predicted proteins | sample 1140351 | NCBI WGS metagenome assembly FLNV01 (sample SAMEA3878207, study PRJEB12797) | bioreactor metagenome | biome: Moose rumen | place: Sweden | collected 2011-10
AATAATTAACGCCGATACAACTATTTCCAAAAACTATGAGAAAGACAGCCACCGTACTGCTTGCCCTCTGCGCATCGCTGACCGCATGGGCTATAGAGATGCCCAAGGCTGGGCCACAGTACATGCCCGAAGTGATGGAACCCATCGTGGCACCGTTCGACGTGAGCGGCATCCACAAGCCGGAGTTTGCCAGCCGCAGCGTGACGGTGAACAGTGCTGGACACGACCGCACCGACGGCATCGACATAGAATCGACCACCAACTCGCTCATCGAGTACTGCTCGCTCGACTGCGGCGACGACTGCTACACCATCAAGAATGCCACGATATGGGCACCACAACAACCAGCAGATGCCAGAGCAAGCTTTGGCCTGAAGGATGCCTACAAAGACTATTTCACCATAGGTGTGTCACTGAACCAGCGCAACGTGAGTGACGATGCCCAGAAAGCGCTCGTACTGAAAGAGTTCAACAGTGTAACGGCAGAAAACGACATGAAACCTGGCGAACTGCACCCAAAAGAGGGCGTATGGAACTGGGAGAGGGCGGACAAGATAGCCAACTTCTGCCGCAAGAACGGCATTAAGATGCGCGGTCACTGCCTGTGCTGGCATGCACAGTTTGCAGACTGGATGTTCACCGACAAGAATGGGAATGAGGTTAAGAAGGAAGTATTCTATGAGCGTCTGCGCGAACACATACATACCGTTGTCAACCGCTATAAAGACGTGGTCTATTGCTGGGACGTGGTGAACGAGGCCATAGCAGACGACGAACAGGCTCAACCAGGACAGGAACCCTGTCCATACCGCCAGAGCCGGCATTTCATGCTCTGCGGCGATGAGTTTATTGCCAAGGCATTTGAATTTGCCCGCGAGGCCGACCCGTCAGCCACGCTCATCTACAACGACTACAGCACGGTCAGTCTGGGAAAGCGTGAGCGCATATACAACATGGTGAAAAAGATGAAGGACGCTGGAGTGCCAATAGACGGGATAGGCATGCAGGGCCATTACAACATATACTACCCCGACGCAGACCTGCTGGACCAAGCCATCACTCGCTTCAAGCATCTGGTGAACCATATCCACATAACAGAGCTGGACCTGCGCATGAACAGCGAGAGCGGTGGACAGCTGATGTTCTCGCATGGAGAGGCCAAGCCACAGTCTGAACACATGCAACAGCAGCAGTCTGAACAATACGGCCGTATCTTCAGTGTGCTACGCAAGCATGCAGACGTGATTGACAATGTGACGTTCTGGAACCTGAGTGACCGCGACTCATGGTTGGGCGTGAACAACCACGCGCTGCCCTTCGACGAACAGTACAGGCCAAAGCCATGCTACCATGCAATATGCGACTTCACCTTTTAGTTCAGCCTGCCGTATGTGTCGCTCTACATGGCAGACTGAAACTCCCTGCGGGCAATAATGGAGCCATAGAGATACCAGGCACAATAGACCAGAGTAAGCGCAATGTAAACACGCAGTATTCCGCCAAGGAAAAACGTAATGGCCGCCAACCAGTTCATACCACCAGGCATGCCCGACGGGTCGCCGTTAAGCATACCAACATGACTGCTGACGCTGGCTGTGAACATAATGACCTGAGGTAGCATGATGACGCTCATCGACAGTAGGATAAACAGTATAGACAATAACAGTACTGCCAGCGTGAGACCATACTGCCGCCAACTGACAACAATAGTCTTTATCCAGCGCCATAGCATCCATAGTCCATGTGGCAAAACCAGCTTTTGGTGGCCAGACAACTGCTTGACAGCCACGGAATAGAAATACAGTTCTACCAGCCCACCTAAGACAAACGAGGCAACAGCCACCCACAAAGGAGCCTGAAGCAACGGCACCATGGAAAGCAGTGTCCAGAAGACACAAAACAGCATGGCCACCGGCCATGTACGGTGGAACACCTGTCTGAACGTAGCCGAAAAATGGCTGAAAGCTACGGTAATTATACCACGAACAGAGCGGCTCTTATATAGTGAATAATCTTTTTCCATTGTATTAAAAAAAGACCGCAAATTACACAGATTTAACGCAGTTCTTTATTGTTACTACTGACATTCTACACTGTGGTTTGTCAGCTTCTGCGAAATCGGCGTAATCTGCGGTCAGATTATTTTCGTGTCTGTACAGACCCTTACGGGGCTGAACCTTTCACTGATTATATCCGGTTGGGAATTATTCAGCCTGTTATTCTGAAGCCAGAGTGAAACGGCGATAAGCCACCACTTCCAGCTCCTTGTCCTGAGTCTTCAGCCATGCGGCAACAGAGAGCTTGTCGCCGTCGCCGAACTGGAACTCCTGGTCCACCAGGCAGTTGTCCTTCAGGAACTTCTGCACGCGACCCTTAGCAATGTTTTCAATCATGGGCAACTTCAGGGCAGCCTGAGCCTTGGGAGTCTCCTCGGCGCGGATGGCCTTAGCCTTCTCGCCCTCTTCGGCAGTGATGTATCCCTTGGAGATGTTGCTGGCTATGTGGTCGTCGCTGTCAACGAGGTTGGGGTTGATACCAGCCTTCTTCAAGGCGTTGACAACCTGGCGCTCCACCTGCTCTTCCTTCGTTTTCTCTACAGCAACCTTATACTCCTCGTCCAGGATACTCTGGGGCATCTCCTTGTCATTCAGGGCCACGGGCTTCATGGCAGCCACCTGCATGGCCACCTTGTGGCCGGCATCCTGGTTCTCCTTGTTGGTCTGCACCAGTGTGCAGAGGGTGTGCTTGCCCATGTGGTCGTAGGCCTCGATGTTGTCGCCTTCCAGTACCATGTAGCCGTCAAGTTCCATCTTCTCGCCGGTGATGCCCGAACGCTGTGTCACGGCATCGCTCACCTTCTGGCCATCGGCCAGCGTGAGTTCCTTCACCTCATCCAGAGTCTTGCACTGTGCAGCGATGGCAGCATCCAGTATACTCTGTGTCAGGCCGATGAAATCCTTGCCATTGGCAACAAAGTCGGTCTCACACTTCAGGGCGATGATAGCGGCGAACTTGCCCTCTTTCTTCACCAGCACACAACCGTTGCTGGTCTCACGGTCGCTACGCTTGGCAGCAATGGCCAGACCGCGCTCGCGCAGCAGATCCTTAGCCTTGTCGAAATCGCCCTCAGCCTCGGTCAGGGCCTTCTTCACGTCAGCCAGACCTGCACCAGTCATGGTGCGCAGCTTCTTGATATCTTCTATTGAAATAGCCATAGTTATTTACGATTTACAAATTTACGATTTACATTTTACCGCGCACATAATAGTTGCGGCAGCAATTAATCACTCTTCGCCCTTCACTTCATCGGCAGGAGCCTCAGCTACGGGAGCAGCCTCCTCCTGGGCGGGAGCCTCACGGCGTGCACGGCGGGGACGACGCTCTGCCTTCTCAGCCTCTTCAGCCTCATCCTGCTGCTGTGCAGCCTTCTCGTCGGCCTTCTCCACCTTGCGCTCCTCGATGCCCTCAGCGATAGCAGCGCAGCAGGCTCCGAGGATAAGCTCCACTGAGTCCTTGGCGTCATCGTTGGCGGGAATCACGAAATCTATATTACGCGGGTCGCTGTTGGTGTCAACGATAGCAAACACGGGAATACCCAGACGGTTAGCCTCGCGCACGGCAATCTGCTCCTTCAGCACATCAACCACGAACAGGGCGCTGGGCAGACGGGTCAGATCGGCAATAGAACCGAGGTTCTTCTCCAGCTTTGCGCGCTGGCGAGTAATCTGCAGCAGCTCGCGCTTCGAAAGATTGCTGTAGGTACCGTCGTTCATCAGCTTGTCTATGTTCGCCATTTTCTTCACTGCCTTGCGAATGGTGGGGAAGTTGGTCAGCATGCCGCCGGGCCAACGCTCTATCACGTAAGGCATTCCAACGCTCGTAGCCTTCTCGGCTATGATCTCCTTAGTCTGTTTTTTAGTAGCGACGAACAGAACCTTCTTGCCTTGCTTGGCAATCTGCTTTAGCGCCTCAGCGGCGTCGTCTATCTTAGCGACGGTCTTATGCAGGTCTATGATATGGATACCGTTACGCTCTGTGTAGATGTAAGGAGCCATAGCGGGGTTCCACTTACGCTTCAGGTGTCCGAAGTGGCAACCAGCCTGCAGCAATTGTTCGAAATTAGTTCTTGCCATTTTGATTTCTCTTTTTTTGTTTACTTTCTTTTTAATTCTGTCTTTGTTAGAATCAGCCGTTGGGTAGTTGGAACTTTGTCATTATCAATTGTCAATTATCAATTATCAATTATCAATTCCCAAATCCCCCCGGTTTAGATACTAAACATGTCCAGCTGATATTAACGCTTGCTGAACTGGAAGCGGCGGCGTGCCTTGGGCTGGCCCGGCTTCTTGCGCTCCACGGCGCGGCTGTCGCGGGTCATGAATCCCTGAGCCTTCAGAGCCTTCTTGTCTTCGGCATTAATCTTCACCAGTGCACGAGCTATGGCGAGGCGCATGGCCTGGCTCTGCCCTGTAAAGCCACCTCCGTCAAGGTTGGCCTTGATGTCATACTTGCCCTCAACTTCGAGCAGCGCCAGAGGCTGCTTGACCACAAACTGCAGGATGGCAGAGGGGAAATACTCGGTTATGTCTTTCTTGTTGATGGTAATCTTGCCGGTGCCCTCGCTGAGGTACACACGAGCCACAGCGCTCTTGCGGCGACCGATAGCGTTGATGTATTCCATTTCTGTTACGCTTTTGTTTACTTGTACTGGTTGATGTCGATAGCCTTAGGCTTCTGGGCCTCATGCTTGTGCTCTGTTCCCTCATAGATGAAGAGGTTGTCAATCAGAGCACGTCCTAACGGGCCTTTGGGCAACATGCCTTTCACAGCATGGCGCAGCATTTTGTCCACACCGTTCTTCTTCTTGCGCAGCTCTGCGGGTGTGTTGAAACGCTGACCACCAGGATAGCCCGTGTAGCGGGTGTAAACCTTGTCGGTCTCCTTCTTTCCTGTAAAGACCACCTTAGCGGCATTAATCAGGATAACGTTGTCGCCGCAGTCCACATGGGGTGTAAAGCTGGGCTTGTACTTGCCGCGCAACAGCTTGGCAACTTTCGAGCAGAGGCGACCAACCACCTGATCGGTGCAGTCGATGACCACCCACTCTTTCTGAGCCGTCTTGGCGTTAATTGAGACGGTCTTGTAACTTAAAGTGTCCATTCTTTAAATTAAAAATTACTACTAAAAAACTTTTCTTTTTGGGGGTTCTAAGGATGCGCCCCCTGATTTAGTCTTTATTTTTGGATAATCGGTTGCTTTTTTCGGGCTGCAAAGTTACTACTTTATTTTTAATCGACGGCAGCATGGCTGTTGAAAAGGCGCATATTTATGATTATTTAACTTTAATCAGCTTATGGCTGCCCAGTTGATGTCGCTCTGCCTCAACTCGGCCAAGCGGTTCCACAGCAGCTGATACTTGTCTGAGCGGCACTCGGGGTCGTCGTCAATGATGAGTTGCGCCTCGTCGCGAGCCATCTGTACCAATTGACCGTCGCGGGCTATGTCGGCAATTTTCAGGTCGAAGGCCATGCCACTTTGCTGCGTTCCTTCCAAATCGCCAGGCCCACGCAGCTTCAGGTCAGCCTCTGCAATGCGGAACCCATCTGTAGTCTCGCACATGATGTCTATGCGCCGACGCGTATCGCTTGCAAGATTGTATGAAGTGACGAGTATGCAGTAGCTCTGGTCGGCCCCTCGCCCTACCCTGCCCCGCAGCTGGTGCAGCTGCGACAGTCCGAAGCGCTGAGCGTCCATAATCACCATTACCGAGGCATTGGGAACATTCACCCCGACCTCTATGACAGTGGTTGCTACCAACATTTGCGTCTCACCACGCGCAAAGCGCTCCATCTCAGCGTCCTTCTCTGCCGGCTTCATACGGCCGTGCACCTTGCTGAGACGATAGTCGGGGAAGACATGGCACAACATCTCGTAGCCTTCCTCCAGATTTTTTAGGTCAATCTTCTCGCTCTCTTCTATCAGCGGATAGACGACATACACCTGTCTGCCTTTTTCTATCTGCTGACGTATGCCAGCCCACAGCTGTGGCATACGATTGTCAAAGTAGTGGGTGGTACGTATGGGTTTCCGCCCCGGTGGCAGCTCGTCGATGACGCTCACGTCGAGGTCGCCGTACAGTGTCATGGCCAACGTACGCGGAATGGGTGTCGCCGTCATCACAAGCACATGAGGCGGCTGCAGGCTCTTGCCCCACAGCTTGGCCCGCTGGGCCACACCAAAGCGATGCTGCTCGTCAACCACAACCATTCCCAGACATCGGAACTGCACCGTGTCTTCTATCACAGCGTGTGTGCCAACCAACAGATGCACTTCGCCCGACAGCAATCCATCAAGTACCTCTTTCCTGCGTCGGCCCTTTACCACGCCCGTCAGCAGCTCCACGCGTATTGGCATGTCGCCCAGCATCTGCCGTATGGTCTGCAGATGCTGTTCGGCCAGTATCTCCGTAGGAGCCATGATACATGCCTGAAAGCCATTGTCCAATGCCAGCAGCATGGCCATTAGTGCCACAAGCGTTTTACCAGAGCCGACGTCGCCCTGCAGAAGACGATTCATCTGGCGGCCGGAACGCATGTCGCCATGTATCTCATGCATGACGCGTTTCTGCGCTCCCGTGAGGGCGAAGGGCAGATACTGGCTATAGAAGGCATTGAACAACTGCCCCACACGGCTGAAGACATAGCCACGATACTTGCGCCGGTGGTCAGAGGCATAACGCAGTATGTTTAGCTGGACGAAGAACAGCTCTTCAAACTTCAGTCTTACCCTGGCCTGCTCCAGTTGCCGAGCGTCATGTGGATAGTGTATGGCACGCATCGCCTCATCACGCCCGATAAGATGTCGTCGCCCGATGATACCGTCTGGCAATGTCTCAGGCAATGGCTGTACAAGCATTTCAAGCAATTTCTTTACGTACCGTTCCAGTACGCGGCTGGTCAGCCCCGCCTTTTTCATTTTCTCTGTTGTGTGGTAGTGGGGTTGCATGCCCATCTCATTCAGTCGCAGATCGTCTGCATCGTCGATGTCGGGATGAGTAACCTGAATACGGCCGTTGAACACTTGTGGCTTTCCAAACACCACGTACTGCCGACCCACTGGATAATTCTTCATAGCCCACTGCCCTCCGTTAAACCACACCAAATCCATGAAGGCCGTGCCGTCTGTAAAGTGGGCCACCACGCGCTTCTTCCTTGGCCCCTGCTCGAAAACGTCATAGGACGCTATGCTGCCCACCACCTGTACATAAGGCATGTCGCCAGTCAAGTCCTTGACACGATAGACCCTGGTCCTGTCAATGTGCTTGTAGGGGTACAGCTGCAGCAGGTCGCAGAAAGTGGCAATGCCCAACTCCTGGGCGAGCAACTTCCGTCGCTGCGGACCTACGCCCGGTAGCCACTGGATGTCTTGCTGTAATATCTCAGTAATGTCAGCCACTCTATGATCGCTTTGCTTGCAAAGAACTCTAAACTCTTAATTCTAAACTCTAAACTGTTAATATGGTGCCTCTCCTATTGGGTCAGGCAGCTGCTGGTTGCCGAAGGGGTCATAGTCGTCTGGCGAGTCAGGTCCTTGCATGGTGCCGTCGCCCACCTGCGACGTCAGAATGGTGCCACCATCTGCATCGTCATCAGTCTTGCGCTTGGAGAGGCGCCCATCCTCTGGATTCTCAAATCTTGTGAATTCGCCTCTGAACGTCAGGAGCACATCGTCTGTTGCACCCTTGCGGTGCTTTGCTATTATGACATAGGCCATGCCTCGCAGGTCATTGCCTTTATCGTCCTGAGTTATGTGGTAGTATTCGGGCCTATGTACAAAACAAACCATGTCAGCATCCTGTTCTATGGCACCCGACTCGCGCAGGTCAGACAACTGCGGACGTTTCGCATCAACCGTATTGTCGCGACTCTCCACGCCACGGTTCAGCTGCGACAGGGCCAGAATAGGTATGTCCAGCTCTTTCGCCAGGCTCTTCAGCGATCGCGAAATGGTGCTGACCTCCTCCTGACGCGAAGTGAAATGCATGCCATTGGCGTTCATCAGCTGCAGATAGTCAATCATTATTATCTTCACCTGATGTTCTCGCACCAGCCTGCGCGCTTTTGTGCGCAACTCAAAGACAGACAGTCCGGGTGTGTCGTCAATATATAGTGGTGCGCCCATCAGACGGTTGACGCGTTTGTCCAGCCTTTCCCACTCGTCGGGCGCCAACTGTCCGTTCAATATCTTAGAGCCCGGAATTTCGCACACGTTGCTAAGCAGACGATTGACCAACTGCTGATTGCTCATCTCGAGTGAAAAGAAAGCAACAGGTATCTTATAGTCGGCAGCAATATTCTTTGCCAGCGACAACGCAAAGGCCGTCTTACCCATTGCCGGTCGTCCCGCAATGATGATAAGGTCGCTGGCCTGCCAGCCACTGGTCAGCTTGTCCAGCTTATGGTAGCCTGTAGGCACGCCCGTCAGTCCGTCACGATTCTTTGCGGCCTCCTGTATCACGTGTATGGCTGTATTGATTACGGGGTCTATCTGCGTGTAATCCTTCTTCATATTGCTTTGCGACAACTCGAAGAGCGATCCCTCTGCCTCCTGCATCAGTTCATCAATGTCACTTTGTTCATCGAAGGCTTTGGTCTCAATCTTGCCGGCAAAACTGATAAGCTGGCGAGCCAGCGACTTCTGCGCAATAATACGGGCATGGTATTCCACATTGGCCGACGTGGCTGTCCCCGCACTGATGTCGGTAACATAACCCGGGCCGCCCACCTCAGATAGGTCGCCCTGCTGGGCCAGCTGCTGCACCACTGTCAGCACGTCAACAGGTCGCTCACGCAGCTCCAGATCGCGTATTGCCTGATAGATTTTCTGATGACGTGAATCGTAGAAACTCTCCGGACGCAACATCTCGCATACAACGGTATATGCATCCTTGTCTATCATCAGTGCCCCCAGCACGGCCCGCTCCACGTCAAGCGCTTGTGGCTGGACATGGGCGTATGTGGTGTCTATGGCTTGCTGTTGACGACTGTTCCGGCGCGGCTGGCGGCTGTTTGTCTGTTCTGAGGGCATAGTAGTGTTAATGTTGCTATATATTACGTTACTATATAATATTAATGTGTAATCACACTGATCTGACCTGTCGGTAGCGGGCGCAAAGATACCACATTTTCATCAAAGTGGCAAAACTTCCGATAAAATTCTTATTCACTGCATTCGAGAGTGTTCAGAGAGTGTTTAGAGAGTGTTGTCATAGCATACAAAAAAAAGAAACCCGATATAAAATCGGGTTTCAGAGAGTTGCGGAGGCAGGACTCGAACATGCGACCTCCAGGTTATGAGCCTGGCGAGCTACCAACTGCTCCACTCCGCGATATTTTTCAAATGCGGGTGCAAAGGTACACACTTTTTGCCAAATGACCAAATATTTTTCCACTTTTTTAGCTTTCTTGTGTAAAATAGAGTCAAAAAGGGCACTAAGATTTGGCAGTTATCATATTTTCAGCTACCTTTGCACACCAATTAGACAATGTGCAAACGTTAGGGGACGTATAGAATTTTATGTCAGTTTCAAAGACAAGACAGAAGCTCGTTGACGTAGCTCGACAGCTATTTGCAAAAAACGGCTTGGAAGCCACAACCATGAACGACATAGCGCTACAGTCGGGCAAGGGCCGTAGAACGCTGTACACATATTTCAAGTCGAAAGAGGATATCTACTATGCGGTCATTGAGGCAGAATTGGAGCGTCTGAGCGATAGGCTGGACGAGGTTGCGGCGCGTGACATTCCGCCACAAGAGAAGGTAATAGAACTGATATACACCCACCTGCAATCCATTCGTGAGACGGTGGTGCGCAACGGCAACTTGCGTGCAGAGTTTTTCCGCAATATATGGATGGTGGAGAAAGTGCGCAAGAATTTCGATGACGCCGAGGTGGAGCTTTTTCGCAAGGTATATGCTGACGGCAAGGCAAGCGGCGAATTTGACATAGAGAATGTTGACCTTGTGGCCGACATCACTCATTATTGCATAAAGGGATTGGAAGTACCATACATATACGGCCGCATAGCACGTGGGCTGAGTGTAGAGGCGAGCAAGCCACTCGTGGCCCGTTTCGTCTATGGCGCTCTTGGCAAGAACAAGCCAAGTCTGGTAGAACCTGTAAATACATAACACACTATAACAAATATAATTCGAAAGAAATGGGATTATTAGAAGGTAAGACTGCACTCATCACGGGTGCAGCGCGTGGCATTGGCAAGGCCATTGCCATCAAGTTTGCTGAAGAAGGTGCCAACGTGGCTTTCACCGACTTGGTAATTGACGAAAACGGCCAAGCCACTGAGGCAGAAATAGCCGCCAAAGGCGTGAAAGCCAAGGGATATGCCAGCAATGCAGCCGACTTTGCGCAGACAGAACAGGTGGTCAAGCAGGTGGTCGAAGACTTTGGCCGTGTAGATATCCTGGTGAACAACGCCGGAATAACCAAGGATGGCCTGATGTTGCGCATGACAGAGCAGCAATGGGATGCCGTCATAGCGGTAAACCTGAAGTCAGCCTTCAACTTTATCCACGCCCTGACACCTGTTATGATGCGCCAGCGCTCGGGGTCAATCATCAACATGGCATCGGTGGTAGGCGTACACGGCAACGCCGGCCAGTGCAACTATGCCGCCTCGAAGGCCGGACTGATAGCACTGGCAAAGAGCATTGGCCAGGAGATAGGTTCACGCGGCATACGCGCCAACGCCATAGCCCCTGGCTTCATCGATACAGCCATGACCCAGAGTCTTCCTGAGAACATACGCCAGGAGTGGATTCAGAAGATACCACTGCGACGTGGCGGAACCGTGGACGACATAGCAAACGTGGCCACATTCCTGGCCAGCGACATGTCAAGTTATGTTACTGGGCAGGTGATACAAGTGGATGGCGGAATGAACATGTAAACTCGCAACCATGAAGTGAATGCAGGTCATCTACGAAGACAATCACATCATCATCATCAACAAGCAAAGCGGTGAAATCGTTCAGGGCGACAAGACCGGCGACACTACACTGCTTGACACGGTCAAGGCTTATATAAAGGAACGCTATAACAAGCCGGGCAATGTATATCTTGGCGTGCCGCACCGCCTGGACCGTCCAGTAAGCGGACTGGTTGTCTTTGCGCGCACATCGAAGTGTCTGACACGACTAAACGACATGTTCCGCAACGGCCAGGTCCATAAGACCTATTGGGCCATAGTGGGCCATCGCCCGCCCCAGGACGAAGGTGAGTTGCATCACTGGCTCGTGCGCAACGAGAAGCAGAACAAGACATACGCATACGACCGAGAGAAGCCTGGAGCCAAGGAGGCACGGCTGCGGTACAGTCTGGTGAGATGTTCAGAACGGTATTTTCTTCTCGAAATACAGCTGATGACCGGTCGTCATCATCAGATACGCTGCCAGCTGGCATCCATTGGAAGTCCGATTAAGGGTGACTTGAAATACGGTGCGCCACGCTCAAATCCTGACGGCAGCATATCGCTACTGGCACGCAAGGTAGAGTTTCAGCACCCCGTATCAGGCCAGACAATAGTAGCCGAGGCTCCTCTGCCGGCAGGCGACAGGTTGTGGCAAGCGCTGGGTGCAAATAGTTCAATTTAGCCGCATAAACATACAGCCACTTAACCAAGATTAAGAAAACGGAAGATTTTAACTAAAAAATCTTCCGTTTTTATTATCAAACAATGCAAAAACCGTACTTTTGCAAGTGGAAAACAACTATTTGTTATTCACTGTCAGGAGAGTTTTATCACAAAAGTATAGTTTTTAACGTAAAAAGATTATGAATGCAGCAAAAGTTGTAGAAGCCCTGAAGCAGCGCTTCCCCGGTGAGCCTGAGTATATCCAGGCCGTCAGTCAGGTTCTCCCCACGATTGAGGAGGAGTATAACAAGCACCCAGAATTCGAGAAGGCCAATCTGATAGAGCGTCTTTGTATTCCCGACCGTCTGGTGGAATTCCGCGTGACCTGGACAGACGACAAGGGTAACATCCAGACCAACATGGGCTACCGCATTCAGCACAACAACGCCATTGGCCCGTACAAAGGCGGTATCCGTTTCCACAAGTCGGTCAACCTGGGTATCCTTAAGTTCCTGGCCTTTGAGCAGACCTTCAAGAACTCGCTGACCACACTGCCTATGGGCGGTGCCAAGGGCGGTTCCGACTTCTCGCCCCGCGGCAAGAGCGATGCTGAAGTCATGCGCTTCTGCCAGGCCTTCATGAACGAGCTGTACCGCCATATCGGTCCGGACGAGGACGTTCCCGCAGGCGACATAGGCGTAGGCGGCCGCGAGGTTGGCTACATGTTTGGCCAGTATAAGAAACTAACCCACCAGTTCCAGGGTGTCCTGACGGGCAAAGGCATCCAGTTTGGCGGCTCGCTGATTCGTCCCGAGGCCACCGGCTATGGCACGGTTTATTTCCTCAACTCAATGCTTCAGACCCGCAACATAGAGCTGGCAGGCAAGAAGGTGCTTATCTCTGGTGCCGGCAATGTTGCCCAATATGCTGCCGAGAAATGTCTGCAGCTGGGTGCCACGGTGCTCACCATGAGCGACAGCGACGGCTACATCTATGATCCCGACGGTATCAGCCGCGAGAAGCTCGACTACATCATGGAGCTCAAGAACGTAGAGCGCGGACGTATCAAGGAGTACGTGGAGGAGTACCCCTCGGCCAAGTATGTGGCCGGCGAGCGCCCCTGGCATGAGAAGGGCGACATTGCCCTACCCTGCGCCACGCAGAACGAAATCAATGCCGAACAGGCTCAGGCCCTGGTTGACAACGGTGTCATCGCCGTGGCCGAGGGTGCAAACATGCCCACCCTGCCTGATGCAATCAAGATTTTCCAGGATGCCAAGATACTGTATTCTCCGGGCAAGGCATCGAACGCCGGCGGCGTGAGTGTAAGCGGCCTTGAGATGAGCCAGAACTCGGAGCGTCTCTCGTGGACAGCCCAGGAGGTGGACGACTACCTGAAGCGCATCATGAACGATATTCATGAGAACTGCGTCAAGTACGGCACGGAACAGGACGGATACATCAACTACGTGAAGGGCGCCAATGTGGCCGGCTTCATGAAGGTTGCCAAGGCCATGATGGCTCAGGGCATCGTCTGAGCATAGCTATCTATATCGCAACCAAACAAATGCGGACTGCCCGCAGACGCTCACATACAGATGGAGCGACTGCGGGTAGTCCACTTTTCGTGTCGTAGTTGTAGCTACACATGGCGGATTATAGACGGATTATTTGCAGAAAACGCAAAAAAAATACTGCAATTTCTATTCTATCTGCTTTTTTATTTGTATTTTTGCAGGCGATTTTCCATGCACAGAAAGTATAAAAGCTGGCAAGATTACATTTATGCTGAATGATTAACGACACCATCATATCAGGCCTGCTTAACCTGTTCGCGCTGCTTAGCGTGCGCAGCCATAGCCGTTATGAGCAGTGTGTCGCGCTGTTGGACAACTACTTGGGCGGCTATTTCGGCCTACGCAACAAGCAGCAATACTTAGACCTGTACTCAGACCTGTTCGAACTATACACTGACAGCGACTCTGGTCTGGACAAGGACGAGATAGTGCTGCAGATAACCAACAACATACGCGGCACGATAGCCAGTACGGAGCTTAAACTGCTGTACCTGCGCCTGCTGGAGTTTTGCAGGCAGACTGGCGGCCGTCTGGACCACACAGACCAGTTGTTCCAGACCATAGCCACCCACTTTGGCGTTGACCATGACACGGAACAGGTCTTCACCGACTTCGTTGAAGGCAACACGTCAGACCTGGTCAAGCTGCAGCACTTTAGTGGATACGACGGCTACCTGCGCACCCTGTGGCTCGAGTCAGACCACAAGATGCTGTTCACATACGTGGGACACGACGTGGTACAGTTGAACGACGTGCCTGTAGTGGCAGGAGTTTTCCAGATATGGCACGACAGTTGCGTGCTGAAGAACCACAAGGGCGCCCCGCTTTACTACTCCACCATACGCCAGGCCTACGAGCAATCAGGCACCAGCCCCGTGGTGTTCTGCGGCCGCGACATCAATTTCCGCTTCCCCCATAGCGACAATGGCATGCACGACCTGAGCTTCACGTTGCACAGCGGCGAGATGGTGGCCATTATGGGTGGCTCGGGCACAGGCAAGACCACACTGCTCTCGCTGCTCAACGGTACGCTGAAGCCACAACAGGGCACGCTGACCATCAACGGCCGTGACACCTCTGCCCCAGATGTGAAAGCCTTGATAGGCTTCGTGCCACAGGACGACCTGCTGATAGAAGAGCTGACCGTCTATCAGAACCTGTACTACACGGCACGACTCTGCTTCGGCAACATGAGCAAGGCAGACATAGACCGCCGCGTGACGGACGTGCTTAGGAGCCTCGGACTGGAGTCCTCCAAAGACCTGAAGGTAGGTTCGCCACTGAACAAGACCATCAGCGGCGGGCAGCGCAAGCGCCTCAACATAGCCCTGGAACTGATACGCGAACCGGCCGTGCTAATGCTCGACGAGCCCACAAGCGGGCTGTCGTCGGCAGATACCGAACATGTGGTTGGCCTGCTGAAGGAGCAGACCTACAAGGGACGGCTGGTCATCGTGAACATACACCAACCATCGAGCGATGTATATAAGCTCTTCGACCGCCTGTGGCTGTTGGACCGTGGCGGCTATCCTGTGTTCGACGGTAATCCCATCGATGCCATAACCTACTTCAAGACGGCAGCCAACTACGCCGACGCAGAGACCAGCACATGTCCCACCTGTGGCAACGTGAATCCTGAGGTTGTGCTAAACATAGTGTGCGAGAAAGCCATAGACAACACGGGGTCAATCAGCGACGAGCGTAAGACATCGCCACAGGAGTGGCACAAGATGTACTTGGAGCGGCAGTCTGCCAGAGCCGAGACAGATTTGACACAAGAGCCAGACGACAGCGCGCCACAGCAGTCAGACACACAGACTGGCTCGGGTCAACCCGGAGTTGTAAAGCAGTTTCTCATACAGTTGCAGCGCAACGTGGCAACAAAGATTACCAATCGGCAATACCTGCTCATCACGCTGCTCGAGGCACCACTGCTGGCCATCATCTGCTCGTGGCTGACGCGCTACACGCCCGACAGCGGCTACAGCGTAGTGGGCAACAAGAATTTCGTGTCATTCCTCTTCATGGCTGTGATAGTTTCGACATTCATCGGAATGAGCGGCTCGGCCGAAGAGATAATACGCGACCGCAGTCTGCTGAGACGAGAAAAATTCCTGCAGTTGTCATACGGAAGCTATATATCATCCAAGATAACACTACTGGCCTTTGTCTCGCTACTGCAGACGGGCATGTTCGTACTGGTGGGACAGGGCATCATGGGCTTCCGCGACCTGTTTCTCACCTGGTGGGCCATCCTCTTTGCAGCGGCCTTTGTAGCTGGCCTGACCGGTCTGCTGCTGTCGCAATGCCTTAACACTGTGGTGGCCATTTACATCAGCATTCCGCTGCTGCTCATACCGCAGATACTGCTGTGCGGCGTGGTGGTCGATTTCAACGACCTGAACAGTCGCAGCACCACGGGCAATGTACCTCTGATAGGCAATGTCATTCCCTCGCGCTGGGCATACGAGGCTCTGGCCGTTACAACATTCAGCGCCAACGACTACGAGGCTCCGCTCTTCGCCGCCCATCGCCGCCACTACCAGCAACAGTACTATCGCATGGCTTATCTGTCCGAGCTGGAGTCGCAACTGGGGAACTTACACCACGAAGAGGAAAGCGGTCAGGCGGTAAAACCCGTTCATCGTCTGGTCATCGCCACCGAACTGCCTCGGCTGGCGCGTCTGGCTGACTTGCAACCATACCGTGGCGACAGCAGCTACGCCTCGCTGACAGCATATTTCCGCCAGGCCGATTCCATATTCCTGAAACGTGGCAACGATGCCACCCTTGAGGCAGACCGCATAGTGTGCAACACAATCAGCAAGATGGGGCGTCAGGCGTATCGTGAGCTAAGGGCAAGCCACGCCAACGACAAGCTGGAGGCTGTCGTCACCAATGCCATGTCGCCAGATGCCCTCAAGATTTCCCACGGACACATCGTCCCCTTGGTTGGCCAGGTCTATCTTGAGCCAACCACCCACGACGGACAGGCTCCGTTCTACAGCGCATACAAGCAGCTCGGAACATGGCAGATACCCACGCTATGGTGGAACTTGGCTATGCTGCTGCTCATGGCCGTTGTGGCTGCTGCCATGATTTACACAGATAGGCCTGGCCGATACATCAGGCAATGAGCCTACACATTAATATTATATACAGGCACGAGACAAGAACAAAGAGTAACACAAACAAATAAAAACCTTTAACAACCAAACACAACAATGAAGAAAGTCACATTGACAATGGCTGCCATCATGGCAATAGCCATGACAGCCTGCACAGGCAAGCAGAAGCCCGCCGAGACTGCAACCAACGGTGAGGAAACCTTTGAAGAGCAGCAGATAAAGGCTGGCATGAACGCACAATTGGACAGCCTGACCAACATCTGGTTGGGGCTGAAGCAGCGCGGCCTGTTCGGCACAGACGAAAGCGGCAAGCCCCAGCTGACAGCCGAGCAGAAGAAGGTGCAGCCCGACTATCTGTTCACGCCAGAGCAGCTGGCCGACAAGACCGAGACGCTGTCTGCCAAGTACCGCGCCTTTACCGTGTTCAACATCGACAAGGAGGTAGGTGCCCTCTACGGCATGAAGGATGTATGGACTCCCGCCATCGAAAAGCTGGCCACCGAGATGAACGACCCCGCACTGAAACTTTCTACTCAGGGCGACATTGAGTATAACAAGGACAACTTTGAAGAGCTGAACAAGAAGCTGTATAAGCTGGAGGAAGAGAACGGACGTGCCAACCATTTCTGGGAGTCGGCAGCCACCAGCATTGTTGAACAGACCTACCTCCTGTCAGTCAACCAGGAACTGCTGCTTTCAAAGATGACCGACAAGGATGCCGAGGACCTGACCTATCGCATTGTGCTGCTGCTCGATGCCTTCGAGGAGCTTTCAGAGTACAATCCTCAGCTCATGCAGATGCTCACCGTGCTACAGCCCTTAGGCAAGCTCAACGCCATCAGCGTGGACCAGCTGCGCCAGCAACTGACAGAGATGAAGGAGGACGTGGCCTCTTCGCGCGCCCTGCTGTTTGAGTAACATCTGTCACTGCACAATACAAAGTCGGCACCGCAAGGATATTTCCCTGCGGTGCCGCTTTTGTATGGTTATTTACCGTACTGTCATTCAGCCGAGCTGATGGCTGCCACGCCAGGCAGCACCTTGCCCTCGATGGCCTCGAGCAGAGCGCCACCGCCGGTGGAGATGTAGCTCACCTGGTCAGCCAGACCGAACTTGTTGACACAGGCCACTGAGTCGCCGCCGCCGATGAGCGAGAAAGCGCCCTCCTTGGTTGCCTTGGCAATGGCGTCGCCGATGGCACGGCTACCTGCGGTAAAATCGTCGCACTCGAACACGCCTGCAGGACCGTTCCACAGGATGGTCTTGGCACCCTCGATGGCCTTGGCAAAAGCCTTCTGGCTCTCGGGACCTGCGTCCACACCCTCAAAGCCCTCGGGCACGTCGGTAGCGGGACACACCACCTTCTCAGCACCGGCCTTCAGGCTCATGGTGCCAAAGTCCAGTCCATTGGTAGCCACGCAGTCGCTGCCCAGCACCAGCTCCACGCCGTTCTTCTTGGCCAGCTCCTCAACGCCCAGGGCCACGTCCAGCTTGTCCAGCTCGACGATAGAGTTGCCTATCTTGCCGTCGTGAGCCTTGGCGAAGGTGTAGGTCATGCCGCCGCAGAGGATGAGCTTGTCAACCTTGCCCAGCAGGTTCTCTATGATACCGATCTTGGTAGAGACCTTCGAACCGCCCATGATGGCCACGAAGGGGCGCTTGATGTTAGACAGCACGTTGTCAACTGCCTTCACCTCTTTCTCCATCAGGTAGCCCAGCATACGGTGGTCGGCATCGAAGAACTCGTCGATGACAGCCGTAGAAGCGTGCTTGCGGTGAGCGGTGCCGAAGGCATCCATCACGTAAGCGTCAGCGTAGGAGGCCAGCTTCTTGGCAAACTCCTTCTGGCTCTTCTTCATGGCCTTCTTGGCCTCGTCATACTCGGGCGTGCCCTTCTCCACACCCACGGGCTTGCCTTCCTCCTCGGGATAGTAGCGCAGGTTCTCTAAGAGCAGAGCCTCGCCCATGGGCAGAGCCTCAGCCTCAGCGGTGGCATTGGCACAGTCGGCGGCAAAGTTGACCTTCACGCCGAGAGCCTTCTGCACCGGCTCCACTATCTGCTTGAGCGAAAGCTTCGGGTTCACCTTGCCCTTGGGCTTGCCCATGTGGCTCATCATGATGACGGCACCGCCGTCGGCCAGGATCTTCTTCAGGGTGGGCAGCGCACCGCGTATGCGGGTGTCGTCCGTCACGTTTCCGTTCTCGTCGAGGGGCACGTTGAAGTCAACGCGCACGATTGCCTTCTTACCGGCAAAGTTAAACTGATCAATTGTCATGTTGGTATTACAATTTAATGATTAAAATGGTATAGTTATGTCTTTAGGCTGCAAAATTACGAAAAAAGGAATGAAAGGCCAAATTAATTTTTGCTTTTCTTGGCTGCTTTCGTCAGATGGGCAATGCCAAGAAACGCGAAAAGGGCGACCTTCACAGGCGACCCTTTCTATCTTCAATAGGTATTAGTTTTTAAGGTAAAAAGATTGTTTTCAGGATAACGAGTGCAAAGGTATTGATAAAAATCAATACAGCCAAACTTTTTTACAACATTTTTACAATATTTTTTATGTTTGCCTACACAAATGCTGTTTTCGCATATCCTATCCGCTACCATTGTACAGTTTAGACGAAAAAATGCAAGATTATAATCACATGCTATGAAATATGTATGCGACAAGAAAAAGATGACATAGTTTTTTGTGTATGTCAGAAAAAAAAACTACTTTTGCAGCACTTTTTGAAACACATCATTGTCGCATAAAATCCAAAATAGGTATATATGGAAAAGAAACTCAACAAAGTGCTGGTGCTCGGGAGCGGGGCACTGAAGATAGGCCAGGCAGGCGAGTTCGACTACAGTGGTTCACAGGCGCTGAAGGCTCTGCGACAGGAGGGCATCAAGAGTGTGCTGGTGAACCCTAACATTGCTACTATTCAGACATCGGAGGGCATAGCCGACACGGTGTATTTCCAGCCAGTGACCACTCACTTTGTGACTGAGATCATCAAGAAGGAGCGCCCTGACGGCATACTGCTGGCCTTTGGCGGGCAGACGGCCCTGAACTGCGGTACGGAGCTTTATACGAGCGGTGTGCTGAAGGAGTACGGCGTGGAGGTCTTAGGCACGAGCGTGGAGGCCATCATGGACACAGAGGATCGCGACCGCTTTGTGCGTCGGCTGGACGAGATAGGCCTGAAGACGCCCGTGAGCCACGCGGTGGAGAGCATGGACGACGCGCTGAAGGCAGCGCGCGAGATAGGTTTCCCCATCATGATACGCTCGGCATACGCTCTGGGCGGGCTGGGCTCGGGCATCTGTCCCGACGAGGCGGCTTTCCGGCAACTGGCTGAAAGCGCGTTCACCTTTGCGCCACAGATACTGGTGGAGGAGAGTCTGAAGGGCTGGAAGGAGATAGAGTTTGAGTGCATACGCGACGCTAACGACCGCTGCTTCACGGTGGCCTCGATGGAGAACTTCGACCCTCTGGGCATACACACGGGCGAGTCGATAGTGGTGGCTCCCACCTGCTCGCTCACGGAGGAGCAGGTGAAGATGCTGCAAGACATCACCATACGCTGTGTGCGTCATCTGAACATTGTAGGTGAGTGCAACATACAGTTTGCCTTCAACGCAGAGACCAACGACTACCGTATCATAGAGATAAACGCCCGCCTGAGCAGAAGCAGCGCCCTGGCCTCGAAGGCAACCGGTTATCCGCTTGCCTTTGTGGCAGCCAAGATAGCGCTGGGCTACACGCTGGACCAGATAGGCGAGATGGGGACGACGAACTCGGCCTACGTGGCGCCGTCGCTTGACTACATGATCTGCAAGATACCGCGCTGGGACCTGACCAAGTTCCAGGGTGTGTCGCGCCAGATAGGCTCCAGCATGAAGTCGGTGGGCGAGATAATGAGCATCGGCCGCTCGTTTGAGGAGATGATACAGAAGGGCCTGCGCATGATAGGCCAGGGCATGCACGGCTTTGTTGGCAACGACCACACGCGCTTTGAGGACCTGGACGACGCGCTGGAGAACCCGACCGACCTGCGCATCTTTGCCATCGCACAGGCTCTGGAGGAGGGCTACAGCGTGGAGCGCATAGAGGAGCTGACCAAGATAGACAAGTGGTTCCTGGTACGTCTGAAGCACATCGTGGACCTGAAGCACGAGCTGCAGCAGTATGACACCCTGGAGCAACTGCCCGACGAGCTGCTCTTGGAGGTGAAGCGGTGCGGCTTCAGCGACTTCCAGATAGCACGCTTTGTGCTGAAGCCACAGGGCGGCAACATGGAGAAGGAGAACCTGGCCGTGCGCCGCTACCGCAAGCAGCGCGGCGTGCTGCCATCTGTGAAGCGCATTCCCACCGTGGCCTCAGAACATCCGAAGCTGACCAACTATCTGTATTTCACCTACACCCACACGCCGGCCTTCCAGCCGGAGAGCGGGAAGCCCTATGTGCCTGCCAACGACATAGAGTACTACAAGAACGAGAAGTCGGTGGTGGTGCTGGGCTCAGGAGCGTACCGCATAGGCTCGAGCGTTGAGTTCGACTGGTGTTCGGTCAACGCCATACAGACGGCGCGCCGTCTGGGCTACAAGAGCATCATGATCAACTACAACCCAGAGACCGTCTCGACCGACTACGACATGTGCGACCGTCTGTACTTTGACGAGCTGTCTCTGGAGCGTGTTCTCGACGTGATGGACCTGGAGCAGCCGCGCGGCGTGATAGTGAGCGTGGGCGGACAGATACCTAACAATCTGGCCATGAAGCTCTACCGCCAGGGCGTGCCCGTGCTGGGCACCTCGCCTGTGGACATAGACCGTGCCGAGAACCGCGACAAGTTCTCGGCCATGCTGGACAAGCTGGGCATAGACCAGCCTGCATGGCGCGCGCTGACCAGCTTTGAGGACGTGAAGGAGTTTGTGGCCGAGGTGGGCTATCCTGTGCTGGTGCGCCCGTCGTATGTGCTGTCAGGCGCAGCCATGAACGTGTGCTACGACGACGAGGAGCTGCACCGCTTCCTCGACATGGCCACCGAGGTGTCGAAAGAGTTCCCTGTGGTCATCTCGAAGTTTATGACTGAGACCAAGGAGATAGAGTTTGACGCCGTGGCCGACAAGGGCGAGGTGGTGGAGTATGCCATCTCGGAGCATGTGGAGTATGCCGGTGTGCACTCTGGCGATGCCACGATGGTGTTCCCCGCCCAGCACATCTACTTCAGCACCATACGCCAGATAAAGAAGATCTCGCGCAAGATAGCCAAGGAGCTGAACATCTCGGGTCCGTTCAACATACAGTTCCTGGCCAAGAACCGTGAGGTGAAGGTGATAGAGTGCAACCTGCGTGCCTCGCGCTCGTTCCCCTTCGTGTCGAAGATACTGAAGCGCAACTTCATTGAGACGGCCACCAAGATCATGCTGGACGCTCCCTACCAGAAGCCCGACTCGTCAGAGTTTGACATAGACCGCATAGGCGTGAAAGCCTCGCAGTTCTCGTTTGCCCGTCTGCAGAACGCCGACCCCGTGCTGGGCGTGGACATGTCATCGACGGGCGAGGTGGGCTGTCTGGGCGACGACCTGAACGAGGCTCTGCTGAACGCCCTCATCGCCACGGGCTACCGTCTGCCGAAGCGCGGCATACTCATCTCGTCGGGAGCCGCAAAGGGCAAGGTCAGTCTGCTGGAGCCTGCTCAGGAGCTGGTCAGGAAAGGCTACGAGGTCTATGCCACACCCGGCACGGCCCGTTTCTTCCAGGAGAACGGCGTGCCTGCCGTGGCAGTGAGCTGGCCCGACGAGGACGGTGAGAACAAGGTGATGGACATGATAGCCGCCCACCGCTTCGACCTCATCATCAACGTGCCCAAGAACCACACCAGCCGCGAACTGACCAACGGCTACCGCATACGCCGCGGTGCCATAGACCACAACATACCGCTGATGACCAACGTGCGTCTGGCCAAAGCCTTCATCGAGGCATTCACCGCCATGAGCGAAGAGGACATTAAGATAAAGTCGTGGCAGGAGTATAACAATTGACAATTGATAATTGACAATTGATAATTGACAATTGACAATTGATAATTGATAATTGACAATTGATAATTGACAATTGATTGTTGAAACAGAAGGAACAGCCATATACAGGCTCGGCCTTGGTGCTTGAGGGCGGCGGCATGCGCGGCGTATTCACGTCGGGCGTGCTGGATGCCTTCATGAAGCACGACTTGTACTTCCCTTACACGGTGGCCGTGTCGGCAGGTGCCTGCAACGGCATGTCATACATATCACGTCAGCCGCGCAGGGCTCGCGCCTCAAACATAGACCTGCTGGTGAAGTATGACTACCTGTCGCTGAAGCACCTCATCTTGCAAGGCTCCATCTTCGACCCCGTGCTGCTCTACGACCGTTTCCCCAACGAGCTGCTGCCCTTCGACTATGACACCTTTTTCCAGCACGCCGACACGTTTGAAATGGTCACGACCAACTGCCTGACGGGGCGCGCCGAGTATCTCTCAGAGACGCGCGACCGCCAGCGGGCGCTTGACATCGTGCGGGCATCGTCGTCGCTACCTTACGTGAGCCGTGTGGCGCTGGTAGATGACACGCCCATGCTGGACGGCGGCATAGTGGACAGCATACCCGTGGAACACGCCCTCGGGCGGGGCTTCAGCCACGCCGTGGTGGTCTGCACCCGCAACCGCGGATACCGCTCAGACGAGCGCGACTACAAGCAGCCGCGCTTCGTCTATCATCAGTACCCACGACTGCGTGTGGCTCTGAGCCACCGCTGCGCCGTCTATAACCGCCAGCTGGAACAGATGGAGCAGCTGGAGCGCGAGGGCACCGTCACCTGCATACGGCCGCAACGGCCCATGGAGGTGGGGCGCATGGAGAAAGACCCAGCCAAGCTGGAGCGCCTCTACGAGGAAGGATTCCAGGAGGGGGAAAGGTACTGTTTGAAAATTGACAATTGATAATTGACAATTGATAATTGATAATTGAAGAGATTGCGAAATGACGTTATGACGACATGATGAAATGTCGGAATAACGTTATGACGAAATGTCGAAACAACGACAAAAGAACACACAACAAAGATAACAATATGCCGCGTAACTTATTCCACGGGTTAGGAATAGCCCTCATTACCCCTTTTACCACTAACGGCGACGTTGACTATCATGCGCTGAAACGTCTTGTCACATATCAGCTGGACAATGGTGCCGACTTTCTCTGTATTCTGGCAACAACGGGTGAGACCCCTACCCTAACCCAAGAAGAAAAGCAGCACATCAAGCGTCTGATAATAGAGCTGGCTGGTGGGCGCGTTCCTATACTCATGGGCTGTGGCGGCAACAACACCGCAGCTGTGGTGCATGAGCTGAAGAACTCCGACTGGCATGGCATAGACGGCGTACTGAGCGTATGCCCCTACTACAACAAGCCATCGCAGGAGGGCCTGTTCCAGCACTTCCGTGCCATCAGCGAAGCCTCGCCGCTGCCTGTTGTATTATATAATGTGCCTGGTCGTACCGGCATAAACCTGAAAGCAGAGACCACTGTCAGACTGGCGCGCACCTGTGAGAACATCGTTGCCATAAAGGAGGCAAGCGGCAACCTGGAACAGGTGGACGAGATTATCAAGAACAAGCCCGCCGACTTTGATGTCATCTCCGGCGACGATGCCCTGACATTCCCCATGGTGTCGTGCGGAGCCGTAGGAGCCATCAGCGTCATTGGCAATGCACTGCCGCGCGAGTTCTCCCGCATGATACGCCTGCAAATGCGGGGCGAATACGACTCTGCACGCAAGATACACCACCGTTTCACCGACCTCTTCTCGCTGCTCTTCGTCGATGGCAATCCAGCCGGTGTGAAGGCTATGCTCTCAGAGATGGGCTTCATAGAGAACGTGCTGCGCCTGCCGCTTGTGCCTACGCGTATCAGCACACTGCAGCGCATGAGCGAGCTAATGCGTGAACTGCGCATTTAGGAGATTGAAAATTGAAAATTGAAAATTGAAAATTGAAGATTGAAGATTAATAAGTCCATGAAACGCTACATCATATTATTATTGTCGGCCATTGCTTGCATGTCCATCAGTATGCCGACCACCGCGGTTGCCGCCGGGCAACTGTCGCTGAAAGACATTACAAGCGGCATGTTTCGCGCAGAGACAATGCCGTCAGTGACAGCCCTTTCCGATGGCGAGAGCTATGCCTACATAAGCGCCGACGGCAAGCAGGTCGTGAAATGCTCGTTCAAGACAGGGAAGCAGACGGGCACCATGATAGACCTGAACACCACCCGTGGCCCGAAGCTGGACCAGATAGACGGATTCATTGTCAGCCCCGACGGCCAGCGTATGCTGATACAGACAGACACTAAGTACATCTACCGCCGCTCGTTCACAGCCGTCTATTATATATACTCGCTGCGTAACAACACACTGGAGCCCCTGTCGCAGGGCGGCCCACAGCAGACACCGCTGTTCTCGCCCAATGGCCAGCAGATAGCCTTCGTCAGAGACAACAATATCTGGCTGGTGAAGCTGCTGTATGACAACGCCGAGAGCCAAGTGACCAAGGACGGCGAGAAAAACAAGATTATCAACGGCATACCCGACTGGGTGTGCGAGGAGGAATTCTCCACCAACCGTTCGATGGTATTCTCGGCCGACAGCCGACAGATAGTGTGGGTGCGCTATGACGAAACCGACGTGAACGAGTACTCCATGCAACTGTTCAAGGGGTCGCACCCCAGCCGCAAGGAGTATGCCAAGTATCCAGGCCTGTACAGCTACAAATATCCGGTGCCAGGCACACAGAACGCCCGTGTGAAAGTGATGAGCTATGACATCAAAAGTCATCGCACGCGAGAGATGCAGCTGCCCATCGATGCAGACGGCTATGTGGCACGGCTGGCCATGACCAGCGACTCTTCCAAGGTGGCCGTCTTCACCCTGAACCGCCACCAGGATCAGTTGCGCATATACATGGCCAATCCGCTTTCAACACTCTGCCAGATGGTGGTGGAAGACCGCGTAAAACACTATATCAAGGAAGAGACTTTCCACTGCCTTCACTTCACTGACCGACACATGCTGCTCACCAGTGAGCGCACAGGCATGAACGGCCTGTACCTCTACACCCTGACTGGCCAGTTGGTGCGCAAGGTGGTTGCCGACGGCTATGTGGTCAAGGACGCCTACGGATATGACGAGTCCACAGGCGACATATACTTTGCCGCCAACCCCACAGGCCCCACAGAGCAACAGGTCATGGTGAGCCACAAAAACGGCAAGACCGATGTACTGACGCCGCAGAAAGGCTGTTCTTCGGCCATCTTCAGCAGCAACCTGCGCTACTTCATCTGCGAATGGAGTGACATCAACCATCCTGTCACATACACCCTGCATGACAACAAGGGCAAGCAGACGGCCAGTCTCGTGGACAACCAGGCGCTATCAGACAAGCTGAAGGCCTGCCAACTGGGAACAAAGGAGCTGTTCAGTTTCACCACATCAGAAGGTGTGCTGCTGAACGGTTGGATAGTGAAGCCGGCCGACTTCAATTCGCAGAAGCGCTATCCCGTCATAATGTATCAGTATGGCGGTCCCGGCAACCAGCAGGTGCTGAACCGATGGAGCATAGGCATGAGTGGCCAAGGGGCCATTCTGGAACAGTGGCTGTGCCAGCAGGGCTACGTCTGCGTCTGCGTTGATGGGCGTGGAACAGGTGGCCGCGGTGCCGACTTCGAGAAATGCACCTACCTGCGCTTAGGCGAGAAAGAGGCCCGCGACCAGGTGGAGACAGCCCTATGGCTGAGCCAGCAGCCATACGTTGACAAGGAGCGCATTGGTATCTGGGGCTGGAGCTATGGCGGCTGGAACACGCTGATGTCCATGTCGGAAGGCCGACCTGTCTTCCGTTGCGGCATTGCCATAGCACCACCCACGTGCTGGCGATACTACGACACAGTATATACCGAACGCTACATGCGCACACCGCAGGAGAATGTCGCTGGATATGACGAGGTGAACCCTATGGCACGGGCCGAAAACCTGCATGGAGCCTTGCTGCTATGCCACGGACTGGCAGACGACAATGTCCACTATCAGAACACAGCCGAATATGTCGAGACGCTGGTGCAAGCCGACAAGGATTTCTCGCAGCTGGTATATACCAATCGCAACCACAGCATCTACGGCGGCAACACACGAAACCACCTGTTCCGCCAGTGCCTGAATTTCTTCAATCGGGAACTGAAATGATTGAGAGTTAAAAGTTGCTCCCAATCTCCTAAACTCCCAAACTACGTCCCCAGCAGCTTCTTGACCTCCGCGTCCGTCTTGGTCAGTCGGTCGCGACACAGGGTGAGAAGCTGCTGGGCGCGTTTTAGCTGGGTGGTAAGCTGGTCTATGTCGCTCTCACCCGACTCCATTTGCCTTACGATGCCCTCAAGTTCGCGCAGGGCATCCTCATACTTTATCTTTTCTTCCCTATTCTCTTCTGCCTTTGTTTTCATAATTACAGTCTTTCTTTGTTATCCAAACGGTAGTTAAACAACCTGCGACAGCAGCCATCCCATATACGCCATAAAGGTAGCTGTCAGCACCATACCTTCCCAACGCTCCACCTTGTGACTGGTGAAAGAGAATAGCCACAACATCATTACCGACCCAAGCAACATCATCATGTCTATGGTGGTAATCCCTTCAATATGCAGCGGTGATATGACCGACGTTGCGCCCAGAATTAGCAGGATGTTGAACACATTTGAGCCTATGACATTGCCGATAGCCATATCCGACTGGCCCTTGCGTGCTGCGACGACACTGGTTGCCAGCTCGGGCAGCGATGTGCCACCGGCCACTATGGTCAGACCTATCACGGCCTCGCTGACATTCAGGCTGCGTGCAATGTCGCTGGCTGCGCTGACGAAGATGTTGCTGCCAATTATGAGACATGCCAGTCCGAGCAAGATGAAGGCACAGCTCACCCACGGCTTCTGCGGCTTGCCAACGGCAGCCTGTGGGTCGGCCTGTCCATGACGAGCCATGTACAGCGTATAATACATGAAAGCGGCAAACACAGCCAGTAGCAACAGGCCGTCCAAGCGTCCGAGCGTATGCCCGGCAACGTTCATGTCGGGGAAGCCGTCCAGGCAAAGGCACAGCAGCAAGACAGAAGCCATGACAGAGCATGGAATATCCTTCTTCACCGTGGCAGGCCTGATAGTCATGGGGGCTACCATTGCAGAAACGCCCACGATGAGCAGGGTGTTGAATATGTTCGACCCCACCACGTTGCCCACCGCCAGGTCCGGCGTACCTTGCAGAGCCGACATCAGGCTTACAAAAAACTCAGGAGCTGACGTACCACAGGCCACAATGGTCAGGCCAATGACTATCTCTGGCACATTCATCCGTCTGGCCAAGGCGCTGGCCCCGTCGGTCATTCGGTCGGCTCCCCACAGAACGAGGGCAATGCCGACAACAATGCAAATGATATTCAGTATCACACCTATGCGTTATTGATTACAATGCAATTACACTCTGGCTAAACACCGTGCCTCGCTCAAGGCAGATAGTCCACCTTGATGACAATGACGCGTATGTGCTGGTCTTCAACCAGCGGCGAATTGACCTTTGCTATGTGCCAGTCGTTGGGGAAGAAGATGAAGAATTCATCAGGCGTGGAATCGTAGAAGCGCGTTCGCTGCAGGTCATAGTCATAGTGAAGCACGTCTGGCTTATACTTGCTGTTTGGTGTAGAAGAGTCGTGGTCGATGATACCGAAGCGCTCTGTGCCGCGCACCACGAACTGAAAATCTATGTGGTGGTAATGGCTCTCGCTGGCCCGCTTCTCTATCGGCCCGTTCTCTGAGTCCTCAACGCTGGCCACCAGCTGCGTGCCCTCTATCGGATGCCTGCCTGCGGGAATGGCCAGCAAGTCGGTGTCTCTGAGCCAGCAGAACAGCGCCTTCCACTGCTCTGGGTTGCGCTGATACTGCAGATAGAAGTCGGTGGCATTGACAGAGGCGTGGGGATTGGCCTTGTCAAATCCATTACGCCAACTACCTTTCTTCAGCCACTTACTGGCGGTCTTGTTCAGACGGCTGTCGCTGAACTCGCGCGTGTAGAAACCGTTCTGGGCGCTCATGCTGATGGCTATTGCCAGCATGGCCAGCGATGTCATAATTCGTTTCATAAGTTTGGGAGTTTAGGAGTTTGGGAGTTTATTCATATTTTCAGTCGAATGTCTGCCATGAACCAGCGGCCTTGCTGCCGCATGTTGCCCAGGGTTATTCCACCCTGATAGTATGTGGTGTTGAACACATTGCTGATATTGGCACCCACGGACAGGTGCTTCCATTCGTAAGAGGCCCCAAGGTTCAGTATGGCTCTTGCCGGCACCTCTGTTTCACTCAGTGTGGCCTCGTTGCCTCCCATGGTGGTATATGTCAGCTTGTAAGAGTCCTGACTGCCATAGAAGCTAAGATGACCATGCACGTTCAGCCTGCTGGTCAGCTTGTAGGCCGCCACGAGCTGCGAACTGAACGCGGGCACGTTATACTGCGTGTTATGCGTCCTCGACAGCATGTCGCTTTCAAAAGTATGCACAAGCGATGCCGTCAGGTTGGTGAACAGACGTTTCCACCGATACTGCGCACTGAACTCCATGCCGCCTATCTTGCTCATACCGGCATTGCCATGAATCAGCATGTCTTTGTAAATAAGATCAGTGGCCTTGTTGTAGAACAGGTTGACGTCGAAGGCCAGTCCTGGCAGCAGATTGCTACTGCCGAAGTTCAGCTGGTAAGAGTCGAGCGTCTCAGGCATAAGCGGCACGTAAGGAGTGCTGCCTCCTACAGACTGCGAGGCCAAGTGCAACAGATAGTTTGTCTTGCGGTAGAAATAGGGTGCATCTACGAATGAGCGCGAGTAGTTGAACTTGACATTCCACCTTGGCGCAAGATAAATCAGCGTGGCGCGAGGCGACAGCTTCCTCACTTTCTCGTCGTCGTAGTGGTTTATGAAGTCAAGTCGCGCACCGGCGTTCAGCAGCCAGCGCCCCCAGCGGTGCTTCAGCTGCACATACGCGTCGCCGCTGTTCTCTGTGCCTGGCCCGAGGTTGGAGAAGTTGAAAGGCTCCTGCAGCACCTGGTCATAGAATCCACCAATGAAATAGCGTGTGGCGTCAAGCGAGAAGTGGTTCAGGTGAAAGCCTACGCTCAGCGTGCCGTGGTGTCCAGACCCGCTGCCAGCCACCCCCGGCTGCCCTGCATAGGTAAGGTCGCACTTGACAAATCCGCCCAGATGGGTCTCCTGGGCATCGTGGTATCTGAAGATACCCTTTACTTCATCAAAATACTGGTTGTATTCGTCTGGCATACCCATGACAGTGGCGAGACTGGTCATCGAGCTGTCGCTCAGTGCCTGGTGGTGCAGCAGGTCAGAATTGTCATAGCTAATAGAGCCACTCAGGTCCAGCCGACCCAGGCTGTTGGCGTATGACAGCTCTGCATGATGAGCCTTTAGGCCCTTGCCCATCGTCTGCCCACGGTATGAGGCATACTTGTCGTAGTCGTATGGCAGGAAGGTTGGTCCCGTGGTCAGCGGCATGGCCACCTTGGAGTAGCGGCTGCTGTAGAGCAGGTGGAAATGTCGCCAGTTGAGGGTGACGCCAATGTCGTATGAAGGTCCACCGTTGACACGCCCTATATAGTAGTTGCCCCCATATCTGTGCGTGCCCGTTTCCTCGGCTGCTATATACTCCTGTTGTCCTGAAGCCTGGTAGATGCTGGCCCAGACCAAGATGTTAAGGTCGTAGTAGGCCTTGCCGAAGAGCATGTCTCCACGCAGTTGTCCGTGGTTGCCTGCCCCCGCGTGCAGCGTCACGCCGTCAACATCGGGCCCACCCTTGGTTATGATATTGACAACAGCCGTCAGCGCGACGCCGCCATAGAGCGACGACGACGGTCCGCGCAACACCTCTATCTGCTTTATCTTTTCAAGTGATATACTGTAGTCCAGGTTGCAGCTGTTTGTGGCATAGCTATTCAGCCTGTGGCCGTTGAGCAGCACCAGCATCATCTCCTGCGACGTGGTGAATATGCCCCGCATTGCCGTTGTCATGTCGTCGTTGCTGTCAACGATGGTCATGCCTGGCACGTATGCGGCCAGCAGCTCCTGCAGATTGCGCGCACCGCTGTTCTCTATCATCTCGCTGGTGATGAGCGTTACTGGCACGGGCGACTCGCCTATGCCCTCGGCCTGACTGGAAGCTGTGGTGATGGTGGCCGTCATGCTTTTCTTCATGTCCTCTACAATGTCGGCAAAGCGTGGCGGGTCGAGAGCCGTGGGGGTATAGTATGGATTGACGGCCAGCAGCTGCATGGTGTATTGCTTGGTCTCTTCCATCCTGTCGTTGGCCAGACAGCACAATGCCATCAGCCTGAAAGCACTCTGCTGCAAACTGCCGTCAAAGTCCTTGACACTTGTCTGCAACAGGCTTAGGGCTTCATCTATACGACCAGCCTTATAGTTGTCTTCTGCATCAGAATAGAGCTGACGGCTGTTGCTGTTCTGTGCCGACACACTTGCACACAGAACTGCATGGCACAGGCAGACCAAGAGAACTCTTATGAATTGAAAATTGAAAATTGAAAATTGAAAATTATTTATTGGCATAACTCCTAAACTCCTATACTCCTTACTCCACAACTCCACAACTCCTCACCTCCACAACTCCTCACCTCCACGACTCCTCACCTCCACAACTCCTCACCTCCACAACTCCTCACCTCCACAACTCCTCACCTCCACAACTCCTCACCTCCTCACCGGTATGACGAAAGTGAAGGTTGTGCCGATGCCATCCTCAGACGAGAACGACAGTCTGCCCCCGTGCTTATTCTCTATTATCTCACGTGTTATGCCCATGCCGAGTCCTGTGCCCTGCCCTATTGGCTTCGTAGTGAAGAAGTTGTCGTACAGCTTCTGCTGCACCTCCTCAGACATGCCGATACCGTTGTCTGCAATGCTTACCTCTATTCCGTCCGTTCCGCATGCCGTCACGCATACAGTCACCTCCGGCATATATCCTTCCACGTTGCGCTGAGCTTTCTCCCACACAGCATAGCAGGCATTGTTCATCAGGTTCAGCACGGCTCGGCTCAGGTCCTGCGGTACGACCATAGCCAAAGGCAGCCCCTGCTGATAGTTCTCACGGATGCTTATGTTGAAGCCCTTCCTGCTGGCACGCATGGCGTGGTATGACAGCCACACGTATTCCTTCACCAGCTTGCACACGTCGGTGGGCAGCACTTCGTTTTCCTTTCCACGGCTGACAAGCAGTATGCCCTGAATGATACTGATGGCACGCTCGCCGTGTTCCACTATCTTCTGCAGGTTTTCCTTCAGGTCCGACACTATGTCGTCCAGCTCCTCGCGGTCGTCGGGCTTCATCTGCTCGGCATTGTCCTCCACTATCTCCACAAGGTCCTTCAGTTGCTTCTCGCTCATCTTGCTGAAGTTGATGACAAAGTTGAGCGGGTTCTGTATCTCGTGTGCAATGCCCGCACTGAGCAGTCCGAGGGAAGCCATCTTCTCCTGTTGCTGCAGCTGCTGTTTCAGAGTTGCTATTTCTTCTGTCATGGCTGTTGTGGTAGTGTGATGTCAAACTGTGTAAACTCGTTTTTCCGCGAGCTTACGTGTATATCTCCCTTGTGGTTCTGTATAATCTCATGGCTCAGATACAGTCCTACGCCCGCTGCCTCGCCCGTGGTCTTTGTGGTGAAGAAGGGGTCGAAGACCTTACCCAGGATGGACTCTTCTATTCCGACACCGTTGTCCCTTATTGCCAGGTGGAAAGCGTTGCCCGTAGCTATAGCCCTGAGCGCTATCTGTGGCTGATAGTCTTGGCGCTGCGCTTTCTTGGCCACAGCATAGACACTGTTGCCAAGCAGGCTCATTATGGTCTTGCTCAGCTGCTCGGCATTGCCCTGCATGTACATCGGCTCCGTAGGCAGGTCGAACATAATATTAATGTGGTGGCGCGCTATCTCGTCTGCGTAGTATGTGCGCAACATCTCCTCGTCCTGATGCAATACCTGCGTAAGGTTCATCGGCACTATACCGCCCGTGCGGTCTTTCAGCATCTCTTCCATGGCCTTCAGTGTGCGTGTGGTGTTCAGCCCGTGTTCGCCCACCTTCTGCAGGTTGCCCTTCAGCATACCCAGTATATCGACCGTGTCGTCATACACCTCAGCGTCTATATGTTCCTTCTCGTCCTCGATGTTCGCCTCCAGGTCGCGCAGCAGCCCCTCTGACAGTTTTGAGAAGTTGTTGATATAGTTCATCGGGTTCAGGATACGGTCAATAAGCCCCTGCGTCAGCTTGCCCACGGTGGCCATCTTCTCCTGTCTGACCAGTTCGTGCTGCGCCTTGCCCAAGTCGTCAAGGGCCTGCTCCAGGCTGCGCGACTTCTGCTCTATCTCATCCTTCTGCTTCACTATCTCGTCGCGCTGCGCCACTATCTCGTCGCGCTGCTTCACAACCTCCTGTGTGCGCTGCTGGACAATGCTTTCCAGCCGCACTTTCTCTGCCTTCAATCGTCTCAGCCTCCATCTCATCACGGCCTGCACCATCATGGCCAGCAACATGGCATACAGTACAAGCATGTACCAGCGCATGTATATGGGGTACTCTATGTCAACCACAGCCGTGACTGTCTCGCTCAGCTTTCCCTTTGCGTCCGTTGACTGTATGTCTATCCTGTGCCTGCCGTAGCTCAGTCCCGTCAGCTCGGCATCGGTGTCGTCGTCCCATGCGCTCCCCCTGCCATCGTCAAGCCTGTATCTGTACAGTGTGCTGCCCAGCAGTGGGCGATAGTTCATGGCGAACGTCACTCTCAGGTTACGGTCTCTGCTCCCCAGCTTCAGGTTGGGCATCTTGCTGCCATACCCTCCCCACAAGACACTGTCGCCAGCCAGGGTGACCGACCGTATCATCAGTCGCGACCTGCTGTCCATGGCTGCGTCTTTATGGCTGACGTCCAAGCATACCAGTCCGAAGTCGCCACCTATCCACAGCAGTCCGCCTTGTCGCAGCATGGCCCTCACCACATAGCCAGCCAATGGGTGCAACAGCTTTTCCGTTTCCTGCTGGCGCCGACCGTTAGCGTAAGAGTATAGATGGTGTCCGTCGTCGTCGGTAAGCCAAGTGGTGCGCTTGTCGTCGGTATATGAGAATAGAGGGTACGGGAAAGGCTTGTCGTCGCCTATGCCGACCGTGACAACCCGACCGTCAAGCATAACGATGGTAGCTGCTTCGTCTGCCTTTCCCTTCGCATGCGGGCTGAAATCGGTGCTGCCTGGCTTGCGGCTCCACACCTGCCCGTACAGGTTGCGCAGCCACACCGTACCGTCGGCATCGGCCATTATCTGCGTCACGTTTTCCAGCTGGCACACCTTCTGTGCGCTGCCGTCACCGTGCCGTAGATATACGCCGTCTATCTCGCCCGTCATGATGTCGTCGCCCATGACCAACATCGACATGGTGTTGGCAGTTGACATCTGCCTGGTCTGGCCATTGTCGTCCACGCTGTACAGGCCTGTGGCTGTGGCCGCCAGCAGTCCGCCGTGCCACGGCACAAGCTGCCAACAGGCATGGTGCATGTCGCCCACATGCTTGAAGCTGCCTCCACTGGCGGCAAACAAGCCCTCCAGTGTGCCTACCATCAGGCGACCGCCTACCGTCTGTATTGACAGCACCTCGCCCAGCAGCCCCTCCTCACGTGTCACGCACGAGTAGCGCGACGGCAGTGCCACGGAGAAGATACCATTGTCTGTGGCTCCCCATACGGTGCCATGACCGTCGTATGTGATGTGATTAATGTTGTCCGAGCACAGGCCGTTTTCCTCGGTCAGCTGTGACAGGCGACGACCCAGCGAGTCAGTGATGATCAGACCGCTACCGTCGGTTGCCAGCGCCCTCATGCCGTACTCCAGCCGCTGCACCTGCCTCAGATTATTGTCATTGACGATGAAGGTGTTCCCGCTGTCGGGCACCTTGCCGTCTTTGTTCTGTACAATGTCATCGCCACTGACGGCATATATCTTGCCGTCGCTCATTCGGAAGTTTATGGTTCCGTCTTGCTCCCATATCCAGTCCACCTCGCCACTCAGGGCAACACTCCTGCCTATACTCTGCAGGGCCAGCCTGCCGTTCTCGTCGGCCGTAAGTCTGCCCATATAGTTGTAGCCACCGGTCCATATCGTGCCCTTGCTGTCGCGGAACAGGGCCGTTATGCGCGTTATGGAGGGTGTGTGCAGTATGCGCCATTCTGCACCGTCGTAGTACAGCAGCCCCTCAAAGTTTGCGACATACACGGTTCCGTCCTCGCCGGTTATGATGTCGAAGTTGCGGTTGTTGGCACCATAATCCTTCGTTGTGTAGTTGCGGAAGAACGGCCTTCCCTGTGCCACGCTGTTGCATGGGCGGCACATCAGCATCAAGGCCGCCAGCAACAGTGCCGGCAATAGGCCTGCCGCGCGCAGCCTGCGCTTTGCTGTATGTATGACACTGATTGTCATTTTGGCGTGTTTGATTATCTGAACGATTCGTACGGTATGTTCTTCCCTATGTAGTAGTTCCACTCATCCACAGTAAGATCGCGCTCTATGCGGCTCTTCACCTTGCTTACCATCTCCTGCACAGATACTGGGGCCTTGATGATTTGTCCGGTATAGTCGCACGCCCAAACATACTTTTTGGCATTGTCGAAGGTGAAGTTGGTCAGCCACGTCCCAGTGTTGAAGATGGGCATTGGTTCCATTTTCTCTCTGTCGCACAGCCACAGGTTCAGCGTGCCGTCGTATGAAGACGAATAGAGCCTGCTGCCACTGAATTTCATCTTCGACACCCTGGAGCGATGACCCAGCAGGGTGCGTGTGCTTCCGCTTCTGTTTCTGAGATATATAGTGCCGTCGGCGGTGCCGTATGCCTCAAGTCCGGCGTTTTCCGAGCGGGCATAGCACGTAATGCGCCCCTGCACGGGCGTACGCTCTGTGGTCATGTCGTACAGGCTCCGCACAATATGCATGTTTCCCTTGTCGTCAAACAGCATGGCCGCCCCGTTGCTCCTGCCTGCGCACACCACGCTGTAGCCAATGGCCTGCCTGCCCGTTATCCGGCGGCTTTTCGTGTCAAGCAGGGCCAGGCTACCTTCGCCTGCCAGCAGCAGCTTGTCGTCGGCCACGGCCACCATCCTGACCAGTGGGCTGATGCCCGTGTCAAGCACCTGTACCTTCCCCCCACTGTATATAATAATGTGGCCCGTGCCGCTCATTGCGTAAATCGTGTTCGCCGCGTCAACATACACGCTGCGCAGGTCGTAGCGGCTGTCCTTCAGCAGCGTTGTGCTGTTCAGCCTGTCGCCGTCAATGCTGTGTAGCAGCAGCTGTCCGTACGTGCTGGCACTGACCATCTGGTCCGTCTTGCCCCTCAGGAAATCGACATCTGTCACAGCCGCGCTGTGTTCCGTCCATGTGTGCATGCTCTCGCTGGTAACCATCAGCGATTGCAGCACTGCCGGGTAATAGACATCGCCACCGTACCTGCTGGTGTAGCGATAGCTGGCGTACGCCAGCAAAAGCGCCGTCTGCTTGTTGCCGGCGGCATACTGTGTGGCAGCGAGCGACCCAAGCGAACGCCCCAGGGCAATATAGCTGAGCGTGTCGGCCACACGCTTCGAGTGTTCGGCGACCGTGCGCTGCTGTTCGGCTATGACACGCTCTCTGTCGGCTGCCACGCTGGCCTCCCTGGCTTTTTTCTCTGAGGCCACGGCCTGGCGCTCGGCCTCCACGGCATTCTGTCTTTCTCGCTCTGAGCGGTGCCGCAGCTCATTGGCCACACGGGTCTGCTGCTCAGCCTCTTCACGCTGCTCGTCGCTTATCCTCTTCTGCTGATAGGCTATCTCCTCCATCTGATTGCTCACGCTGCGCAACACTGCAGAGCGAGACTCTTCTCTCTGCAACTCGGCCACCTGCAACTGCAGCTCGGCCACACGCAGGCTCTCGTGCCGCCAACCAATCGCTGCCACCACTGCGGCGGCAACGGCAAGCAGCCCACCAGCCGAGATAATATAGTCGCGCCCGCTCACCGCTATCTTCTCCTTATCACCAGCATGGTTATGTCGTCGCTCTGCTCGGCCTGGCCCACAAAGTCGGCCACGTCGCTGCGCAGGGCTTCCACCACCTCCTGTGCACCATGCAGGCACACATCGCTCAGGCTGTCCGTCATGCGCTCCTCGCCAAAGGCCTCGTTGCTGCCGTTCATAGCCTCGGTCACGCCGTCGGTGTATAGGAACAGCGTCTCACCTGGCTGCAACTGCATGGTGCCACCCTTAAACTGCAGTCCCTCTATGGCGCCCACCATGGGGTTGCGCTCGACAGGCAACATGCTGACACTGCCGTCAGTCTTCAACACGCACGGTGCTGTGTGGCCCGCATTGCAATAGCTTATCTCACCCGTCCTGACATCCATTATGGCATAGAAGACCGTGACGAACATACAGTCAACCGACTCGGGAGCCAGAAGGTCGTTGCAGCTCTGCAGACACTCCGTGGCGCTGCCTCCGCGTATGCCTGTGGCGCGTATCAGCGTCCGGCTCACAGCCATGAAGATGGCGGCAGGTATGCCCTTTCCACTCACGTCGGCAATGACCAGGCCTATCCTGTCGGCGTCTATGCGGAAGAAATCGTAGAAGTCGCCGCCTACGTCCTTTGCCGGTCGCATAGAGGCCGCAATGTCTATCCTGTCGGCCAGGTCGGGAAATGGCGGAAACTTCCTTGGCAGTATTGCCTGCTGTATCTCTGCAGCCACGGCCAGGTCGCTCCTTATCGACTCCAACTGGGCATGTTCGGCCTGCATACGCTTGATGTAGGCTATCTGCTCCACGGCCTTCTCTATGGTAACACTCAGGTCGTCGAGGTCTATGGGCTTGGTGGCAAAGTCAAACGCCCCGTTGTTCATGGCCTGGCGAATGTTGCCCATGTCGCCGTATGCACTCACCATGATGCACTTCAGCGCCGGGTTGCGCATCTCGTTTATCCTGGCCAGCAGCGTCAGACCGTCCATCTCCGGCATATTGATGTCCGACAATACAATCTCCGTGTCCGGATTTCTGACCAGAGCGGTCAGGGCCTCCAGACCATTGTGGGCAAACAGGAACTCGTATTCGCCCTTGCGTATCTTCCGCCGGAAGTACTGTGTGAGCAGCAGTTCCAGGTCCTGCTCGTCGTCCACGCTCAGTATCTTGATAGGCATGTCTATTTGTTATGGTTTTAATGATGTGTTCTCTATTGGCCTGCACCGTCAGAACGCCTGTCAGTACAGCGCTGCAAAGATACCACAAAAATGTCAAACCGCAAAAATTGGACATAAAAAAATTGTGCCCCTGCGGCGGAGTTTGCAGAAGTTGGATAAGTTCCTATAGTCCAAGATTCCTTAGAATCAACTGCACGAGTTTTCTGCACTTTTAGAGATGATAAATCCGTTGGCTGTGGAAATTTTTACCACAAACCAACGGATTATTTTCTCTGTGTACGCCAACAACACTTCCACTCCATTGCAACTGGGCCTCCGCTGCGATGCAATACGGCCTCCGTTGAGGTGTAAAGGGGCTCCAGTTACAAGGTAA